>Ga0080064_1002901_pt1 | contig 27033 bp, 19 predicted proteins | sample Subgrocontami54m_FD_69260 | JGI IMG/M metagenome (GOLD analysis project Ga0080064, IMG submission 69260) | Subsurface groundwater microbial communities from S. Glens Falls, New York, USA - GMW46 contaminated, 5.4 m (SPADES assembly) (version 2) ...
ACAAGAGCCGCGCACGAAGTAAGCGGCTGCGAGTGGGCCGCTTACTTCGTGCGCGGCTCTTACTTCTGGCGACTCATCAATTCATGCGTGACAGAGCAGTAGTCGGCTTTGGCGACAAGACAAGTATGAATGATGGGATCGTCGTTGGGATCGCCCACCACCCAACCTGAACGAGGGACCGTCAGGGCTACCGTTTTCGCGCGGCGTTGCACCGCATTTACGGCTAAGGCGACATAGCGAGGTGTGCGATCGAAGTCCAAAAGCAAAGTGGATCGCAATTCGTCAAGGATGTAGTTGGACAAAAAGAAACGCGCCCTTTGTCGAAGGGCTGTTTCGATCAAGCGATGGCGAAACCCGTCGTGAGAAACCGAATAGGAAACCCACAGCATGGTGTCAGCGACGACTTTCACGACGGCGTCTCATGATTGCCGCGTCGATTTGCCTATCGGTAATGCCTCGACGCTTGAACTCCGCAGAAGTCTTGGCGAGTTCTTTTTCCCAGATTCCTTCTTCCACACGATCAAGGTGTTTGCGCAAGCGACCTAGCGCACTCGGTGAAAGATGCTCAACAGCAACCAGGATTTCGCTCAACGTGGGCATGGCCACCTCAATGCGCGAGTTCGTATTGCATTCTACCAAACCAGCGACAACGTGGCACGGTTTCATTCGGCCTTTGATTGCGTTGACGGCCTTTCGGAGCAAAGGTAAGTTAACCTCGCAGTCCGGACAGGATAATCAACCCTCTCGCGATTGTCCATGAGGTCGCCGATGCCGACGTACCATCCGAAAGTCATCGAGCCGCGCTGGCAGCGCTTCTGGGAGGAGTACAAGACCTTCCGCACGCCGGACGATTCGCCCAAGCCGAAGTTCTATATCCTCGATATGTTTCCGTATCCGAGCGGCGCCGGGCTGCACGTCGGCCATCCCGAAGGATACACCGCCACCGACATCCTGGCCCGCTATCGCCGCATGAAGGGCGACAACGTGCTGCATCCGATGGGCTGGGACGCGTTCGGTCTGCCTGCCGAGCAGTACGCCATTCAGACCGGCACGCATCCGAGCGTCACTACGCAGAAGAACGTCGAGACCTTTCGCCGGCAGATCAAGATGCTCGGCTTCAGCTACGATTGGGACCGCGAAGTCGACACCACCGATCCGGGCTACTTCAAGTGGACGCAGTGGATCTTCCTGGAGCTGCACGACACCTGGTACGACGCCGTCCAGAATCGAGGCCGGCCGATCAAGGAATTGCCGATTCCGTCCGGCGTGCAAGCCTTGGGCGACTTCGCGGCACGTGCGTACCAGGATAGTAAGCGCCTGGCGTATCAAGCCGAGGTGCCGGTCAACTGGTGTCAGGAATTGGGGACGGTGCTGGCGAATGAGGAAGTCATCGACGGCAAATCCGAGCGCGGCGGCCATTCCGTGGTGCGCATGCCGCTCCGCCAGTGGCTGCTGCGCATCACCGACTACGCCGAACGGCTGCTGGATGATCTGAAAATCGTCGAGTGGCCCGAATCGATCAAAAAGCAGCAGCGCGACTGGATCGGCCGCAGCGAAGGCGCCGAAGTCGATTTCGTCATCGAAGGGTCGGCCGGCGCCAAGATACGCGTGTTCACCACGCGGCCGGACACGCTGTTCGGCGCCACCTACATGGTGTTGGCGCCGGAACATCCGCTCGTGAGCAAGATCACGGTGGGTGGCCAACGGACCGCCGTGAAGAAGTACCAGGCCGAAGCGGCGCGCAAGAGCGATCTGGAACGCACCGAGCTGGCGAAGACGAAGACCGGCATCTTCACTGGCGCCTTTGCCCTCAATCCCGTCAATGATGAATCGATCCCAATCTGGATCGCCGACTACGTGCTCGGCAGCTACGGCACTGGGGCGATCATGGCGGTGCCGGCCCACGACGAGCGCGATTTCGAATTCGCCAAAGAGTTTCGGCTGCCGATCAGGCCGGTCGTGGCGCCGCCGCAGCCGTGGCTGGAAAAGACCAAAGTCCATGGCATCTTGCAGAAGATGTGGGCCGGCGCCGATCCCCGTTTCAACACCGCCCATTTGCAAGAACCCAAACCGGGCACGGCGACGCTCTCGCAATTCGAAGTCGCGGTCATTGGTTTCGCCAGCCGGCTGATCGATAAGCTCGGAAAGAATCCCGCCAAGGTCACCGAACACATTTATCGCCAGCGCGTCGAGCTGTTCGAGTGTTTTGCCGATGAAGGCGTCGCCGTCAATTCCGGCCCGTTCGACGGTCTATCGACGGCGGAGTTCAAGGCGAAGATCACCGCTTGGCTGCAGGAGCAGGGCCGCGGGGCGAAGAAGATCAACTACAAGCTGCGCGATTGGCTGTTCAGCCGGCAACGCTATTGGGGCGAGCCGTTCCCGATTCTGCACGAAGTGGATGAATCCGGACAGCCGACCGGGGCGACGGCCGCATTGTCGTTTGCCGAGCTGCCCTTGAAGTTGCCGGATTTGCAAGATTATCAGCCGACCGGCAACCCCGAGCCGCCCTTGAGCAAGGCGAAGGACTGGCTCAACGTCACGCGCGAAGGCAAACGCTATCGGCGCGAAACGAACACGATGCCGCAATGGGCCGGCTCGTGCTGGTATTACCTGCGCTATCTCGATTCGAAGAATGACCAGGCGTTCTGCGACCCGGCCAAGCTCAAGCAGTGGCTGCCGGTCGATCTCTACGTCGGCGGCGCCGAGCATGCCGTCTTGCACCTGCTCTACGCGCGCTTCTGGCACAAGGTGCTCTTCGACCGCGGCCATGTCCCGTGCCCCGAGCCGTTCATGCGCCTCGTCAACCAGGGCATGATCCTGGGGGAAATGGAATTCGCCGGGTTCCAGAAGGGGGCGCAATGGATTTCGGCCGAAGACGTGGATATCGACCTCGCCGAAGAAGGGATCGGTGCAGCTCGGATCAAACTCGACGAAGACCTGGTGGAGAAGCGTGGCGCTTATTTCGTCCTGAAGAGTCAGCCCAACATCCGCATCGATGCCCGCACCTACAAGATGTCGAAGAGCCGTGGTAATGTCATCAATCCGGACAAGGTGGTGGATGTATATGGCGCCGACAGCCTGCGCCTCTACGAGATGTTCATGGGCCCGCTCGAAGCCGTCAAGCCGTGGAGCATGCGCGGCGTCGAAGGCGTGTTCCGTTTCCTCAACCGCGTCTGGCGGCTGATGATCGACGACCGCACCGAAGAATTGAAGCTGCTCGATTCGGTCCAGGATGTCGAGCCCGCCAAGGAAACGCGGCGCCTGCTCCATCAGACCATCAAGCGCGTCACCGAAGATTTGGACGCGATGGCGTTCAACACCGCCATCTCGGCCATGATGGAATTCACCAACCACCTGACTCGGCAAACCGTCCGGCCGCGCTCGGCGCTGAAGACGTTTGTGTTGTTGCTGGCGCCGTTTGCACCGCATCTCGCGGAGGAGTTGTGGTGTGCGCTCAACATATCCGATGCAAGCCGCGGGATGAGCGCAGCGAATCCCGCGGATTCTGGGCCAACCACTCTCGCCTACGAGCCCTGGCCGACTTTTGACGAAAGCCTGCTCAAGGCCGACACGCTGGAGATTCCGGTGCAGATCAACGGCAAGCTGCGCGGCCTGGTGACCGTGCCGGCGGACATCGATCAGGCGACGCTGGAGAAAACGGCGTTGTCCGACGAGAAGATTCGCGGTCTATTGGAAGGTAAGACGATCAAAAAGGTAATCGTTGTGCCGGGGAAATTGGTCAATGTGGTCGTCAGTTGAAGGGAACAATCCATGCCTGAACCATCTCTCTACGAACGTCTCGGCGGCGTCTACGCCATTGCCACGGTGGTGGATGATTTCATCGACCGTGTCATGAAGAATCCGAAGCTCAACGCCAATCCGAAGGTGGACGAGGCGCATCACAAAGTGCCGCCGGCCGGGTTCAAATACCTCGTCACCGAAATGGTCTGCTGGGCGACGGGCGGGCCGCAGAAGTACACCGGCAAAACGATGCAAGATTCGCACGCCCACCTGGACATCAGCGAGGCGGAATGGCAGGCGTTCTTGGATGATTTCCGCGCGTGCCTGGCGAAGTTCCAGGTGCCGCCGCGCGAACAAGCGGAGTTGTTCGCGATTGTCGACAGCACGAAGAAGGACATCGTGCTCAAGGCGTAAATGCCGTTTTCAGTGAGCCGAAACAGGGAGAATCGTATGCGTCCGACCGTTGCATTCCTCGGGGTTCTCTGCACCAGTGTCGGTGCGTTCGTTGATGGCGACGAGCCGAACGCCGAGCGCGGCCGCGATGCACTCTTCACGCGCTCCTTCGTGTCGGCGCCGTGGTCGCTCGGCGCGTATGACAGCGCCTGGAAAGTCTGGCAACCGGCGCCCAAAGAAAAGCCCGCCGACTACGATCCGGCGTTTCGCGAACATTACGGCCTGCATCCGGCGCCGTATCCGAACGGGAAGTTGCCGATGGGCCTGCGTGAAGGCAGGCTCTTGTTCGCCAAGGGCATCGCCACCGATTGCTTACTTTGTCATGGCAGTTCGATCTTCGGCAAGAGCTATCCGGGCCTGGGCAACAGCGCGCTCGACATTCAAGCGGTCTTCGAGGACATGGGCAAAGCGACCACCGGCTCCGGGCGACTGCCATTCAAGTTCAGCAATGTCCGCGGCACGTCTGAGGCCGGTGCGTTCGCGGTCTTCCTGTGGTCCTTCCGCGAAACCGATCTGTCGATCCGCTTGCAGCGCCACGATTTCGAGCTGCGCGACGACCTGTGCGAGGACGTGCCCGCCTGGTGGCTGCTCAAGAAGAAAAAGACGATGTACTTCACCGGAACCGCCGACGCCCGCTCGGTGCGCTCGATCATGCAGTTCATGTTGACGCCGGACAATTCAAAGGCCGTTTTCGAGAAGGAAGAAGCGACGTTTGCCGACATTCAAGCGTACATTCACACGTTGGAAGCGCCGAAGTATCCGCTGCCGATCGATCGCATGCTGGCTCAGACGGGCGAGAAACTCTTTGATCGAACTTGCGCGAAATGCCACGGCGCCTATGGCGAGAAATGGACCTATCCGAACAAGATCGTGCCGATGGACGTGATCGGCACCGATGCGACGCGCTTCACTGGCCTGAGTCGCAAACTGGGCGAGCATTACAATCAAACGTGGTTCGCCAAGGAAACGAAAGACGGTTACGCCGCGATGGAGCCGAAGGGTTACCAGGCCCCGCCGCTCGACGGCGTCTGGGCGACGGCGCCGTATTTCCACAATGGATCCGTGCCGACGCTCTTCGATGTGCTCAACTCGAAGAATCGGCCGAGGATTTTCACGCGATCATTCAAAACGGGCAGCGAGGATTTCGACGGCGTCAAAGTCGGCTGGAAGGTGCAGGTGTTGCCGAACGGAGCAGATCGAGGCTTGTCGAGTTATGAGCGCCGCAAGACTTACGACACGACGCAACCCGGTCGCGGCAACGGCGGGCACACCTTCGGCGATCATTTCAGCGATGATGAGCGTCGGGCGGTGGTCGAGTATTTGAAGTCACTGTAGAAGGCACACTCCGTGTGCCTCAACTTACGCACACGGAGTGTGCGTTCTACAAAAACGAAGCCGGGACAGCGCGAACGCTGTCCCGGCGATCCCCCTCTCCCGAACCAACTTGGTGCCGTGCTAAGCCGCGTGGGCGAGTCTTCGAGCCTCGCGGGACTTAGGACGGCGGTGATCTCCCGGGAGCCGGACCCCGCGTCCGACTCCCGGTCATAAGTTCCAACTGCGAAGCGCCCACTGGAGTGGCCGACCCATAACCACTGATTCCAGCAAGACGATGCCCCTGCCCAGGAGGGTGGACAGCGCTGGTTTCCCGCAAAGGCACCAGCACGCAGCGGAACTCGGCAAAGAACCGACCGTGTTTCGCTTGTATGTCGCGGGCGTTTTTGCCCGTGTGTGAGGGCGGCCTTTTAGCCGAATCCAGGTTGTCTGTCAAGCGGTCTTGCAGGCGTCTTTTGCGGCCGCCGCCCCGTTCGCCGGCGGTGATTGCCGGGCGAACGGGAGGGCATATAGCGGAGAGAAATGAGAATGAAAAGAGCAGTTTTTTTGGCATGGTTCACAAATGCACACAGGCATAGGTGATTTTCGAGACGACAGGATTTCGACACAGTTGGCACGCACTCAACTTCCTATCCCCTTGATCCATCCAATGTTACACCGAAAAAAATGTCGGCATCACATGACAGGCAAGTGTAGTCCCTACAGCGTTCACTCTGTCACCCAGAAATGACAAGAATTGAACCATGCCGTTTTTTTTGCCAGTCCGACGCGCTGCGCTAAGCCGCAAGCGGCAAATGCATCAATAACGCACGCCGAACGTCGCCATGGTGTTGATTTCCTGGATGTCGCTGGCGCGCTGGAGGATATCGCTCCAGGTGTAGCCGTATTCCCAGCGAATGCCGGCGTGCCAAAGGCCCCAGCTCGTGGGAAACTCGAAATCGCCGTGCAGGCCCCAAAAGACGCCGCCGATCACGTCGGTGCGGTGCTTGATCTTGTTGTATTCCTGGCTCAAGGCGCCATAGCGGCCGCCGACATCCCAGCCGACGCGGAACAGCCGGCCCGGATCATCGGCCGACGCGCGCCAATAGTAGTCGCGGCCGACACCCAGGTTGGCGTAGGTGCGGTGGGTTTCGCGAATGCGGAGCGCCGGCAGCGTCGGGGTGCCGAATTGAATCAGTTTGACTTCGGGTGTGCCCGTCAGCGGATTGGTGTTGCCCGTGAAGTCAATGACGCGCAGCGGATAGCTTTCGATCTGGTCCTGGCCGTTGCTGACATGGCTGATGCTCGCGTCCACGGTCCAAGCCCGCGTGGCCGGCCCGTTGAAGAACAACGTGCGAATGCCGCCCTGGACCAGGAAGCCGGGCACCATGTCGCGGCCCAAAAGATCGCGATGATTGAAGCTCGAGCTAAACGGGATCGACGCGCCGGTGCGGACATAAACTTCAGCGCCAATGGGCGGACCTTGCTCAGGGCTGTCGCACAGGCACGGCGACGTGGTCAGCCAGCGCGACCCGGGAATAGTCTGCGGCGGCGGCAGTGGCTCAGCAGAGCGGTCGCCGATTACCTCCTGCACCGGCTTGGCGTAAGGCGGCTGGCCCCACGCAGGGCAGGTGATGAGCAGGGCGGCGAGCAGGGCGGCGATGGTCGTTTTTCTGTTCATGAACTCCTCGCACGGGACCGTCAGGCCCAAACGCAGTCCGAATCCGGGCGCTCAGGCTATCTCATCTTCGGCTGCAAAGTGGGGCGAAGTTGACAAAAAGAGGGGTTGTGCCGATTGTGTCGGATTTGCCGATTGGAAAAGCGGTAGGCGACGTTCGCGCGCGAAACTGGCGAAGGTCGGAAATTGGGCAAGAGGGGGAATGAGAAAAGCCCAGGGCGGGCCGTGGGCTATTGATTTGGGCTGTAAACCCGCGGGATTCGCTGCGCTCATCCCGCGGCGTGAGGGGGCCATCAGCCAATCAGTTGGCGCACCGGGCGGCCGGTGGGGACGAGTTCGATCGGCCGGCCGTCGTGGGCGCGATACCAGGTATGCAGCGGCACGCCGAGTGCGGTGTAGATGGTCGCGGCGATGTCTTGCGGTCGGACTGGGCTGTCGACAACCACTTCGGCCAGCGCGTTGGTGGCGCCGACGACCTCGCCCATGCGGACGCCGCCGCCGCCCATGGTCGCCACGCCCGCGGTCGCCCAATGATCGCGGCCGGCGGACGGATTCACCTTGGGCGTGCGGCCGAAATCGCCGAACCACACGACCAGCGTGTTTTCGAGAAGCCCGCGCTGGCTCAGGTCTTGCAGCAGCGCTGCATACCCGCGGTCGAGCCGCGGCAGCAACCGCGTTTTCAGGCTGCGGAAATTCTCTTGATGGGTATCCCAGCCGCCGTCGGTGACCGTCACGAAATGCACGCCTGATTCAATGAGACGGCGTGCCAGCAACATCGACTGCCCCAGCGTATTGCGGCCATAGAGATCACGTACCCGGTCGGGCTCTTGATCGAGATCGAAGGCGCGTTTGGCGGCCGGCGACGTGATCAGGGCATGGGCACGTTCATAAAAGGCGTCACGCGCTTGCACGGATTGGCCGGTGTTCGCTTCGATGCGCCGCTGGTAATTATCGACTTCGTTAAGCATCGAATAGCGGCGTTCGAGCCGTTCGCGCTCGGCCTGGTCCGCAATGCTCAGATCGCGCACCTGGAAGCGTGCGGCGTTGGGATCTTCGTGAACTTCGAAGGGGTTGTATTGGTCGCCCAAAAAGCCGCCGACGCCGCCGTTGAAGCGCCGATCGATCGAGCGCCCCAGCTGCACGAACGGGAACATGCCGTCGCGATAGCCGCGCTCTTTCGCGATCACCGAGCCGTAGCACGGGAACGCGAGCGATGGATTGAAGCGATGGCCGGACATCATGAGATGGTCGGCGACGCCGTGGCTGCCGTTCTGCGGATCGTGGCCGCGAATCAGGCTCAATTTGTCGAACTGCTGGGCCAGGAACGGGAAATGCTCGACGATGCGGCAACCGGGAATGCGCGTCGGGATCGTGTTGAATTCGCCGCGGATTTCCACGGGGGCTTCGGGTTTGGGATCGAAGGTATCGATGTGGCTGGGGCCGCCCTGCATCCACATGAGAATGCAATTGACGTTGCGGCGCTGGGCCGGGGCTTCGTTCGCTTGCACGCGCAAAAATTGGGACAACGACAGACCGAGGGCGGACAGGCCGCCGACACGGAGGAATTCCCGGCGTGTGCGGCCGGTGCAATCCGCAGACTTTCGCCCAGTCGAGAGTTGGAACATGGTGGTGGGACCCCCAAAAACTCAAAAGGCGGGAACAAACAGGCGGGAAAGAGCGCACCCCCGGCACGGCTCTTCTAAAGGATAGCCTGACGTTCTTTTCGGGAAAGTCAATAGGGAAAAATGAGAAAATCCCAGCGACCCGTTTGGCGCACGCCGGTTCGCGCCTGCGCTAAACGGGTTGTTCGACTATAATCAAATCGACACACAGGAGATCCGATCATGGCCATTGTGAAACTCGTTGACGAAACCACGGCCAATCCGCGCGTGCGGGCCGTGTTCGACGACATCAAGGCGACGAAGAAGATCGAGCGCGTGCCGAACTTCTGGCGAGCGCTGGCGGCGCATCCCGAGAATCTCGAACGCGTCTGGTCGCAGGCCAAGGCCATCATGAAGCCGGGCAAGCTTGATTTGCTCACGAAAGAAATGATTGCCTTGGCCGTGTCGATCACCAACAGCTGCGATTACTGAATCAACTCGCATGCCGCCGCGGTCCAGCGGCTTGGGCTCGATAACGAAGGCTTGGGTGAACTTCTGGCGGTAGTGGGCCTGTTCAACCTGACGAACAAACTCGCCGACGCATTGCAGGTGGAGCCGGACGTGAGGCCCAAAGTGGAATAGCAGGCGCGTGGCTTGCCGTTGCGCGCTCGCAGAAAAACCGCAAGCACTCCGTCGTTTTTCAGCGAACGCTCAACGGCAAGCCGCACGCGAAATTCTCTGGCCACGAACGGCGATTTGGTGTACATTGTCAGCGCATAAGGGGAGTCCAGATTTATTGGCGCCTCCCCAGCTTCCTCCATAATATGGCCTGCTCGGCAGCCTCTCCCCATTGCCGGGCAGGCCGATTCTTTGCGCTCTTGGCCTGTCGGTTATCCCACGTCCGCGTTTGCGGTTCTCGCGCTGGCGGCCCGACCGGCCAGCCGCTAGAATCTCACCATCCGTAACCTCGGCGAGGAATGTGCCATGGTGGAACCGCTGCGCATTGGCGCCGTCAATTACCTCAACACGAAGCCGCTCATTTATGAGCTGGAGCAACTGGCGCCGGAGGCCGAGCTGGTGCTCGATTATCCCAGCCGGCTAGCCGACGATCTGGAATTGGGCCGGCTCGATGTGGCGCTTATTCCGATTATCGAGTATTTCCGCGCCGGCACGTATCGCCTGGTGCCGAACATCAGTATCGCCAGCCACGGCCCCGTGCTGAGCGTGACGCTGTTCAGCCGAACGGCGCCCAAGGCGATTCGCCGCGTCGCGCTCGACGAAGGTTCGCGCACCAGCGCGGCGCTTGCGCAGATTCTGCTCCGTAATCGGTATCACGTGCAGCCGGAGATTTGCCCGCTGCCGCTCGATCAGCAAGCGGAGAACATCGACGCAGACGCGGTCTTGCTTATCGGCGACCGAGCGATGCACGCGTGTCTGCCCGGCTTCGCGCATGCCTTCGACTTGGGTCAGGAATGGCACGAATGGACCGGGCTGCCGTTCGTCTACGCGGCCTGGGCGGTACGCGACGGCGTCGATCTCGGACCGGTCGCGGACGCACTGGTCGAGGCGAAGCGGCGCGGCCTGGAGAACATTGGTCCCATCGCCGCCCACGAAGCGAAACAATTGGACCTCGACGCCGGCTTTTGCCGACGCTACCTGGCGAACATCATTCGCTTTGATTTGGGCCCGCGCGAACAAGCCGGCATGCAACGCTATTATCAGTTGGCTTGCGATTTAGGTTTGGCACGACCTGGCGTCAATATAGACTTCTATCAACCAGCATTGGCAATCCTGTAAGGCCACCGACGGCGGTCGGTGGGCTTGGGAGCCGGAACCATGCGTATCCCCATCCTGCGCGGCGTCATCGACCGGCGTTTGCTGGTCAACTACCGCGTCGATCCCGACGTGCTCGCCCGCTTGTTGCCGCCGCCGTTCGAGCCGAAGCTGATTCGCGGTCACGGCATGGTCGGCATCTGCTTGATTCGGCTCAAACAAGTGCGACCGCGCTTTGTCCCGGCATGGCTGGGCATCGGGTCCGAAAACGCCGCCCATCGCGCCGCCGTGCAATGGCGTGACGGCGACGAACTAAAAGAGGGCGTGTTCATCCGCCGGCGCGACACGAATTCGTGCATGAACGCCTGGGCCGGCGGCCGCTTGTTCCCCGGCATCCATCATCATGCTCGCTTTGAGGTGACCGAAACCGCCGACCGCTTGTCGGTGGCCTTGCAAAGCGACGACGATCAAACACGCGTCGCAGTACGTGGCCGCGTGACCTCGAACTGGCCGGCGTCGTCGATCTTCGCATCGCTGGCGGAAGCGTCGGCGTTCTTCAAGGCCGGGGCGCTGGGCTATTCCGTGACGTCGCACGAGGGTATTTATCAGGGAATGGAATTGCGCTGCCAAACGTGGGACGTGCAGCCGCTGGAAATCGAACTCGTGTCGTCGAGCTATTTCGAGAATACAACGATCTTTCCCAAGGGTTCGATCGCTTACGATTGCACTCTGCTGATGCGCGGCATCGCGCACGAATGGCATGGGCAGCGTGATTTGTGTTGCGAACCCCGGCTGCTGCCGGCGCTGGTTGGTTCCGCCTGACTCACGGGCCGCCGCCCGTGGGCTTGACGTTGATTTTCACATGGACAACATGCAACGAACTCTCGACAAGGCCGTCGCGGGCGAACGCCTTACGTTGGACGAGGGCGTGGCGCTTTTCGACTGCAAGGACCTCAATCGCCTGGGCCGGGCGGCGACGGCGGTCAGCAAGCGGCTGCATCCGGAGCCGTTTCGCACCTTCAATATCGACCGCAACATCAACTACACCAACGTCTGCGCCGCCGTCTGCGACTTCTGCGCTTTCTTTCGCAAAAGCGGCGACGCCGATGCCTACGTGCTGCCGCGCGCGGAGCTTTACCAGAAGATCGAGGAAACCATCGCGCTGGGCGGCGATCAGGCCCTCTTGCAAGGCGGCAATCATCCGACCTTGAAGCTGGAGTGGTATGAAGAGCTGCTGCGCGATCTGAAGCGGCGCTATCCGACCTTCAACCTGCACGCCTTCAGCGCCGCGGAGATTTGGCATTTCCACAAGCTCAACAAACTGCCGTTGCGCGAGATCTTGCAGCGATTGAGAGACGCCGGCATGGGCTCGCTCCCCGGCGGCGGCGGCGAAATCCTCGTCGATCGTGTGCGCAAGGCCGTGACCGTCAACAAATGCCTCACCGACGAATGGCTCGAAGTCCATCGCACCTGGCACGAGCTGGGCGGCCGCTCGACCTGCACCATGATGTTCGGCCACGTCGAAACCCTGGCTGAACGCATCGAAACGCTCGAACGATTGCGGCAACTTCAGGACGAGACCGGCGGCTTCACGGCGTTCATTTGTTGGACACTGCAGCCCGAGCACACCGAGCTGGCCCACATACCGCCAACGGGCTCCTTCGAGTATTTGCGGACCCAGGCGATCGCCCGGCTGTATCTCGACAACATCCCCAACATCCAATCGTCGTGGGTGACGCAGGGATTGAAGATCGGCCAGCTCGCGCTGTTCTTCGGCGCCAACGACATGGGCAGCTTGATGATCGAAGAGAACGTCGTCGCCTCGGCCGGCACCGTGCATCATCTGACGCTCGAGCAAATCAAGAGCGCGATCCGCGCGGCGGGGTACATCCCCCGGCAGCGCAATGTGTTCTACGAGTACCTCGACGCGCCGCCGCCGAATTGATGAGATCGCCGATTGTTTACCGTTTCGCGCTCGCACAGCGTTTTGGAGTGCGGCGGTTTGACGCCGCTTTTCTTTTTTTCTTGTATTCGCAGAAGAAAAACAAAAGCGGCGTCAAACCGCCGCACTCCAAAGTTGCTTGCGTTCTCCTTGACAATCCCGGCTCTATTGGTCAGGATGTTGATAGAATAATGTTCCCGCCTGCTTGATCCTTTTTCGCGCCGATTTGCTTTAACGAGGATGTCTGTCATGCTTACCCGCATCCCCATTCGATGGGTGGCTGTTTGTCTTTGCACCGTGGCGCCAACGCTCGTGTCGGCACAAGAACAAGCAACGCCGAAGGCGGAAGCGCCCAAGGCGGCACTCAAAAGCCTCGTCGTTTATCCGGCACAAATCACGCTCGACGGTCCGCGCGCTGAACAGCGCGTCGGCGTCCTGGGTGAATTCGCCGATGGCCGCACCTGGGACTTCAGCCGCGACGCCAAGATTATTTGCAGCGATGCAAAAGTGGCACTGGTCGATGCCGGCGTGATCCGGCCCGTCGCAGATGGCCAGGCGATGCTGACCGTTACGGCAGCGGGGCAAACGAAAACGGTCCCGGTGAAAGTGGTCAAAGCGAACATTGACAAGCTGGTCGAGTTCACCCGCGAGATCGTGCCGATCCTGACGAAGGCGGGCTGCAACCAGGGCGCTTGTCACGGCGCTCAGCATGGCCGCGGCGGGTTCAAGCTCAGCCTGCTCGGCTTCGATGCCCTTTTCGATCACGCTCAGATCGTGCAGAGCGCCGAAGGCCGGCGTGTCGTCGTCTCCGATCCGGAGCGCAGCATCCTTTTGCAAAAGCCGGCGCTGCTCATGGAGCACGGCGGCGGCGAGCGCATCCAAGTCGGTTCGCGCGATTATCAGTTTCTCAAGCGCTGGCTCGAAGACGGCGTGCCCGAGCCGAGCGCCAAGGATCCCGAAACTGCCGCGATCGAAGTCTGGCCGCCGCGGCGCATCATGGTCCCCGGCGAGCAGCAGCAGATTCTGGTGAAGGCGACGTGGCAGGACGGCCGCATTGAAGACGTCACCGCCACCGCGCGGTTCGACACGCTCAACGACGGCGTGGCTACCGTCAGTCCCGGCGGCCTGGTAACGACCAAGGCGCGCGGCGAAACCCACATCATGATTCGCTTCTGCGGCCAGGCGACCGTGTTTCAAGTAACCTCGCCGTACGGCAAAGTCGAGCCGTATCCGCAGGTCGCCGTCCATAACTTCATCGATGAGAAGTTGATCGCAAAGTGGAAAGACCTCGGCCTGACGCCGTCGCCCTTGTGCAGCGATGAAGATTTCTTCCGCCGCATCCACCTTGACGCCGTCGGTACGCTGCCGACGCCGGACGAAGTCAAGGCATTCCTCGCGGACAAAGCGCCGGACCAACGCAAGAGGGCGATCGAGAAGGTGATCGACCGGCCGGAGTTCGTCGATTTCTGGGCGCTCAAGTGGGGCGACCTGTTGCGCATCAGCCGCGATCAGATGCAGGAGCGCGGCATGTGGAGCTTCCACAACTGGGTGCGCGGCCAACTGCGCGACAAGAAGCCGCTCGACGAAATGGTGCGCGACATCATTACGGCTGAGGGAAGCACGTTCAGCGAAGGGCCGGCCAACTATTACATGGTCGCTCGCACGCCGGCTGAATGGGCGGAGACGACATCGCAGCTCTTTCTCGGCGTCCGCATTGGCTGCGCGAAATGCCACCACCATCCGTTCGAGAAATGGAGCCAGGAAGATTACGCCGGTATGTCGGCCTTCTTTGTCCGTCTCGGCACCAAGGGCAGCCAGGAGTTCGGCCTGTTCGGCCGTGAACAAGTCGTGTATCTGAAGAACGCCGGCGAGCAGACGCACCCGCGCAAGGGTGGCCTCGTCAAGCCGCATCCGCTCGACGGCCCGGAGATGAACGACCCGATCGATCGTCGCGTCAAGCTGGCCGAGTGGATCACGTCGCCCGCCAACCCGTTCTTCGCGCGCAACATGGCGAACCGCTTGTGGGGCTATCTGATGGGCCGCGGCCTGGTCGAGCCGCTCGACGATGTGCGCGCCACCAACCCTGCCAGCAATCCGGAGCTGCTCGAAGCTCTGGCCCAGGAATTCGTGAAGAGCAAGTTCGACGTCCGTCACTTGCTGCGGACAATCATGAATTCGCGCGCCTATCAGTTGAGCGCCAAGGTCGAGCCGGGCAACCAAGCTGATGCGGGCAACGTCCATTACACGCGCTTCACGGTGCGTCGTTTGACCGCCGAGCAGATCGCCGACGCGGTCGACTTCGCCACGGGCACGCAAGAGAAGTATCCGGGCCTGCCGCTGGGAACGCGCGCGATCCAGCTTCCGGACGCCGAGGTGAAGTCGTTCTTCCTCGACGTGTTCGGCCGGCCGCCGCGGCAGATTACGTGCGAATGCGAACGCACCGTCCAGCCGAACATCGCCCAAGCCATGCACCTGCTCAACGGCACGGCGCTGAACAAGAAGATCGCCGCCGCGACCGGGCGGATTGACAAGATGCAGAGGGCAAAGAAGGCGCCGGCCGAGATGGTGGACGAACTTTACCTGGCAACGCTATCGCGGCTGCCGCAGCAAGACGAGCGCCAGCGCGTGCTCGGTTGGATCGAGCGGGCGCCGAATCCGCGTGAGGGAGTGCAGGATTTGCTGTGGGTGTTGCTGAACTCAAGGGAGTTTTTGTTTAATCATTGAAGAACGCAGACGAAAAGGTGCAAGGAGACGCGCCGTGAAGCGAAAACTCGCCTGGATGGCTGTGCTTGTCGTCTTTATGCTGATTGCGTTAGCATGGTATTGTTTGCTCAACGACGATCGAATCAATCAAGACACCTACGACCGAATTCGCCTAGGAATGACGATCGATGAAGTCCAGAAAACGGTTGGAACGAAAGGAAGTGATCAATTTGATCAACAGGATGACAACGGTTTTAGAAGCAGAATTGTGCCAACGAGAGAGATGACCGATATGCAAATTGAAGGCGATTGGGTTCACAAGCCAGACGACAATGAATCAGGAAAGAGATTTGGCTGGGGAGGGTTGAACGGGGCCGTAATGATTCGCGTTGATCAGGAGGGCAGAGTCACCGACCGAATGTTCATCAAGTTGAAGCCGTTGGGGTTGCTTGATCAATTACGATGGATAGCCGCCGGAATCATGTGACAAAGAGTGACGGGCGCAAGAAAAGCAAGGTGCATTAATGGTCAACAAGACCTATGTCCACAGACATCCCAGCGGCGTTTACCGCATCGGTGAAACAAGGGTTTCGCTGGATTCGATCATCGCTTGCTACCTGGATGGCTGCACTGGGGAGGGCATTGTCGAGTGCTTCCCGGTGTTGACTCTTGAACAAGTCCAGGGTGCGCTCGACTTTTACTTGAACAATCCTGAACTCGTGAAAGTGTACTTGAAGGAACGGGAAGCTCATTGGGAGAAGTTCAAAGCAGAGATTGACGCCCAGCCGGTGCCACCCGTTGTGGCGCGTTTACGAGCCTTGCGGGCTGCCAAGCAGGTTGGTTCATGAGCCGACCATTATTCCTCGCGGATCACGATTTTTCCGGACGCATACTCGACGGTCTCGTTCTGAAGGAGCCATCAATCGATTTGGTCCGCGCTCGAGACGTAGGTCTTGCAACAACGCCGGACCCGGAAGTGCTGGAGTATGCCGCCAAGGCCGGACGTATCGTGCTGTCCCATGATGAGAGCACCATGACCGCCGCCGCCATCGCGCGTTTGCGAGCCGGCGAATCCATGCCGGGATTGCTGATCGCGAACCAATTCAAGCCCATCGGACGGGTCATCGACGAATTGCTCATGATCTGGGCTGCTAGTGAGGCGGACGAGTGGGTTGATATGATCCGCTACATTCCACTGTGAGTTTTCTTATGAAAGCGGTCGTTCTTGTTGCATTATTCCTGCAGGCGCCGGTCTTCGCCCAAGCGCCCCCCGCCCCCACCTACTGGCAAGACATCCGTCCCGTCTTCCGCAAGCATTGCACCGTCTGCCACAGCGCGAAGAACCTCGCCGAGTTGGACGTCTCCGGCGGTCTGGCGCTCGACACGTTCGCGGCAGCAATCAAAGGCTCGCGTCAACCCGTCGTGCGGCCCGGCCAAAGCGCCGACAGCCTGCTCGTCAAGTTGATCATGATCGACAATGTCAAACGCCGCATGCCGCTGGACGCGCCGCCGTTGCCGAAGGAGACGATCGATTTGATTCGCCGCTGGATCGACGCCGGCGCCAAGGAGGGCAAAGAACCCGATGCCGCGCCCGAGGCGCTGACAACAGTCAAGAGCGGTGCGACGCGCAAACTCGACATGTTGTTCGCCACCGCCGTGGTGCCGCCGGCGGGGTTGCTTGGCAAGATGCCGCCCGCGAAACTGGAATTGGCGCTCAAGATCGGACCGCTCGCGCCGGTGGCAGCGCTGGCGTTCAGTCCCGACAACAAACTGCTGGCCTCCGGCAGTTACGGCCAGGTCGCGATCTGGGATTTGACGACCGGCAAACCCGCGAAGGTGCTGCACAATGTCCTCGGCGCCGTCAATGACTTGCGCTTCAGCCCCGACGGCAAGATTCTCGCTGTAGCCGGCGGGCAACCGTCGGCGAAGGGAGATCTACGTCTTTATCAGGTCAGCGACTGGAAATTGCTCGGCGTCCTGCGCGGCCATGACGATGTCGTATTCTCAGTGTCGTTCAGTCCCGATGGCAAAAAGCTCGCCTCCGCCAGCTTCGACCACACGCTCGGCCTGTGGGACGTCGAACAACGGAAGCAAATCAAGACCTACAAAGCGCACTCCGATTTTGTGTACGCCATCGCCTTCGCACCATCGGGGACGCACGTGTTTTCCGCGAGCAAGGATCGCACCGTGCAGATGACCGACCTGACGACCGGCAAGACCACGTTCACGTTCAGCGGCATGGATCAAGATGTGATGGCCGTCGCCGTCAGCCCGGATGGTAAGAATGTCGTTTCATCCGGGTTCGAGCCGGGCATTTACTGGTGGAATCCACAGACCGGCGAACGCGTCAAGGTCCAGGGCGGGCACGGCGTCGCGGTCCATGATCTCGCATTCAGCAGGGACGGTAAGAAGCTGGTCTCCGCCGGCGCCGATCGAACGGTTCGCGTTTGGGACGGCCAGTCGGGGGCATCGATCAAGGTCATCAGCGTCGGCTCGATTGCCTACGCTGCCGCCATCAGCGCGCACAACAAACTGGTCGTAGCGGGTTGTTTCGACGGGATCACACGCGTTTATGATGAAGCGACCGGCCGGCAGCTGGCATCGTTGGTCGTAGTACACGGCGAAAAGGATCAGGCCGAATGGCTGGCGCTGACGCCGGAAGGATATGTCGTCGGCAGCGACAAGCTGGTGGCGCTGGCCCGGGTTCGCATGAGCGGTCAGGAAGTGGTCGCCGCATCCGTTTGGCCGACGTTGCGCCGGCCGGAGCTGGTCGCCAAGGCCCTGCGCGGCGAAGCGGTGGAAACCGTGAAATTCGAAAAGAAGTGACCATTGGCCGCTTGCGGCTTGGCGAAACGATCATCGGGACGACGGATTCGCTAAGCCGCAAGCGGAATACAACTTTTTCGCTATCTATGCTGCTTTTTTGTTGACCTGGGAATCGCCCTGCCTTCATAATAGAAAATCATGACGAGACCAAGGACGGTGCCTCGCTGGGCTCGATTGGGCTTGCCGAGGACACGGGTCAGGACGACATTGGTGGTTTGGCAACGTTATTCACGATAACGAGGTCCGCGGCGGCGCAGGCGAAGCCGGGCGAGCCGTGGTCAACGAAACCAACCGCTGCACAAGGTGCCACAAACAATTCCAGGTGCGTATGACGCTCATGACGATCCTGGTGGCTCTGCTGGTGGGCGGGCTCTTGGCCTGCCTGGTTCACAAGCCGCTGTGGCAAGGGATGTTTGCTCGACGTGTCCGCCAGCCCGTACCCCCCCTTCCCCCCCTTTCAAAGGGGGGGAGCGGGGGGGTGCGGCGCGCGGGTGCGTTTTCGGATTCGATGCCTCCGGACTGGTCGCCGGCAAGCCCCGCCCATCTTCGTTACTATGGTTCAGCGCGGGCCGGACCACCCTGGAGCAGATAGTGCGCGCGCTGAGGCAGTCGGCCTCGGCCATCCCGTCCTTGTCGGCATGTTTGATCTTCGCTGGCCGCGTCTTTACACATCCACGGCTGCATGTCCGCGCCGCAGGCCGCCCTCGTAAGGAGTGGCCTTCATGCCGCCCGTAGAAGTTGTTTGGTCGACCCTGGCTGCGATTCTGGGCCTGGGGTTCGGCGGCGGCGCAACCTGGTATTTGGTGCGCCGTCAGGATCGCCTCAATCTTCACAGCGCCGATACGCGCGTCCGCGAGCTGGTCAGCCAGGCGGAGAAAAATGCCGACAACATCGTCAAGGAAGCCGAACTCAAAGCCAAGGATGAGTATTTCAAGAAACGCGAAGAGTTCAACCGCGAAGTTGAGCAATTCAAACACGATCAGCGCGAGCAGGAACGCCGCCTGGAGAAGCGCGAAGATGCCCTCGAAAAGGAGCACCAGGAGCAGCAGAAGAAAGAGCGGCACCTGCAACACACTGAAAAGAAACTGCATGAACGCCGCGACCACCTCGAGCAACGCATCAAGCAGGCCGAGGAGACGGTCCAGCAGCAGACCCAAAAACTGCACGAGATCACCGGCCTTTCGCGCGACCAGGCCGAAAAGATGCTGCTCGAACGCCTCGATCACGAGCTGGCCGACGAAGTCGCTTCGCGCATTCAGCGACATGAAGAATCGCTGAAGGCGACGACGGAGGAGCGGGCCCGCAAAGTCCTGGCCGTCGCCATCCAGCGTTACGCCGCCGACCACACCGCCGACACGACCGTCAGCACCGTGGACATCCCTTCCGACGACATGAAGGGGCGCATCATCGGCCGCGAGGGGCGCAACATCCGCACCTTCGAGAAAGCGACTGGCGTCGACGTGATCGTGGACGATACGCCTGGCGTGGTCATCGTCAGCGCCTTCGACAACGTGCGCCGCGAGATCGCCCGGCTCGCCCTCGCCAAGCTGATCACCGACGGCCGCATCCATCCGACGCGCATCGAAGAGGTCGTCAAGGAAACGCAGGAGGAGATGGATCGCAATATCCTGGAGCTAGGCAAGCAAGCATGTCTGGAAGCTGATATCGGCCATCTCCATGAAAAGATATTGCAGCTTCTGGGCCGGCTTCGATTTCGCACCAGCTACAGCCAAAATGTGCTCAATCACAGCCTCGAAGTGGCGTTCTTGTGCGGGTTGATGGCGGACGAGATCGGCCTCAATGGTCGGCTGGCGCGGCGCTGCGGCTTGTTGCACGACATCGGCAAGGCGGCCGATCACGAAATGGAAGGCGGCCATCCGAAGATCGGCGCCGAGCTGGCGAGACGCTATGGCGAAACCAACGCGGACGTGCTGCACGCCATCGTTGGCCATCACGACGACGTGACGATCGACCACGTGTACACGGTGCTGGTCGCCGCCGCCGACGCCATCAGCGCCGCTCGCCCCGGCGCCCGCCGCGAGACGCTGGAAAAGTACGTCAAACGCCTGGAAGAGCTGGAAGCGCTGGCGTGCGGCTTCCCCGGCATCGAGCAGGCGTTCGCCATCCAGGCCGGCCGCGAGCTGCGCGTCATCGCCAACGCCCAGCAGATCACCGACGGCGAGGCGCTGAGCACGTGCCGCAACATCGCCCGGGCCATCGAGCAGCAACTGAATTATCCGGGCGAGATCAAGGTGACGGTCGTGCGCGAAACCAGGTCGGTGGAGTTCGCGCGATAAGCGCCTCAAGCCCCAGGATGAGCGCAGCGAATCCTGGGGTTCAAGCCCCAGGATTCGCTGCGCTCATCCTGGGGCTTGGAATTGTCCCTATGCGCATCCTCTTCCTCGGCGACATCGTCGGTCCGCCCGGCGTCGAACTGGTCAAGTCGGCGCTGCCGGCGCTGCGCCAGCGCGAACAGATCGACTGCGTCGTCGCCAACGCCGAGAATGCCAGCGGCGGCTCCGGCATCACGCCGCGCACCTATCGACAGTTGCGCCAGGCCGGCATCGACCTGGTGACGATGGGCGATCACATTTACAAGAAGCTTGAAATCGTCGAGGTGCTGCAAAACGACGACCGCATCTGCAGGCCGGCGAACTATCCGCCCGAGGCGCCGGGGCGATCGTTCGTTACCCTGCAACTTCCCAGCGGCATCACCGTGGCGGCCTTCTGCCTCTTGGGTCGCACCTACATGCGCCCGGTCGATTGTCCGTTCAAGGCAGCCGACGCGGTGCTTGCGTCCATCGCTGGTCTGGCGAAGATCATCATCGTCGACGTTCACGCCGAGGCGACCGCCGACAAATACCTGCTCGCCCATCACTTGAAAGGCCGCGTCACTGCCGTCTTGGGCACGCACACGCACGTGCCGACCGCCGACGAGCAAATCCTGCCCGGCGGCACGGCGTTTTTGTGCGATGTCGGCATGTGCGGGCCCTACGACAGTATTCTGGGCCGCCGCATTGACCGCGTGCTGTCAACGACGACGACGTTCTTGCCCACTTCCTTTGACGTGGCGACCGGCGACCCGCGGCTGGCGGGGGCGATTGTCGAGGTGAATGAAGAAAACGGACAGGCGACGGGCATTCGGCGAATCATGCTGAAGGAAGGGGAACTCGCGCGTGGGCCGGAATAGCGCTTGCCGTCTTGTGGAGCACGTTTCCAACGTGCTCTAATCGTGGGCACGTTGGCAACGTGCCCCACATCAGACCAACGATACTATTCCACTTCCCACGTATCCCCGCTGTTGAACAGCGCATCCAGATCGCCTTCGCCTTGCTTGCTGACGGCGTAGTTTATCTGGCTGTAAACGGCTTCATCGTACGTCGGCCGCTCGACGGCGCGGAAGATGCCGAGCGGTTCCGGGAGCTGCGGGGTGCGCATGCTGCTGAGCATGAACGCGAGGCTCGGGTCCGGCGTCTTTTCGTCGTGGAAGATCAAGTCGTCTTCGGCAATGCCTTTGCCCAGTTCGACCACCTCGGGTTGCGTGCCGTTGAGGCGCACGCCCTTTTTCTTGTCCTTGCCGAAGAGCAGAGGTTTGCCGTGCTCGAGGTAGATGACGTTGTCAACTTTCTGTTCTTTGTCGGAGGCGTACAGGAAGGCGTCGTGGTTGAAGACGTTGCAATCCTGGTAGACTTCGACGAACGCGGTGCCCTTGTGATGGGCGGCGCGCTCGAGCACGTAGGTGAGATGCTTGATGTCCACATCGACAGAGCGGGCGACGAACGTGGCCTCGCAGCCCAGGGCAAAGCAGATCGGCGACACCGGATGATCCACCGAGCCCAGCGGCGTACTCTTGGTCTTTTGACCGAGCGGGCTGGTCGGCGAGTATTGGCCCTTGGTCAGGCCGTAGATCTGGTTGTTGAACAGGATGATCTTGCAGTCGAGGTTGCGGCGAATCACATGATACAGGTGATTGCCGCCGATCGACAGGGCGTCGCCGTCGCCGGTGATGACCCAGACTTGCAGGTCGGGCCGCGCCAGCTTCACGCCGGTGGCAACCGCCGGCGCGCGGCCATGAATGCTGTGGAAGCCGTAGGTGTTCATGTAATACGGGAACCGGCTCGAGCAGCCGATGCCGGAGACGAAAACGAATTTCTCGCGCGGAATGCCGAGCGTGGGCAGGATCTTCTTCATCTGCGCCAGGATCGAATAGTCGCCGCAGCGCGGACACCAGCGGATTTCTTGATCGCTGCCGAAGTCCTTGGCGGTGAGGACGGGCAGGCTTGCGATCGGCGGCGTGGCGGTTGATTGGGGCATATCGCAATTCCTTCGTTTAGCCCCGGTTCGAAGAACCGGGGCGGGCTTGTCGTCTGCCTAATGTCGATCAACTTCGGGACACGTCCACCCCGGTTCTTCGAACCGGGGCTAAACGGCGGTCAACGTCTGTTCGATCTTCTGCACGAGTTCGCTCACCAGGAACGGCTTGCCCTGGATCTTATTGAAGCCCTGGGCGTCCACGAGGAAGTTGGCGCGGATCAGCATACGCAACTGGCCGTTGTTGAGTTCCGGGATCAGGACCTTTTCATAGCGTTTGACGATGTCGCCCAGGTTCCTGGGGAACGGATTCATGTAGCGCAGGTGAGCGTGGGCGACCGACTTGCCGTGGGCATTGCAAGTGTGCACCGCGGTGCGTACGGCGCCGAACGTGCCGCCCCAACTAATCACGAGCAGCTTGCCCTTTTCGGGACCTTCGACTTCCTGCAGCGGAATCCAGTTCGCAATGCCGGCGACCTTGCCGGCGCGGGTCATTGTCATCTTGTGATGATTGAGCGGCTCGTAATTGACGTTGCCGGTGTTTTCCTGCTTTTCGATGCCGCCGATGCGGTGTTCCAGGCCCGGCGTGCCTGGAATGGCCCAGGGGCGCGCGCCTTTTTCATTGCGGACGTATGGCTTGTAACTGTTGCTCTCGCCGTGGCCGTGGTGGGCTTCGCCGTTGCCGGACGAGACGGGCGAAGTCGAAGCGACTTCGGGAGTCCTACCCGCGGGATGCACGACCTTGAACGGCGGCAGATCGGCGTACTTCGGGATGCGCCATGGCTCCGAACCGTTGGCGATGTAACCGTCCGTCAGGAACAAGACGGGCGTCATGAACTCGATGGCGATGCGGACCGCCTCCTGCACCATCGTGAAGCAATCGCCGGGCGTCGCGGCGGCGATGATCGGGATCGGGCTGTCGCCGTTGCGGCCGAACATCGACAGCAGCAGGTCGGATTGTTCTGTCTTGGTGGGCAGCCCGGTGCTCGGCCCGCCGCGTTGCACATTGACGATGACCATGGGCAACTCGGTCATGATGCCGAGGTTCATGGCCTCGCCCTTGAGGACGATGCCGGGGCCGGACGACGCGGTGACGGCGATTTCGCCGGCGAAGGCGGCGCCGCAGACGGCAGCCATGGCGGCAATCTCGTCTTCGGCCTGAAACGTCCGCACTCGGAAATTCTTCAGCATCGCCAGCTCGTGCAGGATGTCGCTGGCCGGCGTGATCGGATAGCCCGAATAAAAGAGCGCCTTGCCCGCACGCTTGGCAGCGGCGACCAGGCCCCAGGCCGTCGCCTCGTTGCCGGTGATCTTGCGATACTTGCCCGGCGCCAGCTTGGCGCGCGGCACGCGGAAGTGCTTGACGAACGCCTCGGTGTTCTCACCGTAGTTGCGGCCGCCCTGCAGCGCCCGCAGGTTGGCCTCGCCGATATTGGCGTTCTTCTTGAACTTGTCCTTGATCCACTGCTCGGTCGGCGTGGCGTCGCGGTCGTAGAGCCAGTAGACCAGGCCGAGCGCGAAGAAATTCTTGCAGCGGCCCGCTTCCTTGGTCGAAAGGCCCAGGCCGGCGACGGCGTCGCGCGTCAGCCGGGTCATCGGCACGCGGTGCACGTCGAACTTGCTGGTTAGGTTCAAATCGTCCAGCGGATTGCTCTCGTAGCCGGCCTTGTCGAGGTTCGAGGTGTCGAACTCGTCGTCGTTGGCGATGAGGATGCCGCCGCGCTTGAGGTCGGCAATGTTGGTCTTGTGGGCGGCCGGGTTCATTGCCACCAGCGTGTCCACCTGATCGCCGGGCGTGAAGATGTCGTGGCTGGAGAAATTCAATTGGAAGCCCGAGACGCCGGCGAGGGTGCCGGCCGGGGCGCGGATTTCGGCGGGGAAGTCGGGCAGGGTGCTGACGTCGTTGCCGAACGCGGCGGAAACGTTGGTGAACTGGGTGCCGACAAGCTGCATGCCGTCGCCGGAGTCGCCGCAGAAGCGAATGACCGCGGATTCCAGGTCCTGAAGGGGCTTGGGGTGGTGGGCGGGAGAGGCTTTCGCGAGGGTCGCCGTGGCTTGCATAAACAACTGCTCCTGGTTGCATTCCCCGCCGACGTGCGCAGGGCGGCGTGCAGATAAATCGTATGAATCAAGCGAGGGAAGAAGCTTCCGCAGGCTAGAAGAAGCAGGCCAGCCTTAGCCTGCATTTCTCACCATCGTAGGACGGGTTTCCTAACCCGTCCAGCCCGGACGGGTTAGGAAACCCGTCCCACGGCACCGCGCTGCACTGCATTATTGGTGAGAAATGCAGATTAGCGCTTGGCCGTTTCTTCCTGATTATCAGTGATTCTACGCGTCCTGGACTGAATCCACAACAAGAAATATAGGCCAGAAATGCGCGGTCGGCGACGGGGATTCGCGATTGCGCCGGGAAAATGGGCAAAGCACGTCAACGATGACGAGTGGCCGCATCGCGCTGGCGCCGCGCCCGGCCGCAACCTGTCATGATTTCAGCCGAAGCCCCAGGCGTGTGCGGATTTCGCGGCGCACGCGTTCGGGCAAGCGGATGGCAGCCTTTGCCTTGCGGGAATCGGCGTGGAAGCCGGGGGACATGGTTCAATTCTTGTCATTTCTGGGTGACAGAGTGAACGCTGTAGGGACTACACTTGCCTGTCATGTGATGCCGACATTTTTTTCGATGTAACATTGGATGGATCAAGGGGATAGGAAGTTGAGTGCGTGCCAACTGTGTCGAAATCCTGTCGTCTCGAAAAGCACCTATGCCTGTGCGCATTTGTGAACCATGCCGACGGCGCCTCAGGTTGCTAAGCGCAACATCGTGGGGCAACAACAAATCGAGAAGCCTGTCGAGTTCATGGATCTTGGGTACATGAAGACCCCATTCTTGCAACAGAGCCTTGAAAAACTTCTCGGCAGCTTGCTGACAATGGAAGCAGGCTTCGTCATGACATGGCGGTCGGAGCTTTGCCAAACCTTTTGCGGCCCTGAGATCGCTTTCGGCTTTTCGAATCCAAGGGGCCGTCAGTTTTTTCATAAAGCACCTTGCCTTTGCTCACGATCTCGCGCATGAACCAGTCCCCTTCTTCGAGTCGCCAACGCAGATCATCGGGAGTCCGAACAATCAAATCGAGTGGAAACGGGTGATCCGTCTTTTGTCGAATCCGTACCGCCTGGTTGACCTCATCGTACGCCGGCATGACGACGAGGATGTCCACGTCGCTATCCTTGTGCGGTTCGCCGTAGGCGTACGACCCGAACAGGATGATCTTCTCCGGCTGGAATAGCTCCGCGATCTGGCGGGCATAACGGCGAATCACGGCGCGGGGAATCAACTTGCCGTATTCCCAGCGAAATTCGGCCGTGGACGGACTCGAGCGCTTCTTGGCTGCCATGCAGACATGCTACTCGACTTGAGAGATCGGTACCACCGCTGGTCAGGCATGCACCAGTTCGAGAGCGATCGGCTTGCCGGTTTGCCAGGATTGCTCGGTGCGCACGACCTGGTTGTACAGCGTGTCGCGCTCCACCGGCACGCGGCCCGCTTCCTCGATCAGGCGGCGCAGCTCGGCGACCGTCATTTCCTGCGGCGTTTCGCTGCCGGCGTCGTGGTAGATCTTCTCGTGGACGACCGTGCCGTCGATGTCGTCGGCCCCGTAGCTGAGCGAGAGTTGGGCCGTCGGGATGCCGAGCATGATCCAGTACGCCTTGATGTGTGCGAAATTGTCGAGCATCAGCCGGGCGACCGCCATCGTGCGCAGGTCCGTGAGGATGTTGGCCTTCTTGATCTGCCGGTCGTGGCCGAGCTTGGTGTTGTCGGGATGGAATGCGAGCGGGATGAACGTCTGGAAGCCGCCGGTTTCGTCTTGCAATGCGCGCAGGCGGATCAGGTGGTCGATGCGGTGCATGGTTTTTTCGATGTGGCCGTAGAGCATGGTCGCGTTGGAGCGCAGGCCGAGGTGGTGGGCTTCGCGGTGGATGCGGATCCAGGAATCGGCGTCGGCTTTATGTTCGCAAATCAGGTCGCGCACTTCGGGATGAAAGATCTCCGCGCCGCCGCCGGGAAGGCTTCCCAGGCCGGCGTCGACGAACTCGGCCAGGATGTCACGCGTCGGCCGACCCGTCAGCCGCGCGAACCAGTCCCATTCGACCGCCGTGTACGCCTTCAGATGCAGCCGCGGTCGGGCTTCGTGAATGATGCGGACGACGTTCAAATACCAATCGTACGGCAACTGATGGTGCAATCCGCCGACGATGTGCAATTCGGTGGCGCCGCGGGTTTCGGCTTCGGCGGCGCGCTCCAGAATCTGCTCGTCCGACATCACATAGCCCTTCGGCGCTTTCAGGTCGGCCCGGAACGCGCAGAAGTTGCAGCGGTAGACGCAAACGTTCGTCGGATTGATATGCGTGTTGACGTTGTAGTAGGCGAAGTTGCCGTTCTTGCGCTCGCGCACCGTGTTGGCGAGCGCGCCGAGGTCGAACAGGTCGGCCTCTTCGTAAAGGAAGACGCCGTCGCACGGCGAAAGTCGTTCGCCGGCTTCGACCTTGTTGCGGATTTCGTCCAGGCGCGTCATCAATGCCTCGCGGATCGTAGTACGGGCGGGGGGGCCGCCGCCCACCCCGGGGGGGCGGCCCCCCCCCCCCCGCGGGGTTTTTTTGGGGGGGGGCCGCGACACCACTCCACCGCCTCCGGGCGG
>Ga0080064_1002903_pt1 | contig 27020 bp, 14 predicted proteins | sample Subgrocontami54m_FD_69260 | JGI IMG/M metagenome (GOLD analysis project Ga0080064, IMG submission 69260) | Subsurface groundwater microbial communities from S. Glens Falls, New York, USA - GMW46 contaminated, 5.4 m (SPADES assembly) (version 2) ...
ACTCAAACCCAATCCGAAATCTATTACCGGAATCTTTGCCTCAAAAAACCAAAATCGGTTTAAATCTTGACTTTTTTTCAAATTTGCTTATTATTTGGCCGTTATCACCGCAACTAGAAACTGCGGGTTTTTAAAACTAAGAAAGGGAAAACAGTATGGCGACGGGTAAAGTGAAGTGGTTTAACAATCAAAAAGGTTTTGGATTTATCACACCTGAAAATGGAAATGGCGACATATTCGTTCATTATTCTGCTATTCAGGGCGATGGATACAAAAGTTTAAACGAAGGTGACGCCGTTACGTTTGAAATCGTAACCGGGCCAAAAGGCGAACAAGCAGCGAACGTTTCAAGAGCTTAAACTCCCCATTTAAGTCTGATTCGTTTTTCTAATTCGGAGAAGATCAAGCGGTCGAAAACAAGTCCGATGGCAACGATCATGAACATGACTGCCACGACTTGGGCAATGTCATGAAGCTCTCTTCCTACTTGAAGAAGTTGTCCCAGTCCTGAGCTGACAAACAGCAATTCTCCAGCCATTAGAGAGCGCCACGCAAAGGACCAGCCAAGCTTCATTCCCGTGATAATCGAGGGCAGAGCAGCAGGCAATATGACCCGCCGGTAGAGGCTGAATCCTGTAATTCCCATCGTTTTCGCCGACCTGACATAAATCGGCGAAATATTTCGAATCCCGCTATCGGTTGCAATCGCAATCGATAAGAAGGCTCCCATGACCACCACAAATTGAATAGCTTGTTCGCTGAGGCCAAACCATAAAATGGCCAGAGGAAGCCAGCAGATCGAAGGAAGCACTTGAAGTCCGAGCATCAGGGAGCCAACCGTTTCATCAAGCAGCTTAAACCGCCCGATTAAAAGTCCAAGCGACACTCCTAGCAAAACGGAAACAATGTAGCCGATAATAATTCTTTGAATGCTGGCCACCATCCCGATTAGAAAGGACCGATCTTGAATACCCCAGACGAATGCTTTAACAACGTCGGTTGGAGAAGGGAATAAATAGGGCGGCCAAATCGCCGCTCTAGATACCACTTCCCAGATCAAGACCAGCAGGCCGTAGAAGGTCAGCTTTCTTAAGAGTCCATTCATCATCTACCTCTTCTTTGAGTACTTTTTCGATTTCTTCCCGAAGTTCCTGTTGAATTTTTTTTGCGTACGTGAAGACGCCTTCAGAATTAATGTCCCGCGGACGTTCCAATTCAATTTTAAATTCTTTTTTAATTTGCCCCGGCCTGGAGGTAAAAATCAAGACACGATCCCCCAAACGGACAGCTTCTCTGACATTATGCGTCACAAAAATAATAGTTTGTTTTGAAGCAGACCAGATGTCTTGGATTTCTTCATGGAGTAGATCTCGTGTCTGAGCATCCAAAGCCGCAAAAGGTTCGTCCATCAGAAGAATAGAAGGGTTCAGCGCTAAAGCACGCGCGATGGCAACACGGCTTTTCATACCGCCTGAAAGCTGATGAACGAAAGACTTTTCGAATTTTCCAAGATGGACGAGATGAAGCAATGTTTTTGAAATTTCACGGCGTTTCTTCGCATCCATGCGTCCGACGAGCCCGAATTCCACATTTTGAATTACATTCAACCAGGGAAAGAGGGCAGCTTCCTGAAAAATAACAACGCGGCTGCTACTCGGGCCGGTAATTAATTGACCATCCTGTTCAATCTGGCCGGTACTTGGCTGCTCTAAGCCAGCAATCATGTTCAACAGCGTGGTTTTGCCGCAGCCTGAGGGACCCACCAAGCAAACGAATTCTCCGGAGCGAATTTGTAGGGACGTTTCTTTAAGTGCCAGGACAGGGCCGTTCGCCGTTTGAAATGTTTTCGTGACTCCTTTGATGCTGACGCGTTGATCTGAAGAATTAGGATTTGTCATTTTTGGCCTTGTTTAAAAAAGACAGATCATACAGCCCGTCCAATTTAAAATTGCTTTTCCCCAGATAACCGATTGTGGCAGCCCGCTTAGCGGATTCTTGTACCGAAGACTCCATCGGTTCCACCGTAAATTCGATATTTTTAAAGCATTGGTCTAAATAGGCAGGAAGCAGAGATTTACTGGTTTCACGTTGCAATTCTTGATTAAAAACTTCTTTGGCTTCTGCCACATTTTGGTTGATGTAATTTGTAATTTCAATATGTCCATCGACCCATTTTTGTACCAGATCAGGATGTTCATCAATGAATTTTTTCCGCGCAACAAGAACCGTCGTTGCATATTTACCGTCCGGCCAAAGATCTTTTTCCTCAAATAGAATTTTTCCTTTTGCTTCAGAAACAAGTCTGGAGACCCATGGTTCCACAGTCCAAATCCCGTCCACTTGAGCTTGTGAAAGGGCAGTGAGCTGATCCCCTCCATTGATATTGAAAAGTTCAACTGTTCCGCCTTGGTTTTTGGCAGCGAGGCCTTTTACTTTCATTAAATGAAGCAAGGCAACGTCCTGGGTATTTCCTTTTTGAGGACTTGCGATACGTTTTCCTTGAATGTCCTCAAACCGTTCAATGCCGGAGCCTTCCCGAACGACAAAGGCCGCGCCACTGCTGGCAACTCCAGCAATAATCCGGAGCGCTTCACCTTTTGAGCGGACGTAACCATTCACCGCAGGATTGGGGCCGACGTAAAGAATATCAATTTCTCCCGCGAAGAGAGCTTCGACGGTTTCAGGGCCGGCATTAAATACTTTCCAATCGATATTTGCCGTGTCTCCAAATAATTTTTCGAAGTGAGACGTCGCACGCGCTACCAAAGCAGAAGCGTGGGTGACATTCGGAAAATGGGCCACCCGGATTCTGATGGGAGCAGAAAACGCCGAAGGGGCGTGATTAAGAATCAAAGTGAGAATGAGTATTGAGTAAATTAATTTTTTAATCATATCTAAATGTAATACATTTGATAGGGAGATTTGGAAGCACCCAACGCCAGAGATTTGTCACACACATCAGCCAACGTGTTTTGATCCAGAATATCGGCAACGGCATTTCTAACTTCGAGAAACGTGACATAAAGGCCGGGATGTTTGTCTTGCTTGGCGCGTTTTCGAATTTCAGGTGTTGTGTCAAGAGGTGATAGAGATCCTTCAACTGCGCGAATCACTTCTCCGAGTGTAATGGTCTTTGGAGAGCGGGAGAGAGCGTAGCCGCCAAATTTACCTTTTGAACTTTCTACAAAGCCGTGCCGTTTCAGAATCATCATGATTTGTTCTAAAAATTTATGCGGAATTCGATTTTTGACAGAGAGCTCGCGAAGAGTCAGCGTTTTTTCCCCATACAGAAACGCCAAATCGAGCAAAGCTTCAAGCGCGTATTCACCTTTCTTCGTAATTTTCATATCCTATAACTCCTATATGATTAATAGGAATATAGCCATCGGCTATTGTTTTGTCAAGAGGGAGATTTGTTTTTCCATGAGAAATATAAGCTTTTGAGATGCTTGCGTTTCAGAGTACAATACCTACCTTATTCCTCAATTTAAGGAGATCTATGGCAGGCAAAGAATTCGTTTATAAGCACACCGTTCATTTGCACGAAACTAATGCCATGGGCGGCGTTGTGTATTTTGCCAATTTCGTGAAGTGGCAGGGCGAGGCCCGCGAAGAATTTTTCATGAAAGCCTTTCCGACGTGGAAAGAAGTGATGAAGCTCGTGATGTCAGGCAGTGCCAATATGATTACCGTTGAAGAACATTCCCGCTTCAAGCGCCACGCATCTTTCGGTGACACCATCATCATCAAGCTTCAAACTGCCAATTTGAAAAAATGCAGCTTTGATTTGATCTTCAAAATGTACCGGAATTCAGAGGACGAATTTATTTATGAAGGTTGGCAGAAATTGACGTTTGATGATTACAAAGGGAATTTCATTCCGATTCCGGAACCATTTCGTAAGTCCATTCTTGAATATAACTCCACAGACGGAGAATTTAAAAGATCATCGCTTCGCGAGAGAATGAAATCATCGCCCTAGCATGAACCATTTTTTATTTTCCGCGGTTTTGGTTTTCATCGCCGCTTTACTGACCTCCATTTATTTCATCACAAAAAAGGGAGCCGAACGCTATTTCGGCGTGTTCTGGCTATGTGTTGCCTTTTGGACTTTTTTTGTTGGATTTCAGTTTCCAATTATAAACCGAATCTCTGCCGGCGCTTGGGGCTGGTGGCTGCATGTCGGCTGCATTTCGGTTCCGCTTCTGTTTTATCATTTCTCACTCATCTGGACACGCAACCCAAACCGCCAGCTGCTCCGAATTGGCTACGGACTTTTTGTGGTGTTCCTTGCGCTGATTGCCTTCAGCAATTTTTTTACGGGTGAAAATGTGTTCCGGACTTATTATAACTATCCAAAGCCAGCCATTCTTTATCCCATCTACATTGCTTATTTTCAGGTTTATGGTCTGCTGAGCACTTGGCAAATTTTTGAGTTCAGAAAGAGGATTATCTTCCCGGGAAGACAATTGCTGTATATCTTTTTATCCGTTCATCTGTTGGCATGGGCCGGCTCGATGGACAATTATCTCATCATGTATGACCGGCTTATTTTTCCGCTTTATCCTTATGGTTTGTATTTAATTCTTCCGTATATCGTGCTCGGCAGTTTTGCATTTGTGAAACTCAATGCATCAAATTCAATTACTCAAGAAGTATGAGCTTTCAGTCCGCGGCATTCGCGGGCAACATCTCCTCATTGACGAAAATATTCAGCGCAAATTCGTAGAATCGCTGAGTCCCAAACAAACTGATACCATTCTTGAAATAGGTCCTGGCCTTGGAGCCATTACGGAATTGTTGTTGGCGAGCGGCGCCTGCGTGATTGCCATTGAACAGGATCCGCGTTTTGTTGAAATCCTGAAAGGGGAATTGGCTGGCGATTATAAAAATTTAACGCTCATCCAAAGCGATATCCTCAAAATTAATTTATCCAAGTTTGTGTCCGGAAAAGAAAAAATAAAAGTGGCCGGCAATATTCCTTATTACATCACATCAGCCATTTTGCTTTATCTGATCAGTTACCGAAAAATCATCGATTCTGTTTATTTAACGGTGCAGCGCGAAATTGCGGACCGGCTGTTTGCTCAACCAGCCACCAAAGCTTATGGCCGGCTATCTCTGCTCGTTCGGTATTATTGCGATATCCGGCGACTGTTTGAAATTTCCCGGAACTGTTTTTCACCGAAACCCAAAGTGGATTCAACGGCGATTGAACTCGTGTTCCACCAAAAATTATCCGCTGAAGTGGATGAAACTTTGCTCTTTGATTTGATTAAACATGGTTTTGGCAAACGAAGAAAAAATATTTTAAATGCCTTCGCAGACGGATTTTCAATTCCGAAAGAAAAGATAAAAGCGCTTCTGAGCGCTACCGGCATTCCGGAGAAGACCCGCGCTGAGGAACTGATGCTCAAAGATTTTATCCGCCTTGCAGAACTTTTCCCAAAATGCTAACATCTTCTTTTATTTCAAGGACTTAAGTCATGTCAGAGAAAATCAATATTGATCCAATCGCAGAACTTGCTCGGTTGAATTTAAAACCCGCCGAACGGGAAAAGTTGGCCAAAGATCTGCAGTCCATCCTGGCCTATGTAGATCAATTAAAAGAGCTCAATACCGATTCCGTTCCTCCGACTAGCCACGTTCTTCCGATTGAAAACGTGTTCCGTAAAGACAAAGCCAAAAAAACCTCTATCCGTGAGGCCATGCTGGATCATGCGCCAAAACGGGAATCCAATTTCTTTAAAGTTCCAAAAATTATCGAAGGTGCATAATGGAACTTTTTGAGTTGACCCTGAAACGGGCAAAAGAATCAATTGCCTCAAATCCTTCCAAGGGCGCTGAACTCCGTGAAGTGTTGACCAAACGAGTGAAAGCGCTGGATTCGAGAATAAAAGCATATGTCAATTTTAATCCATCACCGAACCAATCCGTTACCCCGAAAGGCCCGCTGTCTGGAATTCCAATTTCGCTTAAAGATAATATTGTGACCAATGGCTGGGAAACAACTTGCTCATCTAAAATTCTAAAAGGATTTGTTCCGCCTTATGACGCAACGATCGTCCGGAAATTAAAAGAAGCCGGCGCTTATGTTTTTGGAAAATGCAACATGGATGAGTTTGCATTTGGGTCTTCTTGTGAAACTTCGTGTTACGGGCCGACTCATAATCCGTGGAATTTGGATTATGTTCCAGGCGGCTCCAGCGGTGGATCAGCCGCGGCGGTGGCCGGAGATTTGGCTATTGCCGCGCTTGGAAGTGACACGGGCGGATCGATCAGGCAGCCAGCCAGTTTTTGCGGTGTCGTCGGGTTAAAACCCACCTACGGACGAGTTTCACGTTACGGGCTCATTGCATTCGGCTCAAGCTTGGATCAAATCGGTCCCATTACGAAAACCGTGGAAGATTCTGCGATTCTTTTAAATGTTTTGGCCGGACATGATGAATGTGATTCAACTTCTGCCGATATTCCGGTTCCGGATTACACCAGTTTTCTCGGAAAAGATGTGAAGGGTTTAAACATTGGTCTTCCGAAGGAATATTTTGTCAAAGGCTTGGATCCGGAAGTTGAAAAAGCAGTCAGACAGGCTGTGAAAGTTTTTCAAGATCTTGGTGCTAGTGTTGTTGAAGTCAGTCTGCCGCACATGAAATATGCGGTGGCCGTGTATTACATTGTTGCGGTGGCTGAAGCCAGTTCCAACTTGGGCCGGTTTGACGGAGTTGAATATGGATTTCGCGCAGAAGCTCAGAATTTAAAAGAAATGTATTTTGAAACGCGCAGCCAAGGTTTTGGCGCGGAAGCGAAGCGCCGGATTTTGCTGGGGACTTTCGTGCTTTCCGCCGGTTATTACGATGCTTATTATTTGAAAGGCTTAAAAGTAAGAACTTTGATCAAACAAGATTTTGATCAAGCGTTCCAGAAAGTAGATGTCATTTTGGGCCCGACAGCGCCGACTCCACCTTTTAAAATCGGAGAAAAAATGAACGATCCGCTATCGATGTATCTTTCCGATATTTATACGATCTCAGCCAATTTAGCCGGCGTTCCGGCGATGAGTATTCCATGCGGATTTAGTTCCAAAAATCTTCCGATTGGTCTTCAACTCACGGCCAAACCGTTTGAAGAGGGGACTTTATTCCGCGCTGCTTCGGCATATGAAGCTACGACGAAGTGGTATGAAAAGAAACCAAAATTATGAATTCTAATTACGAACCCGTGATCGGTCTTGAAGTTCATGTGCAGCTGAAAACAGAAAGCAAAATCTTCTGTAGCTGCTCGACGGAATTTGGCTCAGAGCCAAATTCAAACACCTGTCCGGTTTGCCTCGGTTTGCCGGGCTCGCTTCCGGTACTCAATCAAAAAGTCTTAGAACTTGGAATGAAAGTCGGTCTTGCTTTGGAGGGGACTATTTCTAACCGGATTAAATTTGACCGGAAAAATTATTTTTATCCAGATTTGCCGAAAGCCTATCAGATTTCGCAGTATGACATGCCCGTTTCATCCAAAGGGCATTTAACCATTGAAGTAGAAGAAGAAAAAGGAAAGTTCATCCCAAAAAAAATTGGAATTACGCGCGCACATTTAGAAGAAGATGCCGGAAAGCTGCTTCATGAAGGAGTCCGGGACGGTAGTTGGGTAGATTACAACCGTGCCGGAGTGCCGCTGCTTGAAATTGTCTCAGAGCCGGATCTCAGGTCTCCGGAAGAAGCCTTTCAGTATCTGGGCAGCCTCAAATCCATTCTGCAATATTTGGCCGTCAGTGATTGCAACATGGAACAGGGAAGTTTGCGCTGCGATGCCAACGTATCTGTTCGGAAAAAAGGCGATTCCAAATTTGGAATCAAAGTGGAAATCAAAAACATGAATTCATTTCGTGCTGTCCAGAAGGCTATTGCGTATGAAATTAAGCGCCAGATTGAATCACTTGAAGCCGGAGAACGCATTGTCCAGGAAACACGCCTTTGGAACGAAGCAAAATCTCAAACCTTTAGCATGAGATCCAAAGAGCATGCACACGACTACCGTTATTTTCCAGAGCCGGATTTGGTTCCGTTCACGGTTTCGACCAAACAAATTGAAGATATCAAAAAAGCGCTTCCAGAACTTCCGCAAGCGCGTTTTCAGAGGTTCAAAAAACAATTCGAGCTGTCTGATTATGATGTGCTGGTTCTCGTCGGCGACAAACTATTGGGCGATTATTTTGAAGCTTGCGTAAATGAAAAAGTGAGCGCGAAATTGGCCAGTAATTGGATTCAATCGGAACTGCTTGGAGAATTGAATGCCAGAAAATTAGCATTATCCGAATCTAAAGTAGATGCCAAAAAATTGGCAGGATTGATTCGGCTCATTGAAAACAACACCATCAGCGGAAAAATGGCCAAAGACGTGCTGCCGGAAATGCTGGAAACCGGAAAATCGGCGGATAACATTGTGAAAGAAAAAGGTTTGGTTCAAGTGACGGATACCAAGTTGCTTGAGGAAATTGCTGACCGTGTGATTGCCGCCAATCAAAAAACCGCAGATGAAGTCCGCTCCGGAAAAGCGCAGGCCATTGGATTTTTAGTGGGGCAGGTTATGAAAGAAAGCAAGGGAAAAGCCAATCCAAAGCTCATCAATGAAATTCTGTCCAAGAAATTGTCCTCGTAGTTTTCAAACATGCGTAAAATAAATCCGCTTCAAAAATTCTTTCAGGATTATCCAATCATATGGATTTTTGTGATCATCATCGCCATTGCATGGACGCTTGGATATTTGTTCAGCGGATTCCATAAAACCGAACTACCACAAATTGAGAAACCAAAGTCGGCTGAAATAAAAGTCGTTCAACCTCTTCTGGTCGCAAAACCTCAAAGAGAGGTTAAAATCACTCCGGTCGCAACGACGGCAATTCCGCGAAAACAGGAATCTTCGCCCGTCATTGCGAGCCCCAAAGGGGCGAAGCAATCTCAGTCTGAGATCGCCTCGGTCGTAAAAATAGTAAAACCCAAAATCGCGTTTGTGATTGATGACCTTGGCTACAACAAACGTCAGGCCGAACTTTTATTTTCGATTGATCATCCGTTGACGATTGCCATTTTGCCGCAGCTGCCGCACTCAAGATATTTTGCGGAAGAAGGAAAAAATCATGGTTTTGATACCATTCTTCATCAGCCGCTTGAGCCCGAAAATCAAAATGAAGATCCCGGCCCCGGCTTGATAAAAGCCGATATGACTGTTGAGCAGGTCCAAGAAATTTTAGAGAAGAATTTGTCCACCGTGCCTGGCGTTATTGGGGTCAACAATCATATGGGTTCTCGGGCAACCCGGGACAGAAGATTAATGTATCTGGTTGCTAAAGAGATCAAACATCGAAATTTATTTTTCTTGGACAGCTTAACCCATTCTCAATCCATTGCCCATGATGTGACCTTTGCGTTGGGCATTCCCACGGTAAAGCGTGATGTGTTCCTCGACAATGAAGACGTTTATGAATCAATCGTCGAGCGGATTAAAGAAACGGCCGAAATTGCAAAACAAAACGGAAAAGCCGTTGCGATTGGCCACATTCGTCAAAATACACTTCAAGCGATAAAAGACACGATCCCAAACCTGGAAGCCGAAGGATTTGAAATCACAACGCTGAAGGAATTACTCAAATAAATGTACACACTGGGAATTGAAACCTCGTGCGATGAAACTGCCTGCGCGGTCCTTAAAGATGACAAACAAATTTTATCCAATGTCATTAGTTCCAGTCTCGCCAGACATCAAGAATTTGGCGGGGTCGTCCCCGAAATCGCTTCGCGGCATTGCCTGGAAGCCATCGATTTGGTGTATCAAAAAGCGTTGGAAAAAGCTGGCATCAGCCAGGAGCAAATTGATTTGATTGCTGTGACGCGCGGACCGGGACTCATCGGTTCCATTTTTATTGGCATTTCATTTGCAAAAGCACTCAGTTTTTCTCTTGGCAAACCCATCATTGGCGTCAATCACATCGAAGCTCATTTGGAAGCCAATTTTATTTCAAACCGAAAACCAAATTCCTTCATTGGATTGATTGTCTCAGGCGGGCATACCAGTCTTCTTGCTTTTCGCCGGAATCACTATGAATTGTTGGGCGAAACCATCGATGATGCTATTGGGGAAGCTTACGACAAAGTAGCCAAAATTTTGGGACTTGGTTATCCGGGCGGGCCCATCATGGATAAACTAGCTCAGAAGGGAAATCCAAAAGCGTTTTCCTTTACGAAGCCGAAACAAGAAGGCAAGTTTGATTTCAGTTTTAGCGGAATCAAAACTGCGGTATTGAATTTGTGTGAAGCTTCGCCGTCATTGCGAGGAGCAAAGCGACGAAGCAATCCACAATCTGAGATTGCTTCGGCATTGATTGAAACACTGCCTCGCAACGACGAAAGATTCGCATTGGATCTTTGCGCGAGTTTCCAGGAAACAGTTATTGGCTGGATCGTGGAGAAAACAATTCTTGCTTCAAAAACAGAAAACATCAAAAATATTGTTGTTGGCGGCGGCGTGAGTGCCAATTCGAGACTAAGAAAACGTTTGGCCGAAGAAGCTCAGCAGAACGGGATGAAACTTTTGATTCCGGCTTTTGAATTGACCACCGACAATGCGGCCATGATCGCGCGGCTGGGCTATTCGCTCTACAAAAAAGGTAAAACATCGTCTTATCAAATGATGGCTGACCCATCGCTCAGAATAGGAGCGTAAAGAATTAAATGCGGTACACCGAACAAGCGATTCAGAAGATCTTGAATCAAGTATCAAAACGCAAGTTGTCGCTCAAGAAGGCCTATGAGAAATTAAAGCATCTTTCCTACGAAACCTTGCCGTTTGCCAAAATTGATCATCACCGGCCGCTTCGGAAAAATTTTCCGGAAGTCGTGTATGCTCCCGGAAAAACTATTGTACAGCTTGAAAAAATCATTTCAGCTTTGATCCGAAAAAAGCAGCCGCTGCTCATCACGCGGTTAGAAGAAGTTCAATTCCGGAAATTAAAAAAATGGTTCCCGAAATTACAGTATTCAAAAATGGGCAGGATTGCATATATATCCCAGAATCATGTCATTCCCGAACGTTTTAGTCGGGAATCTAAAAGTTATGGATCCCCGACACATTTTCGGAGAAGAACGTCCAGTTCTTCCCGAAAAGTGCTCCGCGCATTGAGCGCGAGCGTAAAAGCATTCGGGGATGACAGAAAACACAACGGTCTTGTTTCTATTGTCACGGCCGGAACCAGTGACATTCCCGTTGCCGAAGAAGCGAAAATTACACTTGAAGTAATGGGACGAAAAACGAAAACGTTTTATGATTTAGGGGTGGCTGGACTTCACCGCCTTTTGGATTACCTTCCGGAAATTGAAGCCTCCGAGATCGTCATTTGCGTGGCAGGTATGGAAGGAGCGCTTCCGAGTGTGTTGGCCGGTTTGATTTCAAAACCCATGATCGCGGTTCCTACGAGCGTCGGTTACGGTGCCGGCTTTAAAGGAATTACGCCGCTTCTGACGATGTTGAATACGTGTGCCCAAGGTGTTGCTGTTGTCAATATTGACTCTGGCTTCAATGCCGCTTGTTTTGCCCATCTTGTCCTACCCAGTCATAACTCCTTATCATAAGGAGTTAATTTTTAGCCATAAATTCCTGCTGACATATATTGAAGTCACTCCATCCTGCAGGTATACTTTTTCAGATGTTTCAACCCCTTAAAATTTAAGTGAAAAAAAGCATGCCAAAATATAGTTATAACTATAGGCTCAGAGCGATCGCTTTTTTTGTGCTCATTTCTTTCACTCTTTTAAATGTCTTTAATCAAACTTTTAGTTATGCCCAAGTAGCTCCTCAGGCCCCCAAAGATTTTTTAAATTTTAATCCCGTTGAAACTGCCAAATTTCTGACGATCCCAGATTCTTTAGGAACCATTCAAGAACGCTTCGTCCCTGATGTCATCCCCGCGGAAGCGGGGATCCACAAGTCTATGGATTCCCACTTTCGTGGGAATGACAAAAAATCGGATTGCCTTATTATTTATCTTCAAAATGCTCATGCGAACCTTGATTCCGAACGCAATACCCAAAACCTGATTGCCCATTTTCAGAAAGCATTTAATCTACCGCTGGTCTTACTCGAAGGCGGTGAAGGAAAGCTCGACAGTTTGTTTTTTAAATCATTTCCGGACAAAGAGCTTAAAGAAAAACTGTTGAATGATTATTTGAAGAAGGGGGATCTTTCCGGCGGTGAAACGGCGGCGATTTTGCTTGATCAGCATGACACGCATTATTACGGAATCGAAAATCAAGCGCTTTATGAAAAAAACAAAAACGCATTTTTAGAAGCTATCAAAAATGAACCTGAGATTTCGAGCCGTTTAGACACCATTCAAAAAAGTCTCGATCAAAAAGCAAAATCTGTTTTGGATGCTGATACTTTAAAATTCAGAGACACCAAAAAATCCTTTGAACAAGAAGCCATCGGTCTCATTCAATACGCCAAAGCGCTCAAAGCCCTTTATGAATCTCAGCTCCGCCGGAAATTATCATTCCCGCACGCTTCAGCGAAGCAGCTCCCTTTGGGGGTAAGTGGGAATCTACAAGTGGAACAAGGCACCTTTAAAACCTTCGAACAGTCTTATCTGGAACTGGCCAAAATTCTGGCTGCCGAGCAAAATGAAAGATCTTCCTCCAAAGAAGATGTGAATGCCGCAACGACCAAGATGGTCAAGCTCTTCCAGAAAAACGCGCTGCCTAAACTTCCGAAATCAAAACAAATGGAAGTGAACCAAATGATTCAAATGCATCAAATCGGCCACCTGAGCCAGGGTATGTTGATCCAACATTTGGAGAAGGTTGCCAAAGAGATTAATTTCTTTTTTCAAACGCCTGAAGTTCTGAAACCGTCTGTTTATCATGCCCGCACGCTTTCTTCCATTCAAGGAACCGTGATCTTTTCTGAACTCAAAAAACTCGAAGCTGATTTGCGAAACGATCTTCCGGCGACCGAAGAAGGCAAACAAATTTTAAAAGATGAATATCATCTGGAACTCTTGCGGCAATTCTCAAAACTCGAAATCCTTCCCGAAGATTGGGAGTTCATTAAGAATCAGCAACCAAGTGAATTATTGCATTCGGCATCGCCGTCATTGCGAGGCAGCAATCCAAGCAATGCCGAAGCAATCTCGGAGCACGGGATTGCTTCGCCGGACCGACCGTTCGGCACCGGAGGTACAAGCGGCCGTCCGCCGCTCGGTCAACCGGCGTCGGCCTTACAGCCTCCTCGCAATGACGTTGTTATGTTCAACTCACTCTTTGCTCCCCATTTTCACTTTTACCAACTTGCCCAAGAGCGCGATCAAGTTCTGCTCAGCAATATTTCTGCCGTCATCAAGAAAGAAAAAGCAAAGGTAGCCTTAGTGGCCACTGGTGGTTTCCACGCCGCCGAAATCACACAGCAATTGAAACAGTCCAAGACACCGTTTGTGTTGATTTCTCCAAAGATTAATCAATTTACTGATCGATCTGTTTACCTCAATGCAATGGAGGGCAAGCGCAGCTTCATGAAATATTTTAGCGGAAGTTTGTGGGACGCGCTGGCTCAAGATTATGCCGCAAAATTGGCCGCGTCATTAAAACCAGATGAACTAACGCCGGACTTAAAACGTTGGCGCGACCGGATTATTCAGAACTCAATTGCAGAAGGAAGAATTACTGAAGCCGGATCTTATACAAAATATGTCGATGCTTTGGTTCAAGTATTGAGAAAGGAATATGAGCGGACAAGTCCATTTGGAGAGAAAAGGGGACAGGCATATTTTCCCATGGACCAATTGCCTGTCCCCTTTTCTTCGCAGGACAGGGAAGCTCAAATCCGGGAAGCGCTCAAGAAGGAACTGAATTCATTTCTTGGAACTTATTTTGACAAGGTCGAGTCGCTTCTAAAAGGAAAAATCCAAGTCTTCGGCGATGGTCTGAAAGATCTTTGGAAAACAGGTGATGTTACTCCCCAAAGCATCGGCAATTTAATTGACCGCATCAGTGCTGTCAAATCTTCAAACTTGGCCGTATCTTTGGCCCTAATCCGTGAAGTCAGAACAGAAATTTCCCAGGAGCCGGTGATTGGAGATATTTTGAAAGAGTTTCAACCTCAAGGTGTTAATCAAGTCATGGGTTTGGTTGAAAAACTTTTCAGTGAAGATTCCCAGAGAGCTAATGCGATATTAAATCAAGTGCTTGCCGCTTCTGAAATTTTAGATCCTGAAGCTCTTCAGTTGGCAAGTTTGTTCAACAGTTTATTACCAGAACAAAAAGAAAATATCCGAATTCGAATTCAAGAATTAAGGAACGCACAAATACAGATTCCGACAATCGGACGATTTACCAGAGCCGACCGAAGAGAAACAGTCCCGAGAAGAGAACCGGTTAAAGTCCCGGAGGAAGTGCCTGAAAGAAAAGAACCTGCACCTGCTCCAGCGCCCGCAAAAGAACCTGAGCCCAAACCCGTTCCCACACCTGCTGAACCAAATAAAGAACCTGTGCCGGCCGGTGAGCGTCGCGCCGAAGCGCGGAGCACGGCTTCGGGAGGGGAGGAATGGAAAGAACTATCCTATCATTTAAAAAGATTAAAGACGGGTGATCAAAACGCAAAAATGTTGGCTGCAGAAGCTATCATGGATGGTTTATTACAAAGGCAAGATTATTTTCTCTCAGATGAAGATTTGGACGCCATTGATCAAAGCTTTACAGATAGCCAAAATGTCCCCACACTCCACGCCCAAATTTTTCTCACTTATATTTATGGGGGCTTCCATCTTGAAAAAGTTCGAGGCGTTTTCGTTCAAGAAATGTCCAATCGATCAAAAAATAATCAACTCATTCTTCATAATGGATTATCTGCGCTAAACCTAATTATTCGGCGTGGGCGCGCATCGTCATTTAAAAAAGAGATTCTCCAGATGAATCTTATTGATTTACTCTTTCCGATATTGAATCTGGATGATTCCAGTTTACTTCTAGATGTACTGAACCTTTTTGAATTGTTGTTAGGTTATGTTCCGGAAGAAGAGTTTCTTCAAAACCAGCGATTGAAACATTTTGAAAATTTGATGACTCAAAGTCCTTACAATGATGTCAGACGTACGGCGGCTTCACTTCTTTTTATTTTGGGGAAAGAAGTTACCCCTGAATTTCAAGCTTACTTCACCAAGAGTCCGATGGGGCAAATCCATGAGTTATTCGACGAGGTTCAAAAACGCCCCCTTAAACAGGTGCTTTCATCTGAAGAACAGCAAAATTTATATGCTCAGATTCAACAATCTTCGCTTCCCAAGGAATTCCTGCGTCATTTGCTTGTCAAAGAAGGAAAGAGAATTATCTTTGTTGGTTTTGACAGGCTTTTGCAGGATGCCATCAAACTAGGTATTGTTAATGACATTGTTTTTCTTACCGAAGAAGCAGGCCTTACTCATTTGGCTCTCCCATTCCCCCCTTCTCAAAAAACTGCCTTTGAAGACTTTCTCAATGGAGAAGAACCGGAATCCTTCTTGAATCTTTTAGCAGAACACTTCGGTATGGACGACATGATGGAAGATAAAGATGCTGCTGAAGATTTTAAATCCAGTAAAGAGAATTTCCGGGAATTAATGAACCGGTTGCGTGGAAAAATTGAGTTTCTATTTTACGGTAACGAACCCGGCGTATCCGGGGAAAACGCTCTCGATACTCAGGTGTATAATTTGGAATCGATTTATAAAAATAAACGTAGTACCAAAATTCTTGTGTACCAGGAATTTGGTCCACCATGGGTTGTTTCTAAAGAGGACCTGATTTCCATTACCGGAGGAGTATACTTCTCAGTAGCTTCTGCTCTTACCCAACGGCTGGGAAAGGAAAAGATCGCCGTCTTAGTGGAGCAGGATAAAGAAAGCATAGATGAAACATCCTTTATGCGGCTTCACAATCTTAAAGAATTTTTTGATCAACATCCTGTTCCAACAAGCTTTGCATTGGAGACTCAAGATAGTGTTATCGCGTCGCTTCGCTTTGCCCATGACTATACCCAAAGTTATGCACAGATTGCTGATGCTTGGATTTTTCGTAAAGAAGGAGGAGAAGAAAATCCCGATTTTTTTGAGCAGCCATCCCTTCCAGAGCCGGAAGTCTTAATGCCGTCTAACGGCCCTTCCGCTCCTGTCATTGCCGGATCCCCTCGCTCCGAAGCGAGACGGGCCGTCGAAAGGACGGACCGCACGCTGGGACCGAGCCAATCAGCTCGGGCTGAAGCGCGAACGCAGATTGAAAAAATAGAATCCGTTGCTTTACGAGAACTTTCAATTGAAGTGTCTCGTTTGGCCCACTCTCTTCCCAATAAGCAAGACCGTCAATTTTTGTTACGGCAGCTTGCTGATGACTTGACGAAAGAACCGATAGGAGTGTGGGTCGCTCGCCAAGAAAAACTGCCAATTGGATTCAGAATCGTAAGATCTCTGGAAAATCTTTCATTGCGTGATGATCTTTCTGCTGTCATCGAAGCCAATGGCGGAATTGTGGAAGGGTCTTTTATGGTTCTCCGGGACTCCCAAAAGAAGGGAATCGGCATCCAAATGTTGGAAGAAAGTTTTGCTTGGCTTCAGAGGAATTCTCCTGGCGTACGTTTTTATTTGTCGCGCATTGCTCCATCGAATATTGATTCTCTGAATTCTACTTTGAGCGCTGCTCGGGAAATGAATTTAAAGATCTATCTCGCCCCGCGTTTAGGTGAATATTTTGTTGATCTGCATCCGGAAAAAGGAGAACCGGAAGACATGACAAAGATACCCTTAAATCGCATAGATAGTTCTCCGCCTGAAAGTTTCCTCCGCCGCGCGGAGGCACGTGTGGAAAGACAAATTCCGCTCCCTAATATTGCCGCGCAATTAAAAGGTTTTCATATTTTGCCCGGAAAAAAATCCAGCAGCATGCAAGTTTTGGTCGCCGATGGCGTGGATTATATTTTAAAAGTTCCGATGAAACCGACAGCCAATTTGGAAACCAAACTTAATGAGACCGTTCTCAAATATGGCGGCGGTTTGTTCGCGCCAACGCGCTTCATCAAAAATCTTAAATATGTCAGAAACGGAAAAGTGGTCACGACGGACGTTTTAATCCAGAAAAAAGTGCGTAACTTTCTGGACGTATTGGATTCATTTAAGGAAGCAAATCAGCCCGATCGGATCAAAAATTTATTGGATCAATATCTCACTTATCATGAGGAATTGTGGAACCGGGGCTTGTATGATTTTGATTTATTTATTTATGACATCGGCGTTGATTCAGATGGTTCTGTCAAAGGATACGATACGGATACATTAAGACTACATCCGCTGGGCGAAACTGAACTGAAGCGCTTAAATGACAACATTGCCGAAAATTATAGAAAAGCACACGACTACCAGCAGGCAGGCGCGGCAGATCAAGAGGAAATGGATCGTTATATTCAGCAAAACTTCTTGTACTCATCGATGGATGATTACTTCTCAAAAATCGGCACGGCGTTGGAAGAAGTAATCGATTCCGATCTCACTTATCTGAGTTTAAGCGCAGAAGGGGTCAACATCCAAAATGAAATCGGAAAACAAGAGAGCGTAATTGCTTATTATGAAAGAATGGCGCGAAGCAGGTTGTCCTTAACATCTCTTAAAGCTCGGCTGCCGCAAACGTCCGAAGAAAGAGAACAAAAAAATCAGCCCTTACGCTCAAATGACTTGGATGAAAACACTTTCCGCCAGAAATTTACACCTCCGGAGACGATTTCTGAGGGTGCGCTTCAAGATTTCGGTGTTGTACCGACCGGGCGTTTCGGCCGTTTCTACGTCGGATTCGTTCAGGCGGAAGGCCCTAGTCCTTACGCCATCAAAGTTCTTCGCAGCGACGAGAACGCCGAAAGAATGTTTGATGTGGTCAAATTGATTCAGGAAAAAGCAAAAGAACTTTTTGTCGATACCGTCCTTCTTCCCGATCTGACTTTAGCGAACCGAGAAGGCAAATTACTTCATCTTAAAAATGTAATCGGTCAGGAAAAAGTAGACGAATACTTTTGGCCTTACTTTGCGGCACTGGTTAAGAGCGGTAAGATTCAAGAAGCCAAAGAATTGCTAAACGGTTTTGTGGAATTAGTCCAAGGTTTGTGGAGCCGCGGTCTTTTTGATATGGATAGTTCTTTATTTGATCTGGGCGTGAAGAATCAACAGGTGGTTGCCTATGATTTTAGCGACCTCCGGGCTATTTCTCAGGACACGGATATGGAACAAGTTTATCAAGCGATCACAGCCAATTATCAAGCAGCGCCGGCATATATTCGTCCTTGGCTGGCTCCCGAAGTTAACAATGAAACCATCGGAGAACTAGAAACGTATTTTGGTAAGTTGGTGGATGAAAAATTAAGCTTCGATCAATTTCTAAAAATCCGAAGCCGGATTGATTCTTCACCTCATCCGATGTTTACGGATGAACCATCCAAAGCGAAATTAGCCGCCAATATCGTCAGCGCTTTTTCTCGCGCCGAAGTGCGGGGAAACAAACAAACAAGCTTTGAAAACAATCAATTAATCGAAATTATTCGCACGGCACATGGAATCTTGGAACGATTTCGTCGACAGCACTTGTCCAGAGGCCAAGCGCCTTCTCCAGCACAAATTATACAGCTTGTCGAATTATTGATTAAACATTTGCGATATCCCTTGGAAGGTTACCAAGAGCTTGGACTATGGGATCCATCGAAAGTTTCCGATCCCGATAAGAAAAAGTTTGTGGAATTAACCGCTCAACTGATCCTTCGCGTTGCCATGACACCTGGGGGAAGAGGGGCTCTCATCGATCTTTCTACGCAGGAAGCTTTAAGCAAATTACTTTCCATGGATCTAGCCAAAATTTTGTCTGCCCGCTCCGAGGTGCGGGCAGGAATCGCTTTAGATAAAGATAAGTTAAAAGATATAGAAAGCCAAATTCTAGATGAAATTCGTTCAGCTGCTCATCAATGGCAACGTGGGCCATCAGAAGAACGGATCGCTCAATATGAGAAATATGTTTTTGGGGAAGCCCGCAGGTTTGGCATATCGATAACGAAAGGGCATGCGGGTTATTTGCATGCCGTAAAAGATTGGAGTTCTGATTATGCAGGGCAATTGATCGACATTTTTAGCTTTATTCGAAATGGGGAAATTCTTAAATTCTTTCAATCTTTTCTGATGCTCGTAGTTTCTACGATCCTTATTATCTTTCAGTCACAAACTTCATTTCTGCAAACGACTTCGTTTCGTGAACATGATCAACTGATTACTGAAGTGCGATATGCCCCGATGGGTAAAATTTATCTTTCAGGGTTTCTCAGTTCCATAGGATTTGCGAGCTGGCTTGCCCTCAATGGTTATATTCAATCGGCAGTGGCTTTTGCTGTGAGTCCATTCTGGATTTTGGGAATGACGAAATTGATTAAAGCAGAAGGACATGAGTTAACGCATTTGTACCAAGATATTGTTTTAGAACGAATCCGACAGGAGCTTCAGGTACCCTTCAGTCTTCAAGGGGTCATTGATAATTTTGCATTGGAAGTTCCCGTTGCGTTAATCATCGATAGACCGCCCAGACAGTATATTCTTGAGGATGTAATTCGGAGTCTCTTCGAAGAACTTCATAAGATTAATTCTGTCCGCGCCGAAGTGCGGACGAATGCGCCGCGTGAAATGAGTGCAAAAGAACAACTTGATCAAATTGCAAGAGAGAGCGAACTCATTCGACGTGTCCGGATTCAGGGCAAACAATATCTTTATCCCGGTTACTTGGCTGATATCGAGCGGATGCTTACATGGGTGAAGGATGAAACTTTATTAAAGAAGCTTGAAATCAAAGTACTGCCGTGGTGGAGCTTGACCGCGCTTTATTATGTGTTGATCAGCTCGCATCCTGAATATGGCCATGCCAATTCCGGCGAAGTCGTCGTCATCAACCTTCCCATCAGAATTCATTTCAACAAACTTTTCTTACACGAACTCACGCATTTTATCACAGAAAATAATCCCAATATTCTCACAAAACTTGCCCAAGGCATCTTCGATGATCAAGGATATCCCAAACCGAACGTTAAATTGCCCACCTCTAACGCAGGCAGGAATGAAGAAGAATATAGTTCTGATTTAGCCGTGTTTGCGGCCCTTCATTCTCAAAATCCGGACCAGAAGGTTGGCAAATTCCGCTACCTGGATATCGTCAGCCCCGAACGCGAACAAATTCTTTTAAATGACATTTTTCAAGTCGGTGATCCAAAACGATTTCATTTTGATGCTTCAATCCGTCGCCAGGTGACATTTGGTGAAATGCTGACCGCCATGGGTTGGAGTTGGCTGGGTTTGTTTTCTCTGCTCACCGGACATTTTGCTTTATATATTCTTTTCAGCGCAATTTTCGCCACGATTGCAGCTCCTTTTTATATCTTGAAAGAAATATCTTCTGAAAAAGCTGTTGTGGAGTTCATTCTCAATGAACCGAGACCATTCAACGGCCTTCTCGCAATATTTCAGATTCTCAACCCTCTGTCGTGGCGCAAAAATATAGCCTCTCCTGTTGAGATTAAAACGGATATCGGTAAGAGGGTCTCCGATCGATCTAAAAGCAGATCAAAATTGAAAAAAGCCGTTTTCGAAGTAGCGTTGACTTTAGTGGCGGTTTTTGGTTTCCTTTTTCTAACTTATTGGTTATCAAGTTTGTTTTATCATTCCGTTTTGGAGCCTAAAGTAGAAATGGTTTCTTCGGAATTGACGGACTTGCTGGACTCCGTATCGGATTCCATTCCACAAGAACCAATTGAGATTATCGCTAGCTTTAGTTCTGAAAACGGTCAAGAAGATAAGCTGGAAGAAATTGATGCAGCATTTAGATTCGGATGGTCCAGAGAAAAGAAAGATTTTGACATTAGATATTTCACGACCACAATCCCCATCAGGCCGGATCAAAAGGATGATCTCGCAGGACTTAGCGGAGTGAAACTTGAAATTGAAAGTTCCGGTGATGGACGAATTGTGGTGGATCCCATGTTTGTCCCGAAAGGCGAAGGAATTTATAACAGTCGGATTGATACCGATCTTGGTTTAGAGGGCGTCGTTTTTGCTGTACGGAAAGGGAGGCAACAAATCTTTATTCCATTAGAGCGTATTGGAAAAAAGGGGTACGAGCGTACGGCGACAAGTAGTCCCCGCCGCGATCCAATTTCTTCTTATAATCGGTTGTACGGTTTTGAGATCAATTTTGGAAGATATGTTGAAAGATTTTCAATCAAGGGCGCAAGAAGACAAATCAAAATTAATGAAGAGCCAGTCACCATCCAAGTAAAGAAAGTCATATTAGTTTCGAAGTCCCCCCGCTCCGAAGTGCGGAATATAGCGATGGAAACATTTCCTTCTTTAGCTGGAGAACTTGGTCTGAGCACATCACCTGAAGCTGCTGTTGATGTTTTAGCGAGAATGCCCGACGTCAATCTCGGAAGTTCCCGGCTAGATCTCATCGAAGCTTTACAGAAACGAATCGATCGCAGATTGCTTGAACCAAACGATCTTTTTAATTTTGTTCAGTTGCTGATTGATGAGCCAAATAGGGAAGCTTTGTTGGCCGATCCATCGGCAAAGCTAGATATTCCAGAACAAATTCAAGAAGGTGGTGACTGGCTTCCGCAGAATTATGAGGAGCGAGAAACGACATTGGATCGGATCAATGAAAATACTGCATTTGTAATTAGAAAAATTCAAGAAGTAATTCAAGCACTGAATTTCCCATTTCCAATCATTCTCGTGGGGTCTCAAACAGGTAATGCTCCTTCATCTGAGCGCGATATTGATATCCTCACGAGCAAACTTGCTGAAATCGGAAATTCATCGCAATTTAGTTTATTCAACCAGCTCTTAGGACTTAATTTATTAGGATTGTATGGATATCTGGATCATTCTGCGTTATGGGGAATGACGGTACTTGCGCATAGTATTGCTAAACACCGCCGAGCATTCCGAATCACTGGCGATAAAATTTATGAAATCACAGCAAAAGCACCAGCTCCAATTCCTGCCGCCCCCCGCGCTGAAGTGCGGACACAAGAAATGGAAAAACTGAATAGACATCTGGAGGAGCTTAAAAAGTTAGGTGAAAAGATTAAAGGATTTAAGGGAATAGCTGAAGGGCTTGAAAAAATATCCGAAGAAATCCGGGCCCGCAATGTTGATATCTATGCCGACTTTTATAAGATGAACCCAGCATGGGAAAGCGAAATGACAAGGCCTGAAATCGCTATTCAATCGGTAAAATGGGGACTGATTTTGTTTGATCTTTTTTATTTAGTTTTAGGACTTAAGAATCCCTCTCAATCTGAAACGTTTCAAAAGGCAAAAGAAAACATACTTGGTCTCCTGAAAACCGAGATTTCTCGAGTTTTTAATGCTTTGCGGTCAGCCACAAGAGTTCAAAGCAAATTTCGGGTAGTTTATATTCCATCCGAATCCGGTGAAATACCTCCCCCACCTCTAGAGGTTGTTCTTGCATCAATGGATGCATTGACTCAGCTTTCCAAGCGTAACTTTAACGGACTTTTGTATTTTCTAACCGATCAAAACAATTGGAGCGAGGAAGAACTATACGATTTAGAAACCCTTCTGCATTGGATTCTATATGAAGATGTTTCACTGGCTAAGCGTTTCACAGAAACGGAAAATCCAGAAGTTGTTTCAGCCACACAAATTCGCTCAGCCATTTTAAAAGTGCTTGGCGAAACAACACAGATTTTTGAACATCCGCTATTTATCAAATTCCTTAAAATTTCAGACTCGAAGCAGATTATTGAAGACATTGCAAACTTCGCAAAGGCTTGGCAGGCAATACAGTTGACTCCGGCAGAACAGCCTTACGCTGATGTGATTACCGGACGACTTTCTAAAGTATTACCATTTGCTCACGCCGAGGAAGATCTTTCGACCGATGCTAAAGATTGGAACAAACTTTCTTATAAAGGAATCGTGATTTATTCAACCATACCTAAAGATGATGGACATTTGAATGAGTATATCGAAAGGAAAAAAACATTGTTGGGAGAACGAGATACGCAGGTACTCATAGCCATTTCAAACGACGCTGATAATCGGGCTGGGCCTTTTATGGAAAGAATCCAACACCTTGTCACCGAACTCAAGGGCGAAGATTTAACAAGAAAGACAAGCGATCAAATTATTCAAGAATTAATTGAGAAAGGAATTTTATCTCCCCGTCCTGAAGTTCGCTCCGAAGCGCGAAGTTCGGAAGAAATTAGCTTCTACGTTCATTCGAAAGATTTAGGAATAAAAAATCCAGAAAAAGAAAGAGTTTTGAGAAAAAAACATTTTGAAGGACCTCTTTGGATTGAAGCCGGACATTTTGCTTATCGTATCGAGGCGTTCCCGGAAAAGCTTGAATTTACAATGCAGCGTTATTCACAGGATAGGGCGACCGCCCTCGGAGGAATTTACAGAGTTCCCTTTGGGCATGATTATTTTGTTGGCGCGGGTTTAACCTATATTCCTGGGCAGTATACTTTGAAACCGAATCAAGATGATCGTCTTTCAAGAAAACATTTTCGTCTACAAGTAAGCCTCGCGATGTGGCAGCCCGTTTTTACTTTGGAAGATGTTGGTTCTAAAGGACAAGGTTCCACGAATGGCACTAAGGTGGAGTGGCAAGATCCTGATTTGATCAAACAAATAGGACATTCACTGTTCTTTCCCGCGGCGCTTAGACATTTAAGAAACAAATTGAACCGTATCGGCATTCAATCCCTCATGCTCGCTCAAGACGGCATCTTCCCTGGGTATTATGCGGAAGGATTTTATTCTCTCGAAGGATCCCTGCCGGCGAAGGCCCTATCCATCCTGCGTGAAAAGTTTGACGGGAAATATGATGATAAAGATTTTCTTATGGACCGTAATCTCAATGCGGTGATTGCGACTCAATTGAAAATAAAAGGGGAAAGCGGACCTGTGGTTTATCATCCCGGCATTGGCACCAGGGTTTCAAACGATGCAAAAGGATTGGCTCTCTTAAGAACGCTCATTCAAACCGATTTTGAAACGCTGGTCGCCACCGACAGCCAAAAATTTTCTTTCGAGGATTTTCAATCAGCCGTGAGGGATCAGCTCGCGGGGCTTGTCAAAAATCTTCATTTTGAGAAAAAAGGCGCCGCTTATCATGTTGATTTCGATTTTAACGGCACCCACCGTGAAGTGATTGCTTATTACAATTTTGACGCGAGTTTGAAAATTCCAGGAGAAATTCAAAACGGCTATCATGTCCTGATAAATCGCCGCGGAGCTTATAGTCCCACCTCGTTCGTAGGCACTTTTTGGAATTCTCTGTCAAAACCGCTGGCCTTGGACCGTGCCCTGCAGCATTTAAACCCGGAAACCGGTTTTGTGATCGCCGAGGGTCAAGACCATTCTTTTCAGACGAAGGACGATGAACCCGGCCTCGTTGGTTTGGATTCTATGCAGACCTTGAAGCGTTTACCTACACTTCAAAACACGTTTGTTTATGTGATGGGGGATGAGTATTTGCGATTGGCGAATGAAAAAAATATCACGCTGTCTGATTTTAAAACCCGGAATTTTCCGATTTTACTCCTCAAACAAACCGAGGATTCAGCCAACGCTTCGCTGACAAAAATGCATCGCAATGCTTTGACCAAAGATATTTCTCTTCAGCATGAGGCCTTCTACGCTGGCATGCGCCAGATCACCAGAGACTTCAAAGGCCATTGGGTTCGTGGCCCGGGGCTTTTTGAGGCGATTCATATTCTCAAATCCGGAAAACTTAAACATGGAGAAAATTCTGTTTACCCTTCTTTTCGCGGTGAGAATGATCAGCACTGGGATAAGGAGAGCCCAGGTCTTTTTATTCTGGAGCCGGATGCGGCGTTCGATCATGAGGATTCTCGGATGTATTCTATTTCTCTCAAGGACTCGAAAGTTGCCGCGTTTGTTTTTGCCAAACAATATGTTCCTTATTTAAGGCAAACATTTCCTCAATATGCGGCAAAAATCATGTCTTATGAAGAGGCTGTTATTTATCTCACCTCCCGCGCGGAGGTGCGCAAAAACTTTGAGGATCTCAGTTCGCATGAAAAGGGTAAATATTTTGAAGAGGGAATTTTAAAAATCTTGGAAGTCTTCAAACGCTTGGATCACCGGGATCAGGCCGTCGCAGAAGAGGCCATTCGGAAGTTGGCTGGTTATTCACAAAACACGAGGCATCCATTTTTTGATCTTCTTCGAGACCCTTCTGTTTATCTGGCCTATCCTGACTCTGATATTACACGCAATATTGCAGCACCACGGCCGGATATGATGGCGGTACGGATTTTGTCAAACCATGCCGTTGAATTAATTCCGATAGACATCAAACTTTCTCCAAAAGCGATTAAACAAAACCAGCTTCGCTGGAATTCCTCAGTGAAAGGGAAGAATTTGAATCTAGAAAAAGTTTTTGAGCTGGGCACTCGGCTCATTGATTTTGAGTCTAGGGATGTTATGCCGGAAACGCGCGCACGTCAGGTGGGAGTTGAAAATTTCCTGAGATCTGTTCTTGAAGAAGCCGTTCATCGCGCAGGGAATAAATCTCTTGAAATCGTGCCACAGGATGGATTTATTATTGCGGCGGCTCGAAAAGGAACTTCCGGCAACGGGCTTTACCTCAACCCGGACGTTCCGAAGAGAATTTATGACGAATATGTTCAACACACGCTCGGGATCTCAGACTCTTCTTCCCGTGCCGAAGTGCGGAGTACAGTACCTCTCAAAAAGTGGTATGAGAAACAAGTCTATAGCACAATTCCTGTTTTGAAGGTAAGCCAAGGTCTTCAGAGTATTAATAAAAATTTAGACGACATTAATACGAGGATTAGAAACCTACGCGGTGAAGAAATAAACGAAGAAATTTTGATTAAGAAGGGGTCGCTTACGAATGAGATATCGCAAAATTATCTAAAGGCCACCGAAAAGTTTAACAAATTTATTATCGATGGGACAAGAGATCGGCAGGGACTAGAGCAGGACTATTTGGAATTTCATAGGGTTCTTGGAAGCGGAAATATTCAAACAGCAGGACAATATAGTGTTTCATCCGATCTGAATAGTCTAGACGATATCTTTAAAGAAATATTTTCCACTTCCTTTGCTGCTCTTGTGGAAGAGGATCCTATTAGGGCCGCTGCGCATATTTTCGTGGCGCTCGTGAATCTTCAACCTTTTTCCGATGGAAACAAAAGAGCCGCCAGCTTTATCTTGAATTACATTCTTATGAAGGCCGCCCTCCCACCTTTTATTCTCGACAGAGAAAATGCCGCTATGTACACCTATATTATGAATACATTCCGAGAGGATGAAAATACGATTTCCGAATCTGAATTCGTTGGATTTTTAAAGAAAGTATTGACCCGCGCGGAGGCCGTTCGACTCGGCTCTGCCGAGCCTCGCTCAGGCCGAAGCCCTGAGCGAGGTCGAAGGGCGGAGCTGCGGAGTGAATCGAGTGAGGCAAAACTTTTAGCTGTTTTGCGAGCAGAACTTGGAAATCCTTCCGAAATCGTTCGGACACAATATTTTGATTCTATTAAACCTTACCAAGTTTTAGTTTCATTTGATCAGGAAGGAAAAAATACAGGAATTGCGTTTGGAAAGGAAGGAGAAACAGAAGTTCATTCCTATGAAGTGATGGACGGTGGAACCCGGGTTGAAGTTAACTCACACGAGGAAGGAGTGCAGGTTGTAACGTTTTCTGGCAATGCGGATGATAGTTTTGTCGACGGTTGGATTCTCGGCAAAGTAAACGATCAATATGGTCTTACGGTCATTTATGAAAATGGCAAGAGACCTTCTGCGAAAATTTTTATCCAGTTTGATGATTGGGCCGCCGCCCGCGCGGAGGCGCGGGACGATGCAGAATTGGTGTTGAAATCCTATGATCTCGGAAAAGATGTGAAGGTTGAAAGTATTGTTG
>Ga0080064_1002904_pt1 | contig 27007 bp, 30 predicted proteins | sample Subgrocontami54m_FD_69260 | JGI IMG/M metagenome (GOLD analysis project Ga0080064, IMG submission 69260) | Subsurface groundwater microbial communities from S. Glens Falls, New York, USA - GMW46 contaminated, 5.4 m (SPADES assembly) (version 2) ...
GATCACCATCAACCGAAGGAAATTAAAAATGTGCATTACTTCAACCCCCGCCTGAAGAATCCTGATGCATATATACCTACAACTAGGATGGCCTATCAAGTCTCTCAGAATGCCGATGATTTATGGATAGCAACAGCAGGATGCTTAGCGGATTGGCACATGCCTGACTTCATTGACAGTTTTATTGAACGATATCCAGAACTACTCCCTAAAAAGACCGATCTTGCTGCTGCCTTGTACAAGCATCCGGTCGGCAAGTTAGTCAAACTTTTTTTCTTTCTTCAGAAAGGCCCCAGTTCGGAAGTGCGCAAATCTCTCCAAATTTTGAGTAAAATAAACTCACCGCAAGAGATATTCCAAGAAGGATCCAGCGCAGGTAAATTTCTGCACAAGCGCTTTGAAAAAGTGAACGAAAAATATGAGGAAGTCTTGGCTCAGGCAAAACAAAATATCTTTAAGAGTAAGATAGTGCTGTTCACTTATAATTCCGCTCAATGGTCCTTCACCGCTAATATCGCCAATGAAGTGTCAGCGACCCATCCTAAAAAAGTCATCATTATCGCCCGGGAAAAATCAGGATCGATGAAATGCAGTATCCGCGCTCAGTTTCCCATCGCCGGAGCTTTAGAAAAAGCATTGATAGGTATTGAAGGATATGGCGGAGGTCATCCTAATGCCTGCGGTGCAGTCATTAAAGAAGAAGATTGGGCACGTTTTCTGGAAAATTTTAAGCAAGAGTTGAAGACATGAATCTTTCAAATACTTTGATTACCTCCATGATTCTTCCTCTCCTTTCCCTCTTCGGCTTACTTGGTGGATTGTTACTCACATATCTTGCTCCTGAAGAATTGACTGCAGGAAGAAGATATTTTGTTCTTTTATATAGAATTATATTCATTTTATTATCTTTTATCATCACTTATTTCTTATCCTTTCCCCTGCTCCTGCTTTTTCTTTTTTTAGCAATCATATTGTTAGCTCTGGATATAAAAACGCTTTATATCCAAAAACATCATCAATCACTATTTTTAATCCATTATCTATTTTTTTTGGCTGGTTATTTCATTGCCGGAAAACAAACTATAATTATGGTAATTCTTTTCTTGTACGGTCTGCCAGTAGGCACATTACTGCGGATGAATCTGCTGGATAAAAAATGAATAAACATAATTTAGAAGAGACCATCAAGGAAAAAGTAGCCTTGCTTCTAGAAGAGACCATGGAAAAGAGCTGGGGCATCTATGTTCCGCAAGTCCAGTCAGACATCACTGACAAACTACAAAGCCAGCTCCCAGTACAATTTTATATTCCGGCAGCAAGTTCTTTTCAAGAAGCAAAAAGAAAATTTAAACTGGATTTTTTACAAAGTCAGCTCCAGCTGCATCGTGGCAATGTTTCCCAGCTGGCAAGATTTATTGGCTTGGACCGTCGCAGTGTACACCGCGTCATTAAGGAATTAGATGTGCAGATCTACACTATCCGTCGGGAACCGCAAGTAAGTTACTCCTCTCAAGAAAAGATGATAAATCAGACTATTCGTTTCGCCTTAGCAGGATACAAAGATATCATCCAGCCTCAGAAGATGGAAAAATTATATCAAGAAGTTCCTTCCCTCTCACGAAATCTAGCTAAAATAATCCCTCATCATCATCTTACCTGGAAACAGGCAGAATGTGAATTTGAAAAACAATTTTTATCTCAAGCTCTTCAAGATTCCAGTTGGAAGATCGCAGAAACTGCCCGGCAGCTTAAGATCCAGCCGGAAACTTTGCATAGAAAAATAGTGAAGTTAGGGCTGGTAAGACGCAACATCGCAAAAACTATTTAAACAGTAAAATTATATCTAAAATATGTTTAAAAAAGAGGAAGTAAAAAATAAAACTAACGGTAATAATAATCACCTTCCTTACCACCAAAACTTGACTTCTGGCCAGCGAGCGGCAGATAGGCTTACTGCTTTTGGCGGCAGCTGGGTTTTTATCTTGATGTTCCTAAGCGTTTTGGTGCTCTGGGCGGTTACGAACACCTTACTTTTACGCGAAAAACCATTTGACCCTTTTCCATTTATTTTATTGAACTTGTTTTTATCCATGCTGGCGGCCCTCCAAGCTCCTATAATTTTGATGAGCCAAAACCGGGTAGCTGAACGTGACCGAGTACAAGCAAAATATGATTATCAAGTAAATCGCAAAGCAGAGCGTGAGATACAGGAAGTGCAAAAAGAATTGAAACGCACTCAGCAGATGATTGCCAGATTAAGTAAATATAATAGCAGTAGTAAGTAATTAATATCAGTTCCGCTATTATATTCGAAGGAACAAACAAATCTTATTAATTACTTTGTTTCTTCGTTATAACTTCTAAAATCTTATATATAATCATCCCTTTTGATATAAAATGGTTGAAACAAGAAAAAGCAAAATATTGATAGTTGATGATGATATAAGTATATGTAAGGCTCTCAAAAGACCACTTACCCTAGATGGATATTTTGTTGATATTCTTACTGCTCCGAAAGAGGTCTTAAATATTCATAATACTCAAAAATATGATATCATCTTTATGGATACCGAAATGCCACTTCCAATAGGTTATAAGATCTGTGCTGAATTACGTAAACAGGACTCTGTTGTAACCATCATCGGCATGTCTTCAGAAAGAGAATACGAGAAACAATGGATGGATGCTGGAGCTACTCAGTTTTATCATAAAGATGCAATCACCATGCAAAAGGACGTAAAAAAAATTCTTCAACAGTACGTTGACTAAATCATAAATTAAGAAAAATAAATAATTAAGGAATAATCACCTCTTGAATCTCTTCACTGCTCTGGCAAACTCTTCTTTGGCTTCTTTTATTCCCTTGATACCTTTCACTTCTACTTTCTTACCTTGTAGATCTTTATAGTGTTCCAAAAAATGCTTTACTGACTTTAAGAAATGTTCCGACAAGTCCTTAACATCCTTGACATTTTTGTGATAAGGATCATCTACCGGTACGCACAGCAATTTATTATCTTGTTCGCCGTTATCTACCATTTCAATCACGCCTACCGGCCTGGCTTTTACTAATATTCCTGGGAAAGTCGGTTCGGCCAGGATGACAAATCCATCTAAAGGATCGCCGTCTTCACATAATGTTCCAGGTACAAAACCATAATCAGCTGGATAGTGGAAAGGCGAGTATAAGACCCTATCTAAAGCAAATATCTTGTGTTCTTTATCATATTCGTACTTATTTTGCTTTCCTTTCGGAATTTCAATAATAAGATTCATCTCTTCTGCTGTTCCTGGAGGAATATCTTTCAGTATGTTCATAATGGTCACCTTATATTATTTTATTACTGTTTGTCTTTCATTGTTTAAAAATATTGTGATTAAGATTTTCTACTCCACCAATTAAGATACTATTATAATCTTCTTCTTCTGCCTGATGGTCAAATATGGTTTCTTCAAACGTTTCTTTAAAGCAGCATCCTGGGTTAGAACTACCGCTCCTTCTTTAGAGTGCTTTACTAATAAATCATCTACATCTCCTCTCTCAGAGATAACTTGAATTTTTTTGGCTTTGATGATGCCTAACGCCAGCGAAGCAGCTTGTCGGAATTTACCTCGCTGTTCGGAGATAATTTTTTCCAATTCATCAAGTATGCCTTGTAACATCACTACTTTATACAAGAAATCACAATCTCTTTCCAGCGTCGCAAATATATCCAGCTTAAACTCAGTTATGGCCATCCAGGCATTGGTATCAATTATGATCTGTTTCATTTCTCTGTTTCCTGCCTTATTTCTTGTATGCCAGCAATCCAAAAGAGGCGGGTCACTACCAGCACCAGCATACTAAGTGATCCTAATAGGAGCAGTAATAGCGCTGACTTTTCATATTCCACTGCCGCATAAAGGGCAGCAAGAACCATCAGCAGGACTATCATCATGGAAAAAAAGAGTGTAACTGTTTTACGAAAATTGATAATTGAAAGTCTTATCCAAGCTGAGAAGAAACCTTTCCAAGAGCAGTGTGGAGCGATTGCCAGAGCGACTAACAAAAAATAATATAATACAAATAAAGCTATCAACAAAGACTTGAGAATGACTGCTATTCGGCTGAAGGTGTCGCTGATGCGGATAAAATGAAGTAAGACATAATAAGAAATGGCTATAAATGGTCCCAACAATAAAAGAGTAGAAGCCCAGGCTTTGAGAAAAAAATGTGCCCCCTCTTTTGCTCTAGTTTTCCAACTTCTTTCATCTTGCATCATCCAATGGCTGAGCAGCCAGATGCTTCCGTTGAATACCAAAAAAAGCAATGCCAACCAACTGGCAAAGACAGTAATATTCTTGAGCATGGACTGATAACTATGATAGATCAAAGCATAGTCAGGTGTGAATGGTTCGCCTTTTTCAATCATTTGCGAATCGTAATTAGCATTTTCTAATGGTCCGATAATCCCCTGCGTATTTTCAAGAATCTTGATCAAATACTGTGCGCCTAACCATAATGAAGAAACGACAAAAATGATCTGCAACAAAGTTATTAACCCAAAAAGTCCTTTGTGTCTCTTGATAGAACTAAAGGTCTTGCTCAATCCTCTCTGCAGGTAACTCATCCTTCAAGATAAGAAAACCATCTTTAAAGACTTTTCTGTTTGGACAATCTGAAAGTTTTTCAAAGTTCTCTAAAGATAATCGTCTTCTAATGGTGTTCCTTTGATCAATTCACGTATTTTTTCCAGTGGAGTTATGGATGTCTCTCCCATCACGGTGCCAACTAATTCTAATCCTCTATCGCCACAGCGATAGAATCCTCCTCCGGAATTTCCGCCAATGATCTTTATATTCAATAAAGTCATATCTTTTTTTATAGCGATGACATTGGCAATAGAATAAGGATGTTTTCCATCAGGAAAGCCAGTTCCTATCACATAGTCACCTACCTGTAATTGGCTAGCGATTTTTCCTTGATATGGAAGTATGCCCTTAACCTTTCCGTCTATCTTTAGTAAAGCTTGGTCTATTTCTTCATCTCTTTTTACTACAGCTGCCGGAAGCTCTTCTACGATTAGGGAGCTTTCGAGTACCTTTATCTTCCTTTCATATTTTTTCCCTTCATGTTCTTCTTTGCAGGGATAATATTCTCCGGGAGAATAAGGAGTCATATGGTCAGCGGTAAGGATATACTCGTCTCCAGTCTGCGAATCTTGGAGTAAAACTCCTGAACCAAAAGCTTTTACTTCTGTGGAATCCCTGCATTTTTCTTCCAGAGTATATGATCTATTTACCAGAAGAGAAGAATCATAGATATTCGTGAATTCTTTTGGGGCGATGGTAAAGTATGCTCCTTTGGTCGGTGTATTCTTACTTTTGGTAGTCTGATATCCGCCAAAATACCCTATTGTCGCTGCCAGCGTTATACTAAAAGGCATAATTAATTGTTTTGTTTTTAGTGTTGGTATTTTCATAACACTGCATCACCAAAAGTATCTTTTAGTATCCTGAAGATAGCATCATACTCTAACCATAAAGAATATTGGGAATGCCTGTATCCTAAAGGAACATCTACTCTCTGGTTCGTTAGTTCTTCGTAGGGGGGAACAATTATTTTCTGTATCTGTCCTCTGTTTTCACCAACTATGTTCTGGAAAGGAAAAGGAGTTCCTTCTTTCATTCCCCAGGGAAATCTTCTGTTGCGTAGCATAGTTGGTGATATCCCTTCCGCGATTGTTTCATAGCCATTATAGTGTTTATGTAAAAATGAAAGAAGATCATCAGCGCTCTCCAGCTTCTCAGATTCTTTTTTTGGAATGACTACTCCTACAAATGTTCCCTGAGATTCAAAATACAGAGTTTCAATGATGTTACCTATTCCCAGAGCAGCTTTCTCCTGTCCTTTTCTTCGTAAAAATAAATCGGCTTGGTAAATAGGGTTTTTCTGAAGCGCTTGATAGATATATTCTTGTTGTGGATCGAGTGATCCTGCCGTGAGTGCTCTCTTATGTCCCTCTCGAGCGATTTGTAGCGGTTTCACTTCATTACACCATTCTTTAAAAGCAAGAAAATTAAAAATAAAGAGGAATATAAACTCTATCTTAATAGAGTATATTCATTTAGAGGACAGATATAGCAAATGTGTTAACTATTTGAATATTAAACCCACACACTTACTATAATTATTTCATTCTCCAATTCCCATTGATGATATGTATTAACTGCACTCGGCCGTTATCCCATAACATGGCATGGGTATTCATCCAGCTGCTTGGTCCGCTAGTGTAATCTAAACGTAAATCTGTGCTTGTTCCTACAATATAAGTGTCCCTTAAAATTTCGGGAGTGTGGGTATGTCCGGTAACACTCTTACCATAAGCATTTTCAATTCCTCGGATACCACCTCTTGCTCCATTTGCGCCTTGATCTCCGTGCGCTCCTAACTGCCAGCCACGTCTTTTGTAATCCTCATCTCTTTCTAAAAACTTAACATTCTTAGGAACTCCACCACACATTTCTAAGCCTACTTGCAAGGGATTCTTTTCTTCCACTTTTGCAGCAAACAACTTACTGGCTAAAGCTGCGTTATGATGTTCAACCATAAATCTTCCTTCTTCCAAGTACCTGTCTAAGAATTCATTATGGTTGCTTGCTACAATGACTATTTCAGTTTTAGGCCCAGCCACTTCTGCAAAGGCATATAACTCTTTAGAATTCATTTTTAACTCTTCTTCGAGCGATAACTTTCCTTCACGGGCCGCTCGCGCTCGTGAAGCCAATTTTCCTTTCTCATGATGATTGACACTATGTCCATTAAAAAAATCATGCAATATAATCCTTTGTGGTTCGTAATCTCGGATTATTTCAAAGGTCTTCTTGCGTACTTCTTTATTGGTATCACCGACATGCCAGTCTCCCAGCACTAAAGCTTCCAAAACAGCACGTTCTTTTTCTTTTCCAAAATATTTCACTCCTAAGTCTACAAACGGCCCATTCTTTTGGGCAGTAAGCTGTCGGTAATGATACGTTACATTATCGACTGTTTCAACAACTATCGCCCCATACACGTGATCATGGTCGGCGAAAACTCCTTGGCGGTTATTGATATTATAATTAGGATGTGTTACCGCACCTGTAGTCATCAATACTTTTGGAAGAGATTGGTTACTGTTAGGGACTACTTTGAGGCGTTGCTTAGGATTGGCAAATACAGCACTGACATCACTTTGAGGGAAGCGGGCTAATCCGGTGCTGGGATCAATCATTTGCGGAAGTATGGGGTAGTTATATACTTTTATTTTATCATTCAACTTTGTTCCCATCTTAAAGCTAGTCTGGTGAAGGTACTCAACCAGCGACGGATCCATCATATCTTGATTTATGTTCCTTCCTTTAATGGGCAATACCAGAAGTTCAGCTTCGCGTTCAGCACAATAGGTCTCTAAACCAGCAAGAAAATCTTTATTGACAAGCCCATTATATTGGGCAGAAGTAATCACATATGTCTTAGCTTGATGTTTAACCATCTCCATCCCCCTACTTCTTTTTTTTAAGTAATACTTTACCTTATTTAAATCTGTGTCACCACTGAATCCTCTAATCTTAATAGCTCATTTCCACTGCAGTTTATAACCGCCAAATAATAATGGAATGACCTTTCCATCTTCAGGTATTCGGATACTTAAAGTTAAAGGGACTTTCCCAAAAAAGGTAATCTCATGGCTTATCTCACCATAAAATTTTCCTTGAAGATCTATTCCCGGAATATTATTGAGAGTACCCCCGCTGCTGGTGTAATTTGTTTCTGAAGCAAGAATCTCAATATCATATCCTCCTGCAGCCCAGATGCTGAAGGAAATATCTTTCGCCGTGGGCGAGCGGATCCCTAAGTCAGTAGGAACTTTACTAGGGAAATCTGCTTCCAACGCGCCAAGACGGTATTCCAGAAAAGGGATGCTTATCTTTACTAAGTTATTCTTGGTCGTTCCATGCACATCAGCTTCTTGTTTCCCGACTACCGGCACCTCAACACTGTACCTTTTTTCAGAAGTGGTCTTAGGAAGTTTTCCATAACAAAGATCAGCGCCCATCTGGAACAGGTGCTTTTCTGCAACTGTAGCTCCCCCTCGTGCTCTGACACAGATTAAATCTACATGACCGTCCGTGCCTATTTTGTGCTGGCCTTGGGCATAACCTAATTGTACTTTAGTGTAAGGTCTACTAGCACATCCAGTAGATAGAAGCGCTGCTAACGATAAGACTCTACTCGCAAGCTTAATTTTTTTCATAATAATCTCAAAACTACCAAATATGAACTATTTGCCCCTTCCTTTAATTAAGTCTTCACAACATTTAAATATAAATACATTTCTATAATGCCATATAGTTAACTATACTTATTCACTATAACTATATGTTTATTATGGTTATGAAAATAGTAGGAGCGTAATTATGGAATACCGCAGATTAATCTCATTTGGAAAAAGCAGCTTCGTGGTTTCCTTGCCGAAAGAGTGGATCGGCCAGAATAGCCTCAAGAAAGGTGACTTAGTCTATATTCAAGAGAACGGTCCGAATCTTCTTCTCAGCAAAAAAGAAAGCGATGAAAAAGTAGAAGAGCGGGAAAAAGTAATCTACATTGACGGCAAATCAGCTTATACTATCGGCAGAGAAGTCTGTTCTACCTACATCCAGAACTATCCGCGTATCATTTTGCGTGGTAAAGAGATTAAAAATAAAGTTAAAGAATTACAAGGCATTGTCCAATCCATGATTGCTCTGGAAATCATGGAGCAGACTTCTGATACTATCATTGCCAAAGATTTTTTGAACATGGATTCTGTTTCTGTTGAAGAACTGATCCGGAAAATGGATCTCGTCACCAGGACTATGATGAAGGAAGCGCAACAGATGTTTGATGAAGATAATTATGAAAGTCTTAACGAGAGGGATCAGGACGTAAACCGACTTTACTTTCTTCTTTACCGAAGCATACTTTACAACCTGCGTAACCCTATGAAGGCGTTGCGAAATTTTAAATTATCGGGGTTAGATATTCTGCGGGCCCATTTCATCGGCTTTTACATAGAAGCGATTGCTGATGAAGTGCGCAGGACCGCGCGCCATGCCCATACTTTAAAGATGCCGGCCCAGACCCAAGAACAAGTGCAGCAATATTTAGTGAAGATGCACGATTATTATACTACCACTATGAAAGCAGCTTACAACAAAGATGGTGAATTAGCTTTCAAGCAGGCAGAATTGAAACGAAGTTTCGATAAAGAACTTTTAGCTTTAGAAGAAGAAGTGCAGAAGATTCCTGGCTTCAATCGCGTGCTTAATCGATTGCTGAGAATGACCAGCTTGATTCATAATTTAGGAAGAGTATTGTATACGATGCAGTGATTATCAGAGTGATTAACAGGGCTGGCTTATAATCAAAGCAAATCCTCGACCTTAAGCAGACTTTCTACTTGCACAGATATCTGTCCTTCTCCTCTTTTAAGGATGACATAGCAGCCCACTATCTCTGCTCCCGTAGGAGTGACGATATCAATTATTTTCTGCAAACTTTTTCCAGTTGTAAATACATCATCGACAATGGCAACTTTATCATCCTTGCCAGGAAGATATCCCTCTATCAATTTTATGATTCCGTGGTCTTTAGGTTCAGTTCTCACTAAAGCTAAATTTCTTCCGTACCACAAAGAGATACCTGTCGCCAATGGTATTCCACCATATCCGCTTCCGGCAATACAGCTGGTCCGGTTCGGAATTTTTTCTCCTACTCTTTTCGCTAATAGCTTAAATGCTTCTGCATCTCCGTAAGCTTGCTTAAAATCAAAATAAAGCTGTGCAGGCCCGGCATGGCTTAATTCTACTGGTTGATGACGTACAATTCCCAGTTGTTTTAATCTCATTATCAAGTCATCTTGCATTTTCATTCCTCGTGTATCACAATCAGCGATTGCGTTTTATCGATCCCTTCTATCCGTTGTAATTTTGTCAGCAGCACCTGATCAAATTCTGCAACATCTTTTACTCTGATCATAGCCACTAAATCAGTTCCGCCGGAAACGATATCTACTCGCTCTACAAAGGGAAAATTTCTTATTTCCTTGGCTACATTATATTGCGATTTATTTTTTTGCTTGAGCAAAGAGAGGTTAACTGATACTAGCACATACACTCTGAACCCTTGCCCTACTTTAGCATAATCTAAATCGACTGTAAATCTCTTGATAATCTTTTCTTTCTTTAATTTTTGAATCCTATTATGGACAGTAGTGATAGGCAGTCCGGTCTTTTTGGCGATCTGCCGGGTAGCGTAATCAGCATGCTCTTGTAATACTTCAATGATTTTTCTATCTTTCTCGTCTATCTTCTTATCCATTATAGAACAAATGTTCCACTTTTATATAAATATTTGCTATTTTTGGCATTATTTTTCATTCTTTTTGGAATAAATATAAAAACAAGTGCGCTTAGAATAACTGCTATGTGCGGGATAATCGGAATATTTGGAAAACAAGAAACGGAAGCAAGACGAGCCAAGGCACTGAAAATGGCGGCAAGCATACGTCATCGCGGGCCAGATTGGAGCGGTATTTATAGTGATGACTATGTTCTACTAGCGCATGAACGTTTATCTATCGTTGATGTAGAACATGGAGCCCAGCCTTTGCATGATACAACCACAAAGAGGGTGCTTGCTGCTAACGGAGAAATTTATGATCATCAAGAACTTCGCACTACTTTGAAGAAAAAACACCAGTGGCAAACTAAATCTGATTGTGAAGTACTTTTGTACCTGTACGATGAGCAAGGACCCGCTTTTTTATCCAAGATAGATGGTATCTTTGCCTTCTGTATTTACGATCCAAAAACAAAAGAATATTTTATTGCTCGCGATCACATTGGCATTGTTCCCCTTTATATCGGATGGGATGCTGCAGGTGTAGTTCACGTGGCCAGCGAAATGAAAGCGCTAGAACCGTATTGTGAAAAGTTGCAGGAATTCCCCCCTGGGCATTATTATTTTGGTAGTAAAAAAGAATTTGTAAAATGGTATAAGCCGGAATGGATGACTACTGTTCCTACTCAACCAGTCTCACTTCCTAGACTACGTCAGGAATTAGAAACTGCCGTAAAAAAACAATTGATGTGTGATGTACCTTATGGTGTTTTGATCTCCGGCGGGTTAGACTCTTCTTTGATCGCCGCTATCGCTGCTAAATTCAGTCGCAAACGTGTTGAGTCCGGCGATACGGAAGAAGCCTGGTGGCCGCGTTTGCATTCATTTTCTATCGGATTAGAAGGATCACCCGATATTAAATTTGCTCGACAAGTAGCAGAATATATCGGAAGTGTGCATCACGAATTAAAATTTACAGTTCAAGAAGGGATTGATGCTCTGCGTGACGTTATCCGCCATATTGAAACGTACGACGTAACAAGTATCCGCGCTTCTACCCCTATGTATCTGATGGCCAGGAAAATTAAAAGTTTAGGCATTAAAATGGTTCTGTCTGGAGAAGGAGCGGATGAAGTCTTTGGCGGTTATTTATATTTTCACATGGCTCCTGATGCCAAGGAGTTCCATGAAGAAACGGTTCGAAAATTGCAGAAACTAAGCAAGTATGACTGCTTGCGTGCTAATAAGTCCATGGCAGCCTGGGGAGTAGAAGCCCGTGTGCCTTTCTTAGATAAAGACTTTTTAGACTACGCCATGAGCTTTGATCCGAAGGATAAAATGTGCAGCGGCGGCAGGATGGAGAAATATGTTCTTCGCAAAGCGTTTGAAGGTTTCCTTCCTGATGCAGTGCTCTGGCGCCAAAAGGAACAATTTTCTGACGGTGTTGGCTATGGCTGGATCGATTCCTTGAAAGCCCATGCTGAAGAAAAGATTTCGGATGAGATGATGGCGAAAGCAGCAGAACGATTTCCGGTACAGCCGCCAGCAACTAAAGAAGCTTACGTTTATCGAAGTATTTTTGAAGAATTCTTTCCAAGTAAAGATGCAGCTCTTACTGTTGAGGTTGGACCTTCCATCGCCTGTTCTACACCGACTGCTTATCGCTGGAGTAAAGCATTTCAGGGAATGGCTGATCCTTCAGGAAGAGCAGTTGCGGTCCATAAAGAAGCGGTTCAGAAAGTGTAAGAAAAGAGTCTTACTGCCGATTACTTACAAACAATTAGAACAGCTTTTGTCACCATGATTTTTCTAGAATTGTTTCATAGATAAAGATTTTTCTTCCATCCTTATCAGAAAGCCGGACATATCTTTTTTGTTCCGGTTCCTGACCTTCTTTAATCTCAGCCTTCATCCTCAGAGCAATTTTATCCAGTTGCGGAGTGCTCAAAAGCAATGTCGGCGAAGGCGGAGTTCCGGTTATGTTGGCAGAGTGCAGCTTTATCTTGGCTTTATGGTGCCCAAAAACGTAACTTTTGGAGTGATCGAAATATTCGTAGGTCACCGGTTCAATCCCTAATAGTGATCGATAAAATGGCTTTAGTCTTTCTATATCCTGAGAATTTAACACCACTTCTTCTAGAGAGATATATTTTTCTTCGCTCTTTTCATGGAGGTACACCTTGCGCCCATCAGAATCAAAACATTCCACCATCCCTTTCATCCTAAGAACAGTCGCTCTTTCAAAATTTTTTCCCATTCTTGTTTTTATTGATTCAATGCTGGGAACAAAGAAAAGTATGGTCGGTGAAGGCGGATTTACTTTTGTTTTACTGGGATAGAGTTCCAAAAGTTCATTCTTACCATATTCACAAGCATAATGCGTCGGCCCGTCACCATGCTGCTCTTGCTTGAACTCTGCGCCTAAGATGCCTCGATAAAAAGTAGCCAGCCTTTCCAGGTTAGGAGAATGAAGAACTATTCCGGTTAAGCGGATGTTTTCTGTAACCATAATTTCCTATCATTTTGCAGAGCTATATATACATTTCCCTTCTCTGATTTCTGCTTTAGGCGCTCTCAGATTTTGTGCCATTCTGAATAAAAACATTTTTATATTATTCCTATATCAAGGGCTTTATGACTCAATATCTCTCTATCCAAGAAGCCATACACAAAGGCTCCGGCAAAGTTTCCGTCCGCGGATGGATTCATCGCCAACGCGGCAGCAACAAATACAAGTTTGTGGTATTGCGAGATTCCAGCAATACTATCCAGTGTATCTTTGAACGGGAGAAATTTGCCAAAAAATGGGATGAAATAGATCATCTGCAAGTAGAAGCTTCCCTGGAGATCAGCGGACAGATAAAGAAAGATGAGCGTGCCCCAACCGGATACGAAATTCAGGTTGAATCCTATACTATTGTCGGTACCAGCGAAAATTATCCTATCGGAAAAGATCAATCTGTGGAATTTTTAGCTGACAACCGTCATCTCTGGTTACGCAGCCAGAAGATGACTGCCATCTTAAAAATCAGAAGTACTGTCTTCCATGCTATCCATGAATATTTTCGAGGACAAGGATTCTATGAATATCATTCTCCTATCTTCCAAGCCGTGCAATGCGAAGGCGGCGCAGAATTATTCAGTGTAGATTATTTTGGCAAGAAAGATGTTTTTCTTGGACAGACTTGGCAGCTTTATGCCGAACCAGCCATCTTTGCCTTGGAAAAGATCTATACCATCTCGCCTAGCTTTCGCGCGGAAAAAAGCAAGACTTCCCGTCATTTGACTGAATACTGGCATGCTGAGATGGAAATGGCCTGGGCTGAATTTAAAGACGTGCAGGATCATGCTGAAGGAGTCATCAAACATGCGGTAAAGGCAGTTTTGGAAAAACACAAAGCAGAATTAGAAATCTTACAACGTGATTTGAAAAAACTTGAACCTTCCCTCAAAAAGCCATTTGTGCGCATGACTTATGACGATGCTCTCAAGATTCTAGATCAAAAATGCAAGATGAAAGTGGAATGGGGAAAAGATTTACGCACCATTGAAGAAGAGAAATTAACTAAATTATACGACGTTCCGGTCATTGTGACTCATTATCCTAAAATGGTCAAAGCCTTTTACATGACCGAAGATCCTAAAAATCCTAAAACTGTACAAGGCTGCGACGTACTTGCGCCAGAAGGATATGGAGAAATAGTCGGCGGCTCACATCGTGAGCATGATCTGGAGAAAATTAAAAAGAGATTAATTGCCCAAGGAGAAGATCCTTCGCAGTATGAATTCTATTTAGATACCCGACGTTATGGCAGTGTTCCGCACGGCGGATTCGGCATGGGTGTAGAACGTTTAATCGCCTGGATCTGTGGCTTGGAAACGGTAAAAGATGCCATTCCCTTCCCCCGAACCATGGAACGGTATAAGCCGTAAAGATCGTGGTGATTTTTCATGGATACATTAGAAGCGATTAGTCCGGTTGATGGGCGATACCGAAGATATACTGAACCGCTAGCAGAGTTCTTCAGCGAGAAAGCGCTGATCAAATACCGGGTAAAAGTTGAAGGTGAATATTTAATCTTCTTGTCGGAGCATTCGCAAATAGGGACTAGAATTTTTTCTGAAGAAGAGAAAGGATTAGTAAGAAAACTTTACGATTTATCTACTGAAGATGCCGGGATGGTTAAAGCCATTGAAGTAAATGGCTATGGAAAGATTAAACGAACTAATCATGATGTCAAGGCAGTAGAATATTTTATGAAAGAATGCTTAAAGGGAACTTCTTTAGAAGATTCGCTGGAATGGATTCACTTTGCCTTGACTTCAGAAGATGTAAACAATCTAGCTTATGGCTTGATGCTGAGCGATGCTTTAGGAGAAGTTGTTTTACCTGCAATAGATGAAGTATATCGAACCATTGAAGAGTTAGCACAAACTTATAAAAATATCCCATTATTAGCAAGAACACACGGACAATCAGCATCTCCGACTACTTTTGGTAAAGAGTTTAAGGTTTTTTCTTCCAGAATCAGAAGGCAATTGGATCAGTTAAGTGCTAGTGAAATCCTGGTTAAATTGAACGGAGCAACCGGCAACTACAATGCTCACGCTGTTGCTTATCCGCAAGTTGATTGGCTAAACTTTACCCATGATTTCATAGGAAAATTCAATACAGAAGGAAGAATAAAATTAATTCCTAACCTTATCACTACCCAAATAGAACCGCATGATAGCTACGCAGAATTGTTTGATAATATGCGCCGGTTAAATACTATCATGATCGACTTCAATCAGGATCTCTGGAGATATATTAGCGATGACTGGATCACTCAAAAACCAGTTGAGGGAGAAGTTGGTTCTTCCACCATGCCTCATAAAATAAATCCGATTGATTTTGAGAATAGTGAAGGAAATTTAGGTCTTGCCAATGCTTTGTTTGATTATTTTTCTCATAAATTACCAATATCAAGATTACAGCGAGATTTATCCGATTCCACCGTTGAACGAAATTTTGGCGTCGCCTTTGCTCATAGCTTGGTTGGTTACAAATCATCATTAAAAGGTCTAAGCAAAATTACAGTAAATGAACCTAAAGTGATAGAAGAATTAGAAAATCATCCAGAAGTTATTTCTGAAGCGATACAGACAGTATTACGGAGGGAAGGGATGGAAACGCCTTATGAAAAATTAAAAGACTTGACTCAGGGAAGAAAAGTGACCATGGATGATTTTAAAATGTTTATTGATGGTTTGGCTGTTCCTGAAACGGTTAAAGATGAATTACGGCAAATAACTCCTAACAATTATATTGGGATTGCTCGGCTTTTAGTTGAAAAGAAGATATAAGCTTTAGTTTTTTAAATCACAACACTTAAATAATTCTTTTCCTTTTTGATTAATAATGGCTTCAACCGCTTCCCTCGAAGATCTTATCCATAATAAAGAGATTGAATTTTATTCTTCTGGAAGAAAATTTGATACTAATCTAGACAATTTTGGAGAGCATAATTGGGATTTAGTTAAGCGTATCGTCAAAGAGTCTGGTACTTACCTCGTCATTAAGGGCAACGGTTTGCAAGAACACCTAAAAACTCCCCAAAATCTTTACTCCTTTACCTTTTTTTTAATCCAGTCCTGGTTTGCTAGCTATAACAAAAAACAGCATTTTGCTATTCACGTTGATGTGGATATTAAAAAATATAATAAGCACTATAAAAAACCAAAGAAAGAAGAGCTGATCGATGGAACTGGCCAAGTGGTAGGTAATGCGGCTAGCTGGGTGCCGGAGATGCCTTATTTTGAAAAGTGTTGGAATTTTGCGCTGGATTCAGCAATCGGTGGAATGGTAGGCTATCCAGGTCATGAACATCCTCGTGAAGATGAATCATTTAGATATATAATTTCCCAGCATGCAGAAAATTATATGATTGGCACCCCGCAACAAATTAAACGCTATAAAAAATATGCTTTAGAATCTTTAAGTAATGTTACCAGGATTGCTGGTGAGTTGAAAAAAAATCCAGAAAGCATCTTTGATGGTTACGATAAATTACACGGCTTGGAAATGGTTACCCGCCACGCACGAATTATCGCAGAAAATATAACCCATTTTAGTTTTGATTATAAGACCTCATAATTATCTAAGTCACTTCTTCCCCTTCTCTTCCTTCAACAACTCCTTCTCTACATATTCCAAAGCTGCTGAAGTATTCTCAAATAACAGTAATTGCTTCTTATGCTCACCTTTCATCAAGGATTGAAATTCATGATCTTTGTGCAATACCTTTTTGACTTTTTCATCGACGCTGGTCAAAATTACCAAGCTGTTATGCTTCTCTCTTTTTTTGATGAATTCGATTAACCTCACTACACCGGAACTGTCGATGAATGGAACATATTTCATGCGCAAAATAATGATTGGTTTTTTAATTTCCAGATGCTCGTCTATCTTATGGTCAAATACATTCATGGCTCCGAAGAAGAAAGGACCGTTGATGGTATAGACGCTGACTCTTTCTTTCAGCAAAGGATTATTCTTGACGATGGTATTAATTTTGGTATCTTTAGGATACTCTTCCATGTGATTGATTTCTATGATTCTAGTGAGATTGATGAACAATAACAATATGGCTAACAGCATTCCTACCTGCACCGCAACCACTAAATCAGTCAGCACCGTTAAAGCGAAAGTGACCACTAATACTGCTGTATCCAGCCAGCTCAATCTAAATACTGTTTTGAATTCTTGGATGTTCATCATTTTTACAGCGACTACCATCAGCACTCCCGCTAAAAATGCTTTAGGAATCTTTTCTGCAAGAGGAGTAAGAAACAGTAGCGTACATAATAAAAAAACACCATGAATGACTCCAGCATATCGCGTCTTTGCTCCTTCTCGGATATTAACTGCGCTTCTAGCAACTGCTGCTGTAGAGGCCATTCCTCCAAGGAAAGGCATGATGACATTGACTGCTCCCTGCCCAAGTAATTCTCGATTGCTGTTGTGTTTGGTTCCAGTCATGCCATCACAGACTACTGCGCATAATAATGATTCAATTGCTCCTAATAAAGCGATAGTGACCGCAGAAGGAAGAACATTTTTCACTAATTCCCAAGAGAAAGCAGGGACTTTTATGGTTGGCAATCCAGTGGGAATTTCGCCTACCGCAGGAATGTTTAAGGTCAAGAACACTGCTAAAACTGTGAATAAAATCAATGCCACGATAGAAGCCGGAATATTTTTAGTGTACTTGTTTTTGGCCAGAAAACGTGGCAGAAAAATTAACATCAGTACCGTTCCCAAAGTGATACTTAACGCAGCTACTTTCGTGCTAGGAAGATTGATGAAGATCTGCGAAACAGTTTGCCAGACGTGCTCTTGTGGCGCAAGTTTCAGGCCTAAAGAATTGCCTATCTGGCCGATAAAAATAATCGCTCCGATACCGGCGGTAAATCCGGAGATTAAAGGCATAGGAAGATATTTTACTACTTTTCCTACTCTCAGCAAGCCAAATCCTATCTGAAATAATCCCGCTAAAAATCCAGCGATAAGCAGACCTTCAATCCCAAACTTGGTGACTGTGCTTAAAATAAGGACAACCATTGCTCCAGTAGGTCCAGTGACGGAAAAGATGGAACCACCAAACAATGATCCAAGAATTCCCGCGATGATTGCTGTATACAAGCCCATCACCGGCGGAACTCCCGAGGCGATGGCAAAGGCTAAGGCTAACGGAAGCGCGACTACTGCGGTGATGAAACCTGCTTTAAGATCGTAAGCAAAATTCTGCTGGAAATATGCTTTCAGCTGTTCTTGGTAACCCATAAGTTCCGACTATGGAGATAGAATGTATTTAAGCATTATTGTTTTTGTATACAATGGTATTATTTTAAGATATAGATTTAATTACTTCAACTCCACTACCTCATAAGAACCTAACGAATACACTTCTACTATATCTTGTAAAAAATCAAGCGCGCTCTTTACTTTTTCATCACGAACATTTCCATCTATTTCTAGATAAAATACATACTCTCCCATTTTTCTTCCTGACGGCAGTGATTCAATTTTCCCTAAATTGATATTCTTTAAAGCAAATGGCGCCAGAAGATTAAATAACAATCCGGGCTTATCATCTTTTGGTTTCAGGATCAAGCTGGTTTTGGCGTTCTCTTCCATCACCGTCTCTTCTAACGAAATAACTACAAATTTGGTGACATTATCATGATTATCTTCGATATTTTGATAGAGAATAGGTAATCCATAATATTCTGCTGCTTCTTTTGAGCCTATCGCTGCATATTTTTTATTTGCGGCAGCCATGCTCATCCCCTTAGCGGTACTTGCACATTCCACTATCCTTACTTTTTTTTGTTCTGCTACAAAACCAGAACACTGCGATAAAGCCTGGACATGAGAAACAATTGTTTTATAGCTATCATTCTGCGCTGCGAGGCAATGATGTATGGGCATGGTATAAGCCTTATTTATTTTCACTTCATATCGCAAAAAGTTTTTGATACTTTCTCGTACACTTCCTTCTAACATGTTTTCTAAAGGTACAATACCCTGAGCTGCTTTTTTTTCCGTCACTCTTTGGAAAACTTCTTCAATCCGATCACAGAATGATAATTCCTCACCAGCATAAGCTTTCATCCCTACTAAATGTGAATAGCTATATTCCGGCCCCAGGAGTGCGATTTTAGTGTTGTTCATTTTTGCACTTCCCGCGATTTTTTCATGATCAATCCAAATAATTCTCGAACAAATATTTCGTCATCAAAACCAAGCTCTTTAAATTCCTGTGTCCGTCCTTTCAGGAGCTCTTCTTCCCTTTCTTTATTTTTGATCGGAAGATTATGTCTCTTTTTATATTCTCCCAGTTCTTTGCAGATTTCTAATCGTTCCGCAAGTAACTGTAGCAATTTATTATCAATCTCATCAATTTTTTTTCTTGCTGTTTCTATCATAAAATGCACTTCTTTTGCCTATGCATAAAAATGTTGTTGTTTTCTAAATACTAATTTTTCCTAATTAAAAAATTTTGCATATTCACCTATAAAAGAGTTTATTTCTACTGTCGTAAGGCCTTTCTCGAGATATTTATCGAACTCCTGTTCACAGATGATCTTTTGCTCTAAAGTCAGCGCTCGATATTCAGGTAATTCACGAGCCTGTTGTCTTTTTTTCTCTGGAAAAGTGGTTGCTTCAAGAATTGTATACAGCATCGGCACACTCTTTAGGCCAAGGAGTTCATAATCTGGTTTAGTGACTTCTTGATGGATTCTTTTTGCCAGTGATTTAACTGAATCATAAGAGTTAAAGATGGCATAATCATATGGATTAACACTGGCATAGGTAAATCCGTAGTTATTTTTTTCCATGAGACGATATAATCTTACAAAAGAATTTGCTTTTCCTTCTTGTTTTAGTCCTTTGCAGAGTAGCTCTGCTTCTTTTTTCGTAAAAGGAGCATCTGTATCAAGCAGGCGTGACCTCTTAAACTCAGCACTGGCGCGATAAACAGTAGCACGCAATAAAAGTTCAGTGACCATAGAACTGACTACATCATGATTTTTAAAGATAAATTGGTTTAATTTTTCCTGCGCTTCTTTCCCGGTGGAAAAAACTTCGACTTTGACCATACCACCTCCCTCAAGCAAATGGTCTTTATAATAATTCTTCCTATAATCTATATGGTTTTAGCTCATTTGACCACACTTCAGCTAAGAAAATTTATAAATGGAAGGGCTTGTTTCAAGCTTGCCTACTATATACTGAGGCACTGCGTCGCAGGCTGCTTTTGCGGGGGTAGCAAAGCCTGGCCAAATGCGCAGGACTTAAGTTGCAAAACATAAGTCATCCTGTCTCTTAGTGGGTTCGAGGGTTCAAATTCAAGTGTCACGCCACTTGAGAGGCGGAGGGATTTCGCTCTGCTCAATCCCATAATCGTGACAATTGGTGAAAGTCCCTTCCCCCGCACTTTTTATCTTTGATTCCTGAGATATAATTGATATGCTTTTTGTTCTTCTTTAGCTTGAGAATGAAGCTTATTAAAATAGTAATAAAGCATCCTACCTACCAAAGTTTCATCCTTCATTTCATCTATCATGTCTAGAACTTCACTGTATCTATTTAGCTGTTTGATATTGTAGGGATCCCCCTTAAGCAAGTAACTTTTCCATTTATCCTGTAAATAAGCGATATAATCAAGATTTAGTCTTTCTGGCATTTTAACTGTCCATGGATGGCTATTTTTAATATTTCTCCTAAAAACAGCAATATTTAAATAACGAGTTTAAATTTTATGGTTATACGTATGCCCTCGTGGCCTAGCGGTACTTTGCGCAGTAAAGTTTGCGCGAAGCGCAATAGGGCGCGTCCTTGGTATGGAACAACAAACAGGACGAGGTCGCGAGTTCAATCCTCGCCGAGGGCTTATTTTATCATAACCTATGGCCATAAGATTTCTAAGTACAATAGTACAGTGGAAAGATTTCTCAAATTTGGCTTCTTACCCTATAGAATTATGCGGAGAAGTCTGGAAGTCTACAGAACACTATTATCAATTTAGAAAGTTTGAAGGATCAGACCCTGAATATGCACAAAGAATTAAAGAAGCACCAACACCAAGAGATGCCAAGATCTTAAGTTTGCAAAATAATAATTATCCTGATAATTGGGACAGTATAAAAGTTGAGGTATTAAAAGAGGCAGTTAGAACAAAATTTGAATCATATCCTGAACTGGAAAAATTACTTCTTTCAACTGGAGAAGAAGAATTGATTGAAGCAAATCCTAAGGATTATTTTTGGGGAGAAGGAAAGGATGGATCAGGCAGGAATATGATGGGTCAGATATTAATGGAAGTAAGGGTATATTTGAAAGATAAAAACAAATAACACTCGACTCTCGGTAGAAGCTCTTTTTTATCATTATAATTAAGAACAATAATCATTAATAACGCTATCCTATTCAATTTTTCCATGCTCTCAATCATATCTCAACATCTTAAAGAAAGAATAAGACAATTTCCTACTTCAGATAAAATTATTTTTAATAACAGATTAATCGAAATCAACAAAGCTTATTTTTCGCCAATTGCTCCCTCTACGGTTGCCAAATCCATCGCTTTTATCGATGGCGGGCAGGCCGAGATTCTTTCTGCAGGAAATTTCTGCCTTAGTCTCATCAGAATCGGAGCATTAGTGTATTTAAACAACAAAAAAGTAAAGGAGCATCAACACCAATTTTTCCTTCTCACTACGACAAAATATGAAAATAATGATCTGCTCTATGAAGCAAAGATATTTGCGGTGAAAGGAGAAAAACTCATCGACGAATCTGATCTAATCATCTCTTCCACTGATGCAACTATTAAGACCAGCCAGGAAAGAGCTTCCATCACTCAGGTAACCAATATAGCTAGGAGATTCGCTGAGCTTGCTCTCACAGCGAAAGTTTCTGCAGATATTATCCTCCTTGACGGAACTTTAGAACCTTCTTTTAGAAACGAAGAAAAATATCTTGCTAAGCTTCCGAAAAATGTCTGCTCCCTGGCAAAATCATCATCACTTTTCACCTCTTCAGGAAATTCTCCTGTAGTACTGTTAAACAGATTGAGTCCTGCAGAATGCTGGAGTTACTTTGTAGAAGATGAAAGCTACTTTGTCAAACTTCATAAAAAATCAAAGCATGTTTTCCGGTTTACTGGCAATAAAGAGTTCTTACCTTATTTAGTAGAAAATAGTACTGATGCCTTGTTTTTAGGATATCCTTACGGCCTGATTGCTGTTGACAGATTTGCCAGAGTCAGCAACGAAGAAAAGAAATCGTTAAAGATGAATTTCTTGTTGAAAGCGGATAACAAAGAGATAGCGAAATACCTTTCTGCAACCAATGCTCATGATATTTTAGATAATCTTGGCTGAATCAATCCATATGCACTGCTTTGGTAGAACTATATTTATTTTTCTTTCCTTGAACTATTATCCCGACATGATACCTTCTGTCCATTTTTGAATCACCGCAGCCGTGCCAGCGTTCTTCTAATTCTTTATAGGAAAGATAGGTCCGTAGCACCGAGTACGGATCATCAAAATATAACCTTTCTTGGTCATAGCCGATGGCTACCACATAATGTCCATCATTCCAATGATTTTTCCAATCTTTTATTTTTCGTTTTGACCAGGCTTGCAGAAGTAAAATGACCGGCATTTTCCTATCAATATATCTTTTAAGCGTTTCAAGGTCCATTTCTTCCACTTTGACCTTAAGTTTGAAATGCTTGGCCACCGCCAACATGCCGTGCAGAGAAGTTCCTGTTCTTGCGCTGGTGCGGGCAATCCGCAGAATATCATACTCATTAGTGTTGACGCCGTAATAAGAAAGGCAGGCGTGCATGGCCTTCGCTCCGCAGTCATACTCAAACGTCTGCCTGAGACTGGGGAAATCTATCCATTTCATAAGAAAAGGATACTTTATACTTTAATAAACGTTTCGTAGAATCTAAAGAGAACTTTGAAAAATAGGGATTTTGCTAATTTTTTTACTTGTTTATGGGCAAAATCTCGACCATTTCAAAGTCTCTAAGATAATTTTGAATAGTTTTTCAAAATTCTCTAAAGTCATACAAAATTAAGAACAAATACTAACCTGTACCTTCCGCATACACTTTCTCAAACTCTTTCACAAATCTCTGGGCGATTTCCTCATCTTCAATGATGATGACATTTTCATCATTATGCTCATCACCGTTGGCAGTCGGATTGAATGAGCCGGTCACCACTGTCTTTCCATCGATGATGAATACTTTATGATGAAGATTATTTTTATTGCCGTCTTTGTGGACATCTATATGATTCTGTACTAACCGATTAAACTGTGAATACTCAGAAATCTGCCGCACTTCCATCACTCCTTTCATTTTCAATCCGTCAAGATTCTTCAGCAATAAGACATTGGCGATACCTTCATGAGTGAAGGAGAAAGTCATGAAATGGATCGATTGTTCTGCTTTTTGTAATTGTTTCCGGACTTGTTCTGCACAATGATCTTCCGGACAGAAGTACATTTCTATATTCATTTGATTTAATCTTACTTTCGGATTCTTGACTTTACTTCCTTTCTTAAAATTTCCATTCCACATCTCCTGAAATTCATCTTCATAATTCTGCGCAATCACTATAGATTGGATTAGTAAAAGATTGTTATTGTTCTTATGCGCATCATTATCAGTCGGATTCATGGAGCCGGTAGATACTTTCTTCCCGTCTATGATACAGAATTTATCGTGCATCAACCCATAAGAATCGGTCTTGACAAAGGGATGATTGAATTTCTTCAGATAATCACTATCTGTCACTACCTGGACTTCCATCTCTTTTTGCTTCTGCAGCAGTTTTTCCTGCACTGATTTTAATCCTATATCATAAAAGGCGCAATGGATTGAACTTTCAGCAGAATCTAAAAAGGAAACCAAGACTTCTTCACATTCTTCTTGAGGGCAGAAATAAAGCTTCAGGTCTCCTTGATCTTGCAGATACGAACTCCCTGTATTAGTAGTTGTATCATTAGTTACTCCTTTCCCTGTAGCACATCCGCTCAAGAAAAGAGCTACCATCATGAACCCAGCTAATAATTTCATCAAATCAAGGCAGAAATAGATTATTTAAAAACTTACTTAACAGAATATCCTATTTCCTGCTTTCCACCGGCAAAGGACTGGAATAATATCCATTCGATGCGGAAAGTCGCTCCAATATTCTCGTAGGTAGTATTTCCCTGCTCTGGAATGGGATTGCTCTTGATTCCGTTCACTTTGAGAGTGACTTGGTTCGGTTCTAAGAAATGGATGCTGATATTGACTGGTGTGCCCTTGACATCTATCTGTTGTTGTTCTCCTACCTTGAGGGTATAGGTAGTTTTGGGTGCGGTGATTTCTCCTTCCTCTTTATTTTCTTCTATGGCAGAATATTTAGGTGTGTCTGGTTCTTTTGGAGCAGTAGCATTAGTAAAGATATTAGTAGGCTTTTCTTGGCATTTTCCTGTATCGCAGCCCCATTCGCAGTCTTTTTTGCTGATGAAAGAACAATCTTCTTTCTGGTATCCTCGGCGAAAGTCATCAATGCACTTGAAGCCGGTAGTGCATACTTCTGCCGGCTTACATGCTCCTTCTACGCAGCCACGCTCGCATTTTTCCGGCCTGCTCCAGCTGCAATTTTCTGCCTGGAAATGCTGATAATCTTCCTCGGCGCATTCCCAATGAGCGGTACAGCCTGCTACAGTTTCTGATGCTGTTTCTAGAGCAGTTGTCTCTGTTTTTGCGGAAGGCTGGCAGGAAAGCAGGAAGAGACAAGCTATTATTACCATGAAAAATAGAATTTTTTTATCTAATTTACTCATATTTTAAGAAATCAGAGTTAATATATAAATATATTTTAATCACTATTGAGTGAATAATGCTACAAAATATTTATAAATAGCCTAATAAATGCACAAATATGATGCTCAAAACCTCTGGAAACAGTTATAGAGATGTCCTTTATAGACAACTCTTCAATCATATTCAAAATAGCCTCACTTATCTAAAAGAAGCCAGCGAGCCTCAAGAACATCTTTGGGATTCAGAAATGGCATCTAGAGTAGATGAGATAGCCAGAAAAAAAGGGTATAGATTATCTCGAAGAAACACTACAGTGCCAGGATTGTTTATAGTTGGATATGAACAAGATTCCATGGATAAAACCATATCATTTCTCTCTGGATTAGGAGAAAATTCTATTTTACAGCAATGCGCTTTTCTAGCAGAAGGTTATGATGGTGAAGCAGCGATGCTGAGTAAAACTAATCCTGTTACTAACTCAAAGCTTAATACTATATTCAGCAAATATCAGATCAAGCCCAGAGGAAAAGATTCTTTTCCGCTGCGGGAGCGACAATATACAAATCTAGGTGACCGCAATTTGCAGCATGATGAGGAAAAGTTGTTAGAAACGATAGATTGCATAGTTCAGCGAGAACGAGATTATTTTTTGCCTTCTTTTATCGAAGAGAAAAAGCAAGGAAAACCTATATTATTTCTGGCAAATATGGTTCATCTCGCTTCTTACTTACAAACAATATTGAATAATCATCAGTTAAAATATGCCTTCTTTGTGCCGAGATATTAAATTATCTTATTGTACGGCTGCTGCCTGAGGAGCATTGACCAAAGAAGCAATTTTTGTTGGATCTACCTTTGTTTCAAGCATCCTACGTAATCTCGTTTGCGGATTTGAGAAATAACCTATATACTGTGGAGAGGCTGGTTCTTTATAACCGGCTTTCTCAAAGGCTTTTTGTAAGTCATGCAAGTTTGCTTCTTCTATTGCTTTTGCGATGAAAGGAGAATCTCTCCGTATCTTCAGTGCAGTTTCTGCAGTGAATAAAGGACGGATCATGGCCTCTTCAGCATACACCTCAGCCATCTTTGCTGAAATATCAGATATTTCATCAGTTTTCAAAGAAGCTTTAGTTTCCTTATCCCACTGAGCAACATCCATGAAAACAATATCGCCTGGCTGATAATTTATACCACCCCATTTTTGCGGTTTGGTTAAGACCATGGCTTGGATGTCGTTAGGATTCCAACCTTTTTCTGTAGCACGTAGCAAATCATCGCCAAATTTTTGTATTTTTTGCTCTGTGAAATATTGAACAATCTCTTCATCAGTAAGATCAAAGAAATGTCTTCCTTCAACTTTGTCAGATACTAAATAAGGTATCCCGTCAACTTCATAGATACCATAATATTTTGGACAAGGAACTAAATGGCAAACTTGTTGAGCAGTTTCCATTTCTTTGAAAAGACTATCTACATTACCTTGCAATGTCCCGCGCAATCCTCGTTCAACTCCTTTTGCCTTTGCAGTTTTGAAAGCGAGACTTTCTCCAACTCCTTTTATGTTTCCTTCAAAAACAACTCCTACGGTACCTTCCCCGATTTTTCCTGTAAAAATTACATCAGTTTTTTTTACATTAACGGTTGGGTGATTTTTAATGATAGTTTCTAAATCAATATTTTTAGTGGCATAACTTTGTTTGATATCTTTTATGAATGTTTTCACTTCAACAGTTGAACCTAATCTTTGTAATTTCCCTGCTCCAGATGGGGAAGGAGAGACGCCTATTTTTTCCCAAAAGAAAGGTGTTTCAACTATATTTCGTTGTGCTTCACTGATAGGGATATTCAATCGAGCAGCTTCTAGACTTACAAATTCATCTAAGCCGGTCACTTGTTTTTTTCCGAATCCTAAAAATCCTTTGGTAGTCCAACCATTTTCTGTGGTGTAAACATATTTGGTATCACTCAATTCAAAAATCCCATTACCTTTGTCAGTGGCAGGAGAAAGTTTAGGAGCAGGAGTGAATCCAGTCAAACAGGCAGATAATCCATGAATCGCTCCACCAGCAATAGCACAAGGTTCTACTACGTCGGAAACGACATTTCTTTCACTGCCTATTAATTTAGAAAGATCAACGTCAATCTGATCTTCTGCGTAGCCTTTTTTGAATTCGTCAAAGCTCTTAGCACTTTTACGTGATGAAAGTGGAGCATCAAATTT
>Ga0080064_1002521_pt1 | contig 27006 bp, 27 predicted proteins | sample Subgrocontami54m_FD_69260 | JGI IMG/M metagenome (GOLD analysis project Ga0080064, IMG submission 69260) | Subsurface groundwater microbial communities from S. Glens Falls, New York, USA - GMW46 contaminated, 5.4 m (SPADES assembly) (version 2) ...
CCCGGCGCGCAGCCGGCCCACAGCCCAGCAAAACACGCCCCCGCCCCCGGGGCGCCCCCCGGCGGGGGGGGGGGGGGGGGGGGGGCGCGGCCCCCCGCCCCCCCCCCCGCCATAGGCTGCGGTCTAGAATGCTCGCCAGATGATCCGCCCCCGCCAATCGTGCCGCGCACCGTATCAGTTCTGCCGATTGCGTTAATTGCGGCTTGCGGCGTGGCGCTGCTCGGGTGGTTCGTTTACGACCGCTCGACCGATGGATCTGCGCTTGCTCTGCAAGCCGCGTCCGAGGCGCAACTGAAGACAACCGGGGAACGCAACCTCGCGCTACCGAGTGCGCCGCCGATGCCGTACCGCTTCGCCGGGACCACCGTGCAGCAGGGCGAGTTGCAGTTCCTGCTCGAGAGGGATGACCGCGTGATTGCGGTGACTTCGGGGATGATCCTGGATCGAGACTACAGAGTGGACACGACCAGCGCGCGCGAGATCGCGCTCGTATACCTGCCATCGGGTCTGCGGCAGACGGTCCCGATCAGCCAGGCGCCGTGGCCGCCTCCGGTGGGAGAGGGCGTTGCGAGCGCGAAGCCCGCAGCGCCTTCTCCATTACCGCCAGCCGTTCAAAGAACGACTTCCCCGGCGCTCATCGAACTCGCGCGCTAGGCCCGCCGCGCCGCTACGGATCGACCCGCACGATGGTCGGGTTCGGCATGCCGGCCGCGCCGCCGTAGACGACGGAGCCCAGGTACTTCGTCCCGCCGGCGAGGCCGCTGAAGCTGAGGCCGATCGCGCCTGTCGTCCCGATCGTTGCTGACCCGGGTGCCGTGACCGTCATGTTGCCGGAGGCCGTAGAGCCGAGCAGCCAGGTGTGCAGCTTGAACGGCGACGATCCGACGACGCCCCAGCCTTGAACGACGACGGTGTACGTGTCAGCCGGTGGATCGAGCAGGTTGACTTCTTCGGCTGATGTCCCAGAGCCGCTGGAGCCCACGAGCGTCGTTCCCCTGAACACACACAGATCGATATCGGCGCCGGAACTTACGTCCGCATCGAACAACGAAAAGCGTGCGTACGTGGTGCCTGCCGGTATCGTCACCGGGATCAGCTGCGCATTCGGGGTCGTCAGGGAGCACGCACCATCGGTGGGGTCGTCGGCAACCGTCCCGGAGGTGACCGCTGACGCAACGAGGCCGCGCGCAGTCGCCGTGAACGGCCCGGTGTAACCGAAGGTCACGTTGTACGAACCGCTCACCTGCGCCGGCGCGGCGAGCGCCACCGGACGCACCACGACCGGGCTGCGCACATCGTAGCCACCGCCGCTCCAGGTCAGTTGTCCGCCCGTGTACGCATTCAACGTGGCCGTGGTGCGAGTGAACACCACCGTGTACGGCTTGGTTTCGCCCTTCGCGAGTGTCAACGACGTCGGGTTAACGGTAGTCGTGAATCCCGCCATACCTGTCACAGCCGGCGTAAGCGTCAATGAACCGCCGCTGACGTTGGTGACCTTGCGCTTGATCGTCTGCGTCCCGGCGAGCGCACCGACGGCGATCGACGCGACGTTCAGGTCGCTCGCCGACTTCGAGTACCCCGCGTTCCACAACGCATTACACGTGGCGGTCAGTCCCTGCGGCTGCGTCGCGCAGATGAACGCCAGCCAATCATTCCACCTCGAGTCGTAAACCACGCCCGGATCGGCTGCCATGTTCGGCCGGACGTGTCCTGCGCCCTGACGGAAGATAAGCACCGGGTTCGTGTTCGGCGCCGGCGTTCCGCCATCGAGAACGTCGGAACCTGTCGTCATCAGCGCCGACTTGATCATCATCGGCGTCCAGCCGGGGTTCTTCGCTTTGAGCAGCGCCGCAAGGCCGGCCACGTGCGGGCTCGACATCGACGTGCCGCTGTACAAATCGAACAAACGCCCCGCATTCCCCGGAGGCGCGACGCCCGCGAGAATGTCCTGCCCCGGAGCGATGAGGTCCGGCTTGAGCAGGTCGCCACCGCCAGCCAGCAGCGGACCGCGCGAGGAGAACGATGCGGTGAATGGCGCAGGCGCGGTGTAGACGATCGTCGCCAGGTTGATGGTCGCCGTTGCGCCAGCAATCGCGGCATAGGCCTTGACCGCCGCGCGATCGGTGTTCTGCAAGTGCACCGTCGGCACGAAATGGAAATCTGCGTTGAGGGAACTCGCGCTCGTGTTCGCCAGGATCATGCCGACGCCGCCGGCTTCCTGGACGGCGAGGCTCTTGTTGACCCGCGCGGTCACCCCGCGGTCGCAGACGACAATCTTTCCGGCGACCTTGGCTGGATCCAGCACGTTGCCGCCGTCGGCGGACGAATAGCAGAGCGCAACCTGCGCCGCCTCTGCGCCCGGCAATCCTGCCGCCGTGGAATCGATCAACGGCGCCGGTCCCGTCGCGTTGGCTACGGACGCTCCGCTATAGGTCGCGCTATTGCCCAATGTCGTCGAGCCCTCGCCATTGCGATTGTGCGTCCCGGCCGCGACCGTCGTCAGCCATGGCCCGGGATGCGCCACGGTGCTCGTCGACGGTCCACTGTTTCCCGCGGAAGCGGCCACGAACACACCGGCGTCCGCCGCGAAGAGAAACGCGATCTCGACCGCATCGCGGAAATTGGTTTGCGAGCCGCTGATCGAATAGTTGATCACGTCCACGCCATCGGCCACGGCCTGGTCGATCGCCGCGACGCTGTCAGAACTGAAGCAGCTACCGCCCGCGCCCGTTTCCCAGCACACCTTGTAGGCCGCGATGCGCGCGCGCGGCGCGATGCCGCTGATCCTGCCGAATACCGCGGCTTCGCCGGTCGCGGGAACGTTCTCGTTGCCGCCCGCTGTCGAGGCCGTATGCGTGCCATGGCCGCCGTAGTCGCGCGGCGAATTGAATTCCCACGGAAGTTGCGCGTCGATGCCCGCATTGCCGCCCCAGCCGGCGTTGTAGTACTGCGCGCCGATCAGTTTCTGATTGCAATTCGAAGCGTTGAAGGCCTCGCCCGGGACGCATTTGCCGTGCCAGCCCGGAATCTGCTGGTAGCCGAGCTTGCCGTCCCTGGTCGCGTTGCCGTTCACGCCAGTGCGATCGGAGAAGCTCGGGTGCTCGGGCCAGATGCCGCCGTCGACGATCCCGATGATCACCCCTTCGCCCTTACTGTCGTTCCACAGACCGCCCGCGCCGCGGAGCCCTAAAAAATCGGGCGTGGAGGAGGTGTCCCGCGTGCGCAACTCGTCCTTTTCCACCGAGATCACGCCTGGCGACGCCGCGAGGCGCGCAGCCTGCTGCGGTGTGAGCTTCGCCGCGAAACCGTTGAAGCTGTACACGTAACTGTAGAGTTTCTGGTTCCCGCCGGCCCTCGCCAGCACATCGTTGTGGCGCGCGGACAGGTACTCGGCATAGCGCACGACCTTGGAGTCGTTTGGATTGATCTTCTGGCCCTGCCGGGGCTTGGTCGCAGGGTAGCCGGCGATGCCGCCGTCGTAAGCCACGACCGGCGCTTCGGCCAGACGAACGATGTAGACGCCGTTGACCGGCGGACTGCGATCGGCCGACTCCTCGCCGGACTTGACCGCCAGCACCGGCAGCGAGAACGCCGCCACCAACAAACCGAGAAGAAACCCCAACCCACGGAAGCGTTTGTTCACGACGTCCTCCCCTTGATGGACGCGCCCGGGGCCGTGAAGACCACCGCTCTTCCCTGGCCGAAGCGGGAGCAGTTTTTGACGGGATTTATTGCTGGCGCAAACGTATCACAGAATCCATGGATTGGGGTCAGGTCTCGCTTCGACATGTTGCCGGGTAAGCGGCCAGGTTCGCAGGAGCGCATTGGCGCACGCGGGTTCCCGTTATAGATTCGAGTGGGAGGCACTTCAAGGGTCCATGCGATGGAACTCCTGCTCGCGCTTGTTGCCATCGCCGTTCTGGCGATCGTCGGGATTGCGTTCTTCGTTGTTCCGAAGAAGCAGGGGCGACTCGTCGGCGATGGCGGGCCCCACGAGCCCGCATCGTGGGCGGAAACCGATCGGAAGAAGGAACGCGCCACCGCGGGCACAGGGGTGCGGCTCGTTCGCTGGCACGTCGAGTCGCTGTGGGACCCTGCCACCAATGCCGGTGTAATTTCGGAGCAACGTCCCTGATCGAGGCCAGGTCGCGGTGATGGATTCGAAGGCCGCCGGCCACTCCGACCGGCAATTGTGTTAATGCAAGACCTGACCCCGAACTTCAGAACTTCAAATGCACCGCTCGCGCGAATATGCAGGAATCGCCGTCATCGTGGGCGTGGGCCTGTGTTTTGCCCTCGGCAACACGCTGGCGAACATCGCCTATGCGGGCGGCAGCGATCCCGTAGCGTTGGCGACGGCGCGGTTCATCGTCCCGGCGATTGCCCTCGCCGCAATCCTGGCACTCGCGGGCAAACCGTTTGCCTTGCCGCGGCGAGACGCGTTGGGTGCCCTGGCCCTCGGCATCGTGACGGCGGTGTACACGCTCGCCTTGTTGAGCGCGATCGAAATTCTGCCGGTCGCGCTCGCGGTCCTGATCTTTTTCCTGTTTCCCATCCTGACCAGCGTGATCCTCGCCCTGATGGGCTGGGAGCGTCTGCCCCTGACGACCATCGCCGCGGGTGTGATCGCCTTCGCGGGCCTGGCCTTGACGCTGGGTGTTGGCCGCCAAGCGCTGTCGGTCGAGGGGATCATCTACGGCGGCATCGCGGCGCTTGGCCTGGCGATCGTGTCGGCAGTGAGCGGTCGGATCATCCGCGGCGGCGATTCACGCCCCGTCACGCTCCACCTCCTGACGATGGCCGCGGCCGTCGCCATCGTCATCGTGCTGTTTCGCGGTGAGTTCCTGTTGCCGCAAACGGCGAGCGGCTGGTGGGGGTTTGCCGGCTCTGCGGTGTTGTCGGGGATTGCGATGATTGGATTTTTCGTCGCGATATCGCTGATCGGAGCGGCACGGGCGACGTTGTTTCAGTACGCCGAACCGCTTTTCACCATGGGAACGGCATTCCTCTTTCTCGGCCAGACGCTCATACCGCTGCAGATCCTGGGGGCCGTGGTCGTCGTGGGTGCCCTTGTCGGTGAGAAAGTGTACGGGGTCAGGTCCGAGACCTGACCCCGTTTGGTCTTTGATCAGAGGCCTTCGAAGAGCGGGGTGGACATGTAGCGCTCGGCATTCGAGGGCGCGAAGCAGACGACGGTCTTGCCTTTGTTCTCCGGTCGCGCGGCGACCTGGAAGGCGGCGCCGATGATCGCGCCCGAGGAAATTCCCACCGGAATGCCGTCCAGCTTCGCGACCTTGCGCGCGGTCTGCAGCGCGAGGTCGTTGCTGACGGTGATGATCTCGTCGATGAACTTGGTATTCAGGATTTCCGGGACGAACCCCGCGCCGATGCCCTGGATCACGTGCGGACCGGCTTTGCCACCCGAGAGTACCGCGCTGTCGGTCGGCTCCACCGCAACGAACTTGAGCGACGGCCTGCGCGGCTTGAGCGCTTCGCCGCAGCCGGTGAGCGTGCCGCCGGTACCGATTCCGGAGACGATGAAGTCCACCTCGCCGCCCGTGTCGGCCCAGATCTCCTCGGCGGTCGTGCGCCGGTGAATGTCAGGGTTGGCGGGATTGCCGAACTGCCATGGCATTACGGATTTTGGAATTTCCTTCAGGAGCTTGTGCGCCGCGTCCACCGCACCCTGGATGCGCTGCTCCTTCGGCGTGAGCACCATCTCGGCACCGAGCAGCGCGAACATCTTGCGCCGCTCCATCGACATCGACTCCGGCATCGTCAGGATGCAACGGTAGCCGCGCATCGCGCACATGAAGGCGAGGCCGATCCCGGTATTGCCCGAAGTAGGCTCGATGATGACCGAGCCCGGACCGACCTTGCCCTCGGCTTCGAGCGCCTCGATCATCGAGACGCCGATGCGGTCCTTCACGCTCAGCAGCGGATTGAGGTACTCGAGCTTGACCAGCACATGCGCCACCGCGCCTGCTTCCTCCGCGACGCGGTTCAGGCGCACCAGCGGCGTGTTGCCGATCGTCTCGGCGATCGAGTCGTAGATCCGCTTGCGCAGTGGCTGATCGAGCTTGATGGGTTGCGGTTTCGTTGCCATAGGCTTCTCCAATTCAGAACTTCACTCGGGCAATCCGATCTTTCTCATGTGGTTCGCCATCTTCTCCGGAGACGCGGGCGAGAACACCATCGCCGTCCTGCACTTCTTGACGGTGAGCCCGGGGCAAATCGCCCGCCGCCGTCTCGAACACCGCGAGTACCGAGTCGCCCGCCATGTCGGTCACGCGTCCCTGGTTCGCTTCGATGTGGCTGCGGAATACGCTGCGCGCCGCATCGAGCTACGGAAAAGGACGGGAGAAGGGTAGGGGTCTTAGCGCTTGTAATCCTGGAATCCGGCGGCGCGCGCGAGATCGGTCTTTACGTCCTCACGGCTTCGCTCGTAGACGATCTCGCGTCCGCCGGCGCTGCCGACGTAGGCCGTGCCGGTGCGCGTCGGACTCAGGTCGCAGCGCACGTTGTGCACGCCTTCCCCGAGCACGACCGTGATCAAGTCGAGGCGCTTGTTCAGTACCACGACCTCGAGCAACTGGCCGGTGCGGGTGACGCGGACCTGGATCTTCTCGTTCTCCATGCCCGCTAGTGTAACAACTGGAACAACGGGGTCAGGTCTCGCTTTGTGAGACCTGACCCCGTTCGTTCTGTATGCTGGAGGCGACGGAGATCCCTGTGGACACGATTCTGGCTGGCCTTTCCGGCCTCATCGCCGCGCTGATTCTGATTGCCGTGACGGTCGGCGCGACGGTTGATTTACTGCGCTCGCGGCCCGCGTGGCTGGTGACGAGCGTGCACGGCAGCCTCGAGAGCCTGCGCGCGATCCGTGACCTGTCAGTGTGCAAGGTGCTCGCCAAGGAGATCGTCACGACCGTGGACCACTCCTGGGGCGAGTTTGGCCGCAAATACCTCGAGTGGGCCGATTCGAGCCGCAAAATGGCGATCATCTTCGAATTCGCGATCGATTTCCGCTACGACCTGAAGCGCAGCGATTTCCAGATCATCGGCGCCGGCTCGGGTAGGTTCATTCTCAAAATGCTGCCGTGGCTCTACGACGCGAACGTCAAGAGCATCCAGGTCTACGACGAGCAGCGAAGCAAACTGTTGCCGTTCCTGCTGCCCGATCTGCTCAACGGTTCTCTGGGCGCGGGGTTCACCGAGGACCACAAGAACCGGTTATTTTCGGCGGCGAGATCTGTCGGAAACTACGGGGTCAGGTCCGGGACCTGACCCCGTTCCTGCGACCCTGCGCCCCGTCCGTGCAACCTGTGCATCCAATCGACGACGCGACCCGGCTGGAGGTGCTCGGCGATGGCCGCTATCGCGGGGAGACCTCGCCCCTGTACGGAAACATGGTCGGACCGTTCGGTGGCGTCATCGCGGCGAAACTTCTCAACGCCATCCTGCTGCATCCGCGGCTCCTGGGGGAGCCGATCGCGTTCACCGTCAATTACGCCGGGCCGATTGCGGACGGCGAATTCTCGATCGAGGCGAACGCGGCGCGCACCAACCGCTCGACGCAGCACTGGTCCGTCGAACTGCGGCAGGGCGAGCAGGTCGCCGCAACGGCGACTGGCGTGAGCGCTGCGCGCCGCGAAACCTGGTCCTCGCTCGAAGCGCGCAGGCCCGAGGTTCCGTTGCCCAGCGAACTGAAGCGATTTCCGACCCTCGGCCGCGCGGCCTGGACCGAGCGCTACGACATGCGTTTCGTGAAGGGCGGGCTCGATTTGTCCGCCGGAGCGACGCCCGCGGAGGACTCTGAAAGCGTTCTCTGGGTGCGCGACGATCCGCCGCGGCCGCTCGATTTCGTTTCACTGGTCGCCCTGAGCGACGTGTTCTTTCCGCGGCTCTTCGTGCGCCGCCCGGTCTGGGTGCCGATCGGCACGATCTCGTTCACGACCTACTTTCACGCCGATTCCGCAATGCTTGCGGCAAACGGCGACGCGGCAACCCTCGGCGTCGCGCGCGCGCAGCAGTTCCGCAACGGCTACTTCGACCAGTCGGCCGAACTGTGGGGCGCGGACGGCGCGCTCCTCGCCACCAGCCACCAGATCGTCTATTACAAGGAATAGGATGGAAAGGCGTGGACAGGTCTGGCGTTGCCGAATTTCGTCCGGCCACGCCCTTGGGCGTTGCGGCAGGTCAAGACCCGGCCCGATGCAAATTGCCATGCTAGTGTCAGGTCTAGTATTGATGGACCTCCAATAACCGCTGTTGCGCCGAACGCTCTCGACCAATCGAACCCCGGGACCCCCTCATGACGAACGCGTCAATGCAAAACCTGTTCCCGCCAATATGCGCCATCGTGCTTGCAGGCTTCGTCGGCGGCGCGGTTGCGGGGGAGAGCGAATTCCAGACCCAGTTCTGGATCAATCCGGGAATCTATTCGATCCACTTCGACCGCGACAAGAACCTGCGGGACAACAACATCGGCCTGGGCGCGGAGGCCCGGTTCGCCAACGATCACGGTGCAATGGCCGGGACGTTCATCAACAGCAACCGCCTGCGCTCGAACTATGCGGCGTACCTCTGGCGGCCGATGCATTGGCGGATCGCCGACCTGGAGGTCAGTGCCGGGATCGTGGCCGGTGCGTTCGATGGCTATCCGAACTATCGCAATGGCGCCTGGTTCGCCGCCGCGATGCCGCTCCTGTCGGTGGAGGGAACGCGTTTCGGCGCGAATTTCAGCATCGTCCCGACCTACGCCAATCGCCTCGACGGCGCCTTCGCGATCCAGCTCAAGTTCCGCATCTGGTGACAACCTGACAACGGGGTCAGGTCTCGGACCTGACCCCTCGACTTTGGTACGTCATCCAAACGGGCAACTAGGCGTTCTAGGGGCATGTCCAGGCCGTTGCGGATCGAATTTCCCGGTGCGTTCTATCACTTGACCTCGCGCGGCAACGCGCGCGAAATCATCTTTCTCGACGATCAGGATCGCGAGATCCTGCTCGATGCGCTCGCGACTGTAGTCGAACGCTTCCACTGGCGCGTACACGCCTACTGCCTGATGGGCAACCACTACCACCTTCTTGTCGAGACGCCGCAACCTAACCTTTCGCGTGGAATGCGGTGGCTGAACGGCGTCTACACGCAGCGATTCAATCGTCGCCACGAGCGCGTGGGGCATGTTCTACAAGGCCGATTCAAGGCAATCCTGGTCGAGCGAGACAGCTACCTTCTCGAAGTCGCGCGCTACACCGTCCTCAACCCGGTGCGCGGGGGACTCGTGGCAGGGCCGGGCGCGTGGCGGTGGTCATCCTACCGGGCGACTGCCGGCGAGCGGCCTGCGCCGCCGTGGCTTAGCGTGGAGACGATTCTCGGGATGTTCGGAAAGGGCGCCGCACCGGCCACTGAGCGGTACCGGCGGTTCGTCGCTGCGGGCCTGAACCGCAGCTCGCCCTGGTCGCACGTGCGCGGGCAGGTGCTCCTCGGTTCCGAGGGGTTCATGCAGCGTCTCAAAGAACGGGGTCAGGTCCCGGACCTGACCCCGTTCCTCTTGAACCACTCGTAGGTGGAGCGCAGGCCCTCTTCCAGGCCGATCCGTGCGCGCCAGCCGAGCGCGGCCATGCGCGACACGTCGAGGCGCTTGCGCATCATGCCGTCGGGCTTTGAGGCGTCGAACGCAAGTTCGCCGCGGAAGCCCACCACCTTTGAAATCGTTTCCGCCAGCTCGCGGATCGTCACGTCCGATCCCGTGCCCACGTTGTATAGGCCCTCGCCCACGTCCTTTTCCAACAAGAACACGCAGGCATCGGCCATGTCGTCGACGTGCAGGAATTCGCGCATCGGCCGGCCCGAGCCCCACACCTTGAGTTTTGCGTCGCCGCGCGTCTTCGCCTCGTGCGCCTTTCGCAAGAGCGCGGGCAGTACGTGGCTCGATTCGAGGTCGAAGTTGTCGTTTGGCCCGTAGAGGTTGGTGGGCATCGCGCTCACGTAGCGCGTGCCGTGCTGCCGGTTGTACGACTCGCAGAGCTTCAGCCCCGCAATTTTCGCGATCGCGTAGGGCTCGTTGGTGGGTTCGAGCGGTCCCGCGAGCAGGTATTCCTCCTTGATCGGTTGCGGTGCCTCGCGCGGGTAAATGCAGCTCGAGCCGAGAAACATCAGCCGCTCGACCCCCGCCCGGTACGCCGCGTCGATCACGTTGCACTCCACGGCCAGGTTCTCGTAGATGAAGTCCGCGCGCAGGGTGTTGTTCGCATGGATGCCGCCGACTTTGGCCGCCGCCATGAAAATGTAGTCGGGCTTTTCATGGGCAAGGAAGGTTCGCGTCGCCGCCTGGTCGAGCAGATCGAGTTCCCGGCGCGTCCGAACCAGCAGATTCGTGTAGCCGCCGCTCTCGAGCCTTCGCACCAGCGCCGAGCCCACCATGCCGAGGTGGCCCGCGACGTAGATCTTCGCGTCCCGCTTCACGCCGGCTACTCGCGGTGCTCGAAGGCGCGGTAGCCGTGTTCGCGAACCAGCGTGTCGCGCTTCGCGTCCTCCAGGTCGCCGCGCACCATCTCGCGCACCATCTCCTCGAACGTGATCTTCGGCTTCCAGCCGAGCTTCGCGTGCGCCTTGCTCGCGTCCCCCAGCAACGTCTCGACCTCGGTCGGACGGAAGTAGCGCGGATCGACTTGCACGATCGCCTTGCCTGCAGCGTCCACGCCGCGCTCGTCCGCGCCCTCGCCTTCCCAGCGGATCGCGATGCCGAGTTCGCCTGCGGCGAGTTCGACGAACTGCCGCACGCTGAACTGCCGGCCGGTGGCGACCACGTAGTCGTCGGGCTGCGGCTGCTGCAGCATGAGCCACTGCAGCTCGATGTAGTCCTGCGCGTGGCCCCAGTCGCGCTTTGCGTTCAAGTTACCCAAGTACAGGCAGTCCTGTCGCCCGAGCTTGATGCGCGCGAGCGCCCGCGTGATCTTGCGCGACACGAAGGTCTCGCCACGTCGCGGCGACTCGTGATTGAAGAGGATCCCGTTGCAGCCGTAGATGCCGTAGGCTTCGCGGTAGTTGACCGTGATCCAGTAGGCATAGAGCTTGGCCACGCCGTACGGGCTGCGCGGGTAGAAAGGCGTGGTCTCGCGCTGCGGCGTCTCCTGGACGAGACCGTACAGTTCGGAGGTCGATGCCTGGTAGAAGCGGGTCTTGTCCTTGAGGCCGAGTATTCGGATCGCTTCGAGCAGTCGCAGCGGACCGAGAGCGTCCGAGTTGGCGGTGTACTCGGGCTCTTCGAACGACACCGCGACGTGCGACTGCGCCGCGAGGTTGTAGATCTCGTCGGGCTGCACCTGCTGCAGGATTCGAATCAGGCTCGTCGCGTCGGTCATGTCGCCGTAATGCAGGACGAAACGACGGCGCTCGATGTGCGGATCCTCGTAGATGTGGTCGATGCGCTCGGTGTTGAAACTGGAGGCGCGGCGCTTGATCCCGTGCACCTCGTAGCCCTTGGCAAGCAGGAATTCGGCGAGGTAGGAGCCGTCCTGGCCGGTGACACCGGTGATCAGCGCGGTTTTCGACATCAAATCATTCTACTCAACCCTTCAACCCGTCAACCCGGGGTCAGGTCCGAGACCTGACCCCGTCATTTAAGGGCTCGGTATAGGAAGGGGAGGCTCAGGTCCATGCGGTAGTCGACATCCGAATGATCGTCGTCGAACTCCTCGTAGCGGTGTGCGATACGGGCTTCGGCGAGGCGCTGGGAAAGGATGCGGCTGCCGAAGTGGATGTGGTACTGGTCTCGCCAGCCGCAATCGATGTAGATGCCGCGCAGGCTTTTCAGGTTGGCGCGGTACTTCGAGACGAGCCGCACCGGGTCGTGCCGCTGCCAGTTCTTCCAGCGCCCGGGAAGCGCTTCGCCCGTCTCCAGATTGAACGGCACGCGAAACCGCAACGGCGCGCGCGGATCCGGATCGTAGCTCGCCGCCATGCACAGGTTCATGATGCAGTGGACCTCTGCATTGGAGAGCTTTTCCTTCTTCCACACCGCATCGAGAAATCCCTTGATGCGGCCGTCGTCGAACCCGGCGGCCGCGCCCTTGTAACCCGACGCGCGGCGCACATCGACGCGCCCCGGCCGTCGCTTCGACCGGCGGTACTTCCCGAGCGTGTTGAGCGTGTTCGGCCAGTCGTGCCAATAGACGAAGTCGAAGTACGCGTCGCCCGAGTGGTTCGCGATCGCGCCCCAGTAGCTCGCGTACTTCATGCCGTGGATCATCGCGCCGTAACCGCCCGAGGACTTCCCGAAGCAGCCGCGGTGCTCACGGCTCGCGAGCGTGCGGAATTCGCGGTCGACCAACGGGATCAGCTCGCGCGTGAGGTAGTCGGCATAGCGCCCGATCGCCGGAGAATTGATGTACTGGTTGCCGCCGAGCGAGGTGAAGCAGTCCGGCAGGACGACGATCGCCGGACCCATCTTCCGTTCGTGGATCAGACGCGCCACGCGCTCGGGCACGTTGTCCCCGAACGGTTTCCAGTTGGCGTGCGCGAGGCCCGAACCCGTAAAGCCGACGAGATCGAAGAGCACCGGAAAACGCCGGCCGCGGCCGCGCGTTCCGCCCTGGTCGTACTGCGGCGGCAACCACACGCCGAGCTTTCTCACATGCGGGTCGCCCAGCGGGTTGCCTTTGAGAATCTGCGAGCGATGCTCCAGGACGACGAGTCGCCCGGATGGGGCCGTGGCGCGTTCCAAGGTCATGGCAAATCCCTTTGTCGCAAGGGCGGAAATAGTAGCAGGCCGCGGCGATGCTAAGATGCTTGCGAGGAGGAGCCATGAATCGATTCGACACCATCGAGGATCCACGGCGTCGGCAGCTCATCGAGGCTCTGGCAGTGGGCATGGCGCTCGCCGGCCTTCCAGTCGGCGCGGCGGTCGCGCAGGGCGTGTTCGGCAGCCGGCCGGAGAAACTGCCGCCCGGGCAATCGGTCTACCGCCTTACCGGCACTGCGTCGGTCAATGGCGCTGCGGCCAATCTGCGGACGCAGGTGCGTCCGGGCGACACGATCGAGACCGGGAAGGACAGCGAGATCATCTTCGTGGTCGGCGGCCACTCGATGATCCTGCGCGCGGAATCGCGCCTGACGATCGAGGGCGAGCGATCGGCCGCGGCCGCGCTGCTCCTTTCGGCAATGCGCCTCCTGACGGGAAAACTGCTTTCGGTGTCGCGCGATGCGCGCATGCGCGTGACGACACCGACGGCGACCATCGGCATCCGGGGCACGGGGTTTTACGCCGAGGCCGATCCCGAGCAGACTTACTTCTGCACCTGCTACGGAAGCACGGAGATCGCGGCGAACAACGACCCGTCGAGCACGGACGCGGTTTCGGCGAAGCATCACGATCGCCCGCTCTACATTCTCGCCAAGGCGCCTGCAGGACGGGGCATCCGCAACGCCCCGTTCATCAACCACACCGACCAGGAATTGGCGCTGATCGAAACGCTGGTCGGACGCACGCCGCCGTTCGTGTTCTCCACGGACTCCTACGGCGGGCCGCGGCGCCGCGAGTACTGAGCCGCAGCCTGCGCTAGAAGCGCATCAGGTACGCGATCGAATACTGGTCCGAGACGTACTTGGTCTGCCCGGCGTAGATTCCCGTCGGCGTGATGAGCGCCTGCGAATCTGCGCGTCGCAGCGAGAAGTCGATCGCGTCGCGCGCACCGAGCGCCAAGTTGAAGCCGAGCGTCCAGATCGTGGTCTTTGCGTCGAAGCGATAGGCGAATCGGGGCTCGCTGCCGTAGGCGTCGTCCTGGACGAAGCTCTTCACTACGGTCGCGTATCCCGGTGTGTTCGGCACGGTCGTCACCGTGTCGCCGCGCCGGTATTCGCCCCCGAGGTACAACGTGCTGCGGCTCGAGAGCGCGTAGTCGAAGCTGACGCGCGCGGAGGAATCGCGTCCATCGAACACGGCGTGTTCGGCGTGACGCGAGCTGGTGGCGAGTGCGCCAAGCAGGTCGATGCGGTCGGTGAGCGACTGGCGGTACGTGAGCCCGAGCGTATAGCGCTGCCCTGATCGCAACTGGCCCGCGTGCTCGTCGAGCGCGACGCGGCCGAAGACGCCGAGGGTCGGCGTGGTGAAATCCGCGGAAGCGCGGTACTGCAGCTCGACCTGACCGCCCGCGGTGAAGCGGTCGAGACCCGGATAGCGCGCAAACTTCTCGCCGTTGACGAACGCGCCCATGACTGCGCGGGAGTTCTCGCTGAGGAAACGCTGCCATCCGGCGCCGAGGTTGAGGCTGTAGGCGCGATCGGCGAGTCGGTCGCCCGCGAGCGAGGCGCGATTGAGGTTGCTGTCCCAATTGAGACTCGCGTCGACGCGCAGCCGATCGGCGCGCAGCGATCCTGCGAGCGGTCCGGGCGCGAAGCCCTTGCCGTCGAGGTCCTGGCGCAGCCACAGGCGCACCGCCTGGCTGCGCTCGATGCCGGAGAGGCGCTGCACCTGGTAGTCCAGCCCCAGCGTGGTTCCGCCGCGCAGGATGAAATCGCTCCCCAGGCCGAGGACGAGCGAATTGCGGCGTTCGGTCGAACTCGGAATCGCGTAGATGGGCCCGGCCGGGAGGTCCGCATAGGCGAGGGTGGCGTCGCGCTCGCGCTTGAAATCGTGGCGGAATTCCAGGCGCAGCCGCGGCATCACCCAGCCGAAATCGGCTTCGTGAACCGATTCGGCGCGCAGGCCGAGCGCAAACTGCAGCGCGGGCGAGCTCTGCTCGAAATAGGTCAGCGCCGCGAGGCCGGCGCCCGTCTCGGTGTAGGCGTCGAGCCGCGTGCGACCGAAATCGAGGCGCCCGTACGGCGACAGGAGCAGGCCCTCGGCGCGGTGCTCATAGCCGGCCGCGATCGAACCGAACCACTGGCGGCCCTTTCGCTCACCGCGCGCAAAGTCGCTCGCCGCTGCGACGAAACGCGCATTGTCGAATTCCAGCGCGCCGTAGCCGAGCACGCCGTCGACAAAGGTGTTCCCGGTAGGCTGGTAGCTGCCGTAGAGCGCGATCGACCTGCCCGTGGCGCGCGAGGTCGAGCCGTCGTCGCCGAGGTCGGTCTTGTCTCGCGCATAACCTATGCTCGCGCCGAGCGCGAGATTGGCACCGAACCGGTGGTCGACGCCGGCGCTCAATCCCTCGGTGCTGAAGCGCAAGCCGGTTGCGTCGCCCGTCCGGTCGCGGCTGCCGAAATGGATGTTGCCGCCGACCCAGAGGCTGGTCGCTCCGAGGCCAGAGGCCGACGCGCCGCGATCGCTGCTCGCGGACAGATTGAGCGAGCGCGTGGTAACGGCGCTGATGAGGTTGGCAGTGAGCGACGCGGGCAGCAACGCGCCTTCGCCCGTTCGTTTGCGATTGTCGGTCAATCCTGAACCCGAGGCGTCCGGCTCGTCTTGTTGCGTGCGGATCGCATCCCTGGCCGACAGGCCAAAACGCGTCACCGTGAGACCTGACCCCGGTCTCCGGTGGAGGGCTTCGAGCCGGGCGGTGAGGTTGGCGACCTGGGCGCGGGCGAAGCGGCGCGCGGTCTGCGTCTGCGCGCGCACGAGACCCACGACGGCCGCGTCCGCGGCGGGATCGGGCCGCGCGACGACGCTGACCGTGACGACCGCGGGCGGGGACGTGCCGGCGTCCCCGGTCACGTCGTACGAGAAAGCGTCCGGACCGAGATAGCCGGCCGCGGGCGTATAGGTGACTCGCGTGCCAGCGATACTCGTGGTTCCGTGAGACGGCGGCGCGGTGATTCGGACCGACAGCGTTCCCGTGCCGCCGATGATCGCCGCGAGATCGAGCGTCGTGGGCGTGCTCGCCTGGACCGTCAACGTGGTCGGCGTCGCCGTTGGCAACGCCGCAGTGGCCGTTCCGGCGAGGGTGACGAAGCGACCCGTGATGCAGCCGACGCATCCCACCGGATCGACGGGCACGTTCAGGATTGCCGTCTTTGCGCCCACCGTCGTCGGACCGAAGGCGACCGCAATGGTGCAGGAGGGCCCGCCGTGCGTCGGGCCGCTCGCCGCGCAGGTGCCGCCGACCACCGCGAATTCGCTCGCGTTCGCACCCGTGATCGTGATCGGTCCGAGCGTCGCGGTGCCGCTACCGCCCGCCACCGCGGCGACGACGACGTTCTGCGAAGCGCTCGTGGTCTGGATCGGCTGACCGCCGAAACTCAGCGTGAAGGTGGCAGGTGCGATGCCGTGATGCGCCTGCAGGGCCGCGGCCTCTGTCGGGCCGACACCGATGCATTGCGTGAGCTCGCCGCACTCGGCGCGCGCCGCGGTGGAAGCGATGAGCGCGAGCCAACAGAGTCCGAGCAGAACTGCTCTATACACGGGCTTCCGCATTCCGTGCCTCCCTCAAAAGGCGCCGGGAGTATAGCTCGATCTACGACGGCTCGCGTTCACCGCCGCGAGTGAAACGGCGCCGACGAATCGATCGGTCCTAGCGATGGGGCGGGTAAGATAGGCGCATGAGTTTCGATCTCAAGGGCAAAGTCGCCCTCGTCACCGGCGGCAACGGCGGCATCGGGCTTGGCATGACCGAGGGGCTCGCCGCAGCGGGAGCGGACCTCGTCATCTGGGGCAGCAACCCGGACAAGATCGCCACCGCAGGAGCGAAGCTGCTCGGTCACGGCCGGCGCGTGCTCGCGCAGCGCTGCGACGTCGGCGACGAGCGGCAGGTCGAAGCGTGCTTCGCCGAGGCGCTCGCGAAAATGGGCCGCATCGACGCCTGCTTTGCCAACGCGGGAGTCTCGCAGCGGCGAGCGCCGTTTCACGAGCTCGAGACCGCGGAGTGGCGGCGCGTGATGTCCGTGAATCTCGACGGCGCGTTCTTCACGCTGCGCGCGGCGGCGCGGCACATGATCGATCGCGCGAAGCGCGGCGACGGGGGCGGCGCGATGATTTCGGCGGCATCGCGGTGTATCTCGCGAGCGACGCAAGCCGTTACCACACCGGCGATCATTTCGTCATCGACGGCGCCTACACCATCTTCTAGAACGCAGTGAGCGCCGACCGCAAGCCCCTCGACGCCAACGCGTTCTCGCTGATGGTGCTGCTCACCGCGCTGTGGGGATTCCAGCAGGTGGCGATCAAGCTTGCTGCGGTGGACGTCTCGCTCGTCATGCAGGCAGGCCTGCGATCGATCATCGCGACGATCCTGGTGTTCGGCTGGGCGCGCGCCCGCGGCATTGCGCTTTTCCGGCGCGACGGAACGCTGCCCGCGGGACTTCTCGCGGGCGCGCTGTTCGCCGCCGAGTTCATCTTCATCTACTCGGGGCTCGCCCACACCACGGCCTCGCGCATGGTGGTGTTCATCTATCTCGCGCCCGTTTTCACGGCGCTCGGGCTCCACGCGCTGGTGCCGGGGGAGCGGCTCGGGCCGCTTCAGTGGCTCGGTACCGCGCTCGCTTTCTCCGGGGTGGTGCTCGCGTTCTCCGATGGATTCGCGGCTGCCGGAGGCGGCACTTGGCTGGGCGATCTGTTCGGCATGCTCGGCGCCCTGTTCTGGGCTGCGACCACGGTGCTGATCCGGGCGACCGGCCTTGCGCGCACGACCGCGACGAAGACGCTTCTGTACCAGCTCGCGATCTCGGCGTTGATTCTTCCGATCGTCTCGATCCTGCTCGGTGAGAAGGGCGTCGTCACACTGAGTGCGCGCGCGCTCGCGAGCATCGCCTACCAGGGCGTGATCGTCGCCTTTGCGAGTTACCTGGCGTGGTTCTGGCTCCTCACGCGCTACCTGGCCGGACGGCTGTCGGTGTTCTCGTTCCTCGCGCCGCTCTTCGGCGTGCTCGCGGGGGTGCTCGTTCTGGACGACCCGCTGACGCCGTCCTTCCTCGGGGCCGCGCTGCTCGTCGCGGGCGGCATCGTGCTCGTCAACCGCGGCCGTTAAACTCGCAGCCATGGAAGAGGCGCAGCCCTCGCGCATCGGCGCCGAGCAGTTCCGGCGCGGCATGCGCTGCCTCGCCGGCGCGGTGACCATCGTCACCGCGGAGCACGAAGGGCATCGCTACGGCCTCACCGCTACGGCGGTGTGCTCGGCCACCGCGGAGCCCCCCACGCTGATCGCCTGCATCAATCGCGCCACCGCCACCCACGGCGCGATCACGCGTTCGCGCGCGTTCTGCGTCAACGTGCTGCGCGTGGAGGACGCGGATCTCGCCAACGCTTTCAGCGGCACGCAGTCCGGCGAGGCGCGATTTTCCTCGGGCGAATGGCTGCGGCTCGTGAGCGGTGCGCCGGCGCTCGCGAGTGCGCTCGCGAGCCTGGATTGCCGTGTCACGGCAAGCCTCGATCACGGCACGCACACGGTCTTTCTGGGCGAAGTGCACGGCATCGTGCTGGGCCGCCAGGGGCGGCCGCTGCTGTATTCGCACGGCCAGTACGCGCGCCTCGCGCCGCTCGCCCCGGGCGATCCGCTGCCCGAAGGGTTCGATCACTGGGTCGAGGTCTGAGTGGCGCCGCCGCGTTCAGCGCTGGAAGTCTTCCTCGGCTTCGCTTCGATCGGCGCGCGCTCCTTCGGCGGCGTGCTGCCGTGGGCGCACCGCGTCATCGTCGAGGAGCGCCAGTGGATGACGCGCGAGGATTTCCTCGACGTGCTGGCGCTGTGCCAGTTCCTGCCGGGACCGAACATCGCGAACATGGCGGTGGTGCTCGGACGGCGCTGGCACGGGCTGCGCGGTGCGGTCGCGGGTTTTCTCGGACTGATGGCGCCGCCGTTCGTTTGGGTGCTCGCGCTCGCCGCGCTGTACGCGGACTGGGCGGTGCACCCGGAGGTGCGTGCGGTGGTCACCGGAATCGGGATCGCGGGCGGGGGCCTGTTTCTCGGCACTGCGCTCAAGCTCGGCGCGCCGCTCGCGAAGAAACCCGCGGCGCTCGCGATCATCGGCGGCTGCTTCATTGCCGTGGGGCTGATGCGGATCTCGCTCCTGGCGGTGATTCCGGTCGCGGTTGCGCTGGCGCTGATCGGTGCGCGGCTACGGCTGGTATAGCGCGTGCTCGAGTTGTTCCTCTATTTCGCAATGCTCTCGCTGCTCGCCGTGGGCGGGGTCAGCTCGATCATGCCGGAGATGCAGCGCATCGTGGTCGAGTCGCGCGGCTGGGTGAGCGCCGCGGATTTCACGCAGCTCTTCGCAATCTCGCAGGCCGCGCCCGGGCCGAACGTGCTGATCGCGAGCCTGATCGGCTGGAAGATCTCGGGGCTCGCCGGGGCGCTGGTCGCGCTCGCTGGGATCTGCGGCCCGGCGGTGGTGCTCGCCTGGTATACGGGCGGCGCCTGGGAGCGATTCCGCGAGGCCGCCTGGCGCATCACGGTGCAGCGGGCGCTCGCGCCGGTGAGCGTAGGGTTCGTGATCGCGGGCGGTTACGTGCTCGCTACACCCGAGGGCCTCGGCTGGCGCAACGCGCTCATCGCGGGCGCGAGCGCGGCGGCGCTGTACGCGACGCGCATCAGTCCGCTCTGGATCCTCGCTGCGGGCGGCGCGGCGGGTTGGCTGTTGTTCAGGTAACCGGGACCGCGACGCGGGAGACGTCGTCGATGGCGCTCGCCAGATCGTCGTAGTTTGCCGTGACGCGGAACTGCGGGAATTCCGCGGCGACCTTGGCCGGCGGGCGGAACAGGATCCCCGCGTGCGCCTCGGCGAGCATGGTCGTGTCGTTGTACGAGTCGCCCACCGCGATGGTGTGAAACCCGAGCGAGCGGAACGCCGCCACCGCGGCGCGCTTCTGGTCCGGCAGGCGCAGGCGGTAGTCGCACACCCGGCCGGAATCGTCGACGACGAGTTCGTGGCAAAAGAGCGTCGGCATCCCGAGTTGGCGCATCAGCGGCGTGGCGAAGTCGTAGTACGTGTCCGAAAGGATCACGGCCTGGGTGCGCAGCCTGAGCGCATCGAGAAACGCCTTCGCGCCTTCGAGCGGCTGCATCTGCGCGATCACGGCCTGGAGGTCGGCGAGGCGAAGCCCGTGGCGCTCGAGGAGCGCGAGGCGGCCGCGCATCAGCCTGTCGTAGTCGGGCTCGTCGCGCGTGGTCCGCGCGAGTTCCGGAATCGAGGTGCGGCGCGCGACCTCGATCCAGATTTCCGGGACCAGCACGCCTTCGAGATCCAGGCAGACGATCTGCACATCACCCTCGCGCAAAAGGGCAGCATTTTATTCGAAGACCCGCTCCCGGAGCGCCGCGCGCATCCTCGTCGTTGACCCCGATGCTATAATCCGCGCCTCGCGCCCGTAGCTCAGTTGGATAGAGTACTTGGCTACGAACCAAGGGGTCGTGGGTTCAAATCCTGCCGGGCGCGCCAAAATTCAAGGACTTGGGATATCAAATCCAAGTCCTCTTTCGTTTCTGCGTGAGATTTGCGTGACTTTCTCATGCAGCAGCGCGCAACAGCGTGATCGCGGGCGTCGCAAGCGACCGGTCGATCCGATTTACCGCAGCCAGCAATTCCGCGAGTTCGGCGACGGAATAGTGCGTCGGCATGCTCCGGGTCTTGTGACCCAGTAGCACGGCTCGCGTTTCCTCCGGAACCGCGGCCGCCCGAAGCCTCCGCCCAAACGTGTGCTTCAAGTCATGAACGCGCACATGGGCGAAACCCCAGGGGGCATCGCGACCCAGTTTCTCCTGGTACTTCTGAGCCGCGCGTTTTCTCGCGTTTTGCCAAGCTGTGTTGTTCATCGTTTCGATTTGACGCGGCGCCTTCTGTGGCGTCACATAAACGTCCGGATTCCGAGTACGCGGTCGCTGGAAGGCGAACACGTACCTTGAATGCCGGCCGCGCATCTGCTCCACCACCTCCCGAGCTTCGTTGTTCAGCACCACAAGGCGATCCTCACGATTCTTGACGAATTCTCCCGGAATGACGAACACGCTCGCGCCGAGCGCTTCCACCTTTAACTCCCACGACCACTGAAGCGAGCAGACCTCCTGATCCCGCGTTCCCGTATTGACCTTGAAGGTAGCCATGGCCCGGTTCAATTCCGGCAACTCGCCGAACAACAGGTCCTGCTCTTCCCACGACAGCGGAAAAGCCTTTCGCGCTCCACGATTCCTTTCGATCGTCAGCAGCGGCGCAGTCTGTAACCAGGTCATGCCGTTCGTGTGTCGCCACACTCGGGCCGCCAGGTTGAGAATTCGCCGCACGATCTCGATCGCGCGGTTTACCGTGGTCAGGCTAACCTTGTCCTCGTTGAGTCGATGTTCTTTGAACTCTCGCAGCGTCTCATCGTGGACCTCTTCCAGCTTCCGATCGCCGATCCAGGAATCAAGCGCCTCGATGTGATAGGCCGCCACATCGATCGTGGCAAGCTTGTCCTGAAAGTCCCTCAGGTACTTTGCCGCAGCTTCGCGGAAAGTGACTCGAGGACGCGTGCCGCCTTCCCTCGCGAGCCGGATTCGCTCGATCTGACCCGCGAGCCAGCGTTCGGCTTCTTCGTGGCTGATCGGGCCGAGTCGCGCATATACGCGCGTCCCGGCAAATTGCTTGTCAATGGTCTTGTTGCCTGCGGCATCGGTCCAGATGCCACTTGTTTTAGTGCGGCCCATGAATTGCCTCCTTTCTCTGGGGACCGCACGTCGCCGTCTGCATAATCCCCCGCTACGGTGGTCACGTCAAGGCGGAGTAGCTCGCATTCGATTTGCGCGGCACGGGCATCCAAGTCCTCCCGCCGATATGCCTTCGCCTGCCTGGAAATCTGCATCGCCGACAGGTGAGGTCGGACGTTCCTGGCGAACCACGCCTTGTCGACCTGAAGGTAGTGATGCGCGACGCTGACGCGGATCCAGCGCCCCCATGTGAAGTTCCTTCGCGTGCTCAACCTGGTCTCCCGCTTATGCTTGATCCAGGAAAGGGAGTCTGAGAAAGCCGCCGCCATAGGGAGGCTTGGGGACACTGGCCGGGACCGCGCGTGTTTTTTCTGTTTCTGTTGTCCATTCGCAATGAGTTTTGTGCCCGCGCGTGTCGAAATTGCCCTGGCTGGTTCTCCAGCCTGAATACGGATTTCGCGCCCGAAGTGTCGACTTTTGGGTCGTGAACGCGCTAATTGCAGTTTCGCAAGTGTTGTTGGCAGTGCTGGTCGCAGCCGTACTCTCCGTCAGTCGATTGATCCCCCGGCGCGTCGCCCCCGTGCAGGGGCGGGATGGGGTGGGATTACCGCGGACTATTCGAAAGGTGGGAGCTTGCGGTCGCAAGAAAACTAATCAACCAATTTCGGTCGCGATGGAGATCACTGGAGCAGGACGAGTTCGAGGACCTGATGCAGGAGTGCCTCGTTCGCTGGCTTTCGGTGCGTGGAGACATCGACCCAACGCGCGCGGCAACGCGCACGGCGTTCATGGCAAGGGTGGTACACAACAAGCTCATGGACCTCGTGCGCGAGCGCGAATCCGACAAGCGAAAGGCTGGCTACGACTCGATTTCGCTCGACGAGCCTCTTGGGGAGCAGGAGGACTCGTCGCGCCTGCTCGAGCTCGTCGACGAGACGCAGAAAAAGGAGCCCGACCGCGCCTTTGCCGACGATGCGCGCGTGGACCTCGAAAAGGCGATGGCGCGCCTGACGCCGCGCCAACGGCAGCTGTGCCAACTCCTCGGCGAGGAGGCTCTAAACGTTCAGGAGGCGAGCCGCAGGCTTGGCGTCCCGCGGGCCACGCTCTACGACGAGTTGAAGCGTATCCGCAAGGTGTTCGCGGAGCTGGGGCTCGAGGATTACCTCAGGGGCTGAGCCGACAGTTTTCCGAGATCGCACGTATTACGGAAGGAGATCCAACAACGTCGAAAACAAAGTGATCAAGTTCACGGTGATCAGCACAAAGGGCGGCGTGGGCAAAACCACGCTGACCGCCAACCTGGGGGCACTGCTCGCCGACATGGGGTTACGGGTGCTCATGGTCGACGCGGACATTCAACCCTCCCTTTCCAAGTTCTATCTGCTCGCCGACCCCAAGCCGCAGGCGGGGCTGACCGAGGTAATGGTCCGGGGAGAACTCACCGCCGAGTGCATTACCCCCACGATGTATCAGAACCTGGACATCGTTGTCTCCGACGACCCCGAGGGCCGGCTGCCGCACTGGCTGCTGAATCGGATCGACCGGGGTTTTCGGCTTCGCCTCGCGCTCAATGAGCTTGCCGCGGCCGATGCGTACGACTGCGTGCTGATCGATACGCAGGGCGCGATCGGACCGCTCCAGGACGCCGCGGCGTTGGCGGCCGATATCCTCGTTTCACCGATTACGCCGGAGATTCTCTCCGCTCGCGAGTTCAAGGACGGGACGATGGAACTCCTCGAGCGCCTCGAACCCGGGAGTGCGCTCGGCGCGACCCTGGGGCCGATGAAAGCGGTGATCTACCGCCAGGACCGCACCGCGGACGCACGGATCATCGCGAGCGGCATCCGGGAGGACTTCATCAAACTCAAGGGCCGGGTCTCGGTCCTTGACACCGTGGTTCCGCATGCCAAGGCCTACAAGGAGGCGGCGACCTTGCGCGTTCCGGTGCACCGCCACGAGCGAAAGCGCGACGGCGTCGCGCCCAGTGCCTGCACCGTGATGCACCAGTTGGCGTGGGAGCTGATTCCCAGCTTGCAGGGTGTGTACGCCGGCACCGCCCGCGTTCATGAGAGGACGGCGTGAGCGGCAGGGCGCTGGAGAGCGATTTGCCGACCAGGCCTGCCGAGGCACCGCCATCCGCGCCATCGGCGCGCCAGGTTTCCATCGAGGAGCGCCGTCGCCTCGTCGCCGAGTCGCTGCAGGTCGGCAATCCCGGAAACCGCGCCCGCGACCTTCCCGCCCACGCCGATCCAAGGCTCGAGTGCCAAGTCGAACTTGCGGTCGATGACATTCGCCCTTACGAAAACAATCCGCGCCGCGCCGGCAACGCCAGGTTTGCGGATATCAAGGAATCGATCCGGGCGAGCGGTATCCGCAACCCGCTGACCGTTACGCGCCGACCGGGGGAGACGCATTTCATCGTCGAGGCCGGCGGCAACACCCGCCTCATGGCAATCCAGCAACTTTGGGCGGAGACCCGCGATCCGCGTTTCCGGAAACTCGTGGTGCTGTTCCGGCCGTGGCGGTCCGAAAGCCATGTGCTGTCCTCGCACCTGATCGAGAACGAGCAACGGGGTGAGATGACCTTCTGGGACAAGGCGACCGGCGTAGTCGCTTTGAAGTCGCGCCTCGAAGCCGAGAAGGGCCACGCCCTGTCGCTCCGTCAGCTCGAAGGGGAATTGACGGGCCTGGGTCTGTCCGTCAACACCGCGACGCTTGCGCACTATCTCTTCGCCACCGAACGACTGCGCACGCTGGGGGAAAGCGCTCCCGAACTGTCTGGCCTGGACGTAAAAACCATGCAGCCGCGGCTGAACGCAATGAAGCGCCACGCCCAGTCGCGCGCATCCCAGACCGAGGAAGACCTTTACGCGAGCATTTTCGAGCCGGTCTTTCGGCAATTCGCCGACGAGTATCCCCAGACCCGGAGCTTCAGTGCCGCGGCCGTGTGCGAGGCGTGCGAGGAGGCGCTGGCCCGGCAGCTCGGTGAACCAGTCGCTCGATTGCGCCACGCGCTGGATTCGTCCTCGCGGTTTTTGCGGGCAGGTGCCGAACTGTGCGTGCCGACGCCCCTCGCCGCTCCGGCAACGCGAGCGGCTCCAGATGATGCGAGCGTTAGCACAGCTAACAGCTCTCACTCTCATCCGGGAGATCGACTTCAACCAAGAACTGCGCGCCCGGCAATCCCGAGTGGTCACTCGATGGCCGAGCAGCTGATCGAGCAGGTTCGGGTCTTTGCGGATATGGCCGGAATTGCCGACTGCGTGCGCCTTCATCCTGCAGCGCCGCTTGGTTACTACCTGGAAGCGTTGCCGATCGCCGACTTAGGGGCCCCGGCGCGACAGTGCGCCTGGTGCCTGCTTGCCGGGATCTCCGGGCGGCAGGACGACGCTACGCCCACGCAACCGCTTGATGCGACATTCTTGTGTTGGCTCGTCGATGCAGATGACGAGGAGGCCAGTGCGTTCTGGAACATCCTGTCGCTCGTAAGGGAATCGCGAGGCGCAGGCCGTCGTCCTCCAGTGGCGAACAACTCGACGCCAGCGCCGGGGCATGCGTGATGCTTCCACTGCTCGACGCGCAGGTTCGCCTGGTGCTGCTCAACCATGTCGCAGTGCGGCTCGCCGAAGCAGAACCGACCGAGCTTCACGCCGTCGGCATCGACACCGAACAAATCGCTCGCTTACGGCAACTGTCTGCGCTCGATCTCAACCGCCTCGCCGCGATGCGGGACCTGACGATCGGTGTGGCGTTCGACGCGGCCGGGCTCAAGGCGGGCCTGCGAGCCGTCGCGCTGGTCAACGAGGCCAAGGCGATGGAAGCGTATTTCATTCGCAACGGCGCTTCCTGGCAGATGATGAGTGCGCTTTTCAAGATCCGGCGCAAGGTGACGCTCAAACGTCGCCGTGATTGCGGTGCCTGGAGACCTTCAGGTCGCCTCCCGCTTCCTGAGTACGCCACGCGCGAGCGCATCTTCCGCGCCTGGCGCGCCATCGAGGACCCGAATTCCAGGGTGCGCTACCACCGACTGCATCAAGCGTTCCCGCAACTCTCCATCGCCGTTCTTGAAGCGGTCGTGCGCGAGTTCGAGGCGGACCAATGAACATCCGCGCTGCAGTCCCTTCCGGGATTACCGCCGAACTGCTACTGGAAGTCTTCGACCTTCCGGTGAGTTTTCACCGTTGCCTCGTTCCGATCACGGGCGGCGTCACCGCGGCTCTGATGCTCTCGCAGGCCATCTGGACGACGCAGGCAATCGACCGCGCGGCCAACGGTTGGTTCTCCAAATCGCAGGACGAGTGGAGCGACGAAACCGGGCTCACGCGCTGGGAGCAGGAAACGGCGCGACGCGCCTTGCGTAGCGGGGGATTTCTGGAGGAAAGGCGCGTCGGCATGCCGGCGAAGCTCTGGTTTCGGGTGCGCCCCGAGGCGGTGTGGCGCGCATTAAAGGCGCACACGCCCGCAGATCGCCGATGACGGCGCGCAGGATCAGGCGTGAGAGACAGGAGATTCGCAGCAATCGCTGGTGACGACGCATGGAAATCCGAAAAACACGACAGAGAACTCGCGATTATCTGGCCGCTGCTGGGTCGGCATATCGCGTTTCATCGCCGGCTCGTCGACCTGACGGCAAGCGTGAAGGCGGCACTGCTGCTCTCACAGTCGATTTACTGGACGCGGCACGGGCGGGACATCGCCAGGACCAGCGGGTGGTTCTTCAAGACGACTGAGCAGTGGGAGATGGAAACCGGACTTTCCGCGAAGGAGCAAGTCACCGCACGTGAGGTGTTGCGCGAGCTGGCGATCCTCAACGAGCAGCGCATCGGGATGCCGGCGAAGCTCCACTTCCGGCTCTGCGTCGACCAGCTCGGCGCGTTGCTTTCCGATCGGATCGGCAAGGGAGGCTCTCGCCTGGACTGGGCCGATGGGGCCGCAGTAGCGGAATTGCTCGGGCCGTCGCTCGCCTATCACCGTACGCTCGCCGGGATAGGGGGCGGAGTCCATGCGGGACTGCTGCTGTCACGCGCGCTGCATCTGACGAGGCTTCAATCGAAACGACAGTTGGAAGTGTGGGTTGCCAACTCGGCGGCAGGGTGGACAGAGCAGGTCGGCCTCACGCGACGTGAACAGGAGACCGCGCGTAGAGAGCTGGCGCGCGTCGGGGTGTGGGAGGAGGCGCTTGCCGGAATTCCACCCCGACTCGTCGCCCGGATCAGACTGGACGGTCTCCTCGCGCTCCTGGCCGGCGATGGACCGGGATCCGCTGATCGTATCCCCGTGCCGCGCTTGCCAGACTGCGGTGTCCCCGCAACCAGACTTCCACAAAACGGCGAATCAAGATTGCGGGAACCCCACATCCTTGTTTCGCCGAAAGCGCCAAATCAGTTTCACCGAAACCGCCATCACAGTTCAGCCGAAAGCGCCAACCTACATATACAAGGAAGTACAAGTGATT
>Ga0080064_1002905_pt1 | contig 27000 bp, 26 predicted proteins | sample Subgrocontami54m_FD_69260 | JGI IMG/M metagenome (GOLD analysis project Ga0080064, IMG submission 69260) | Subsurface groundwater microbial communities from S. Glens Falls, New York, USA - GMW46 contaminated, 5.4 m (SPADES assembly) (version 2) ...
CCAGTCCGCCGCCCCCCCACCCGCTACCGGACGGTCGGGGTTTGGGGCGGGGCGATACTGGCAGGCGTACGTGTTCGCCCGCCTCCCCTCGCAAGCGGCGATGACGGTCGCCCTCGTCCTGTTGTGCGAAGTGCCCATGATCCTCCTCTGGGGACGCGTCTGGCATCTGTCGTGGTGGCTCTACCACGGCATCTACGCCGAGGCGTTCGTCGTGCTGTTCGCGGGCTGGGCGCTGGAGGTGAAGCGCGCCGGGTCGCTGAAGGCGATCGCGGACGCGCTCTCGATGCGCGATGCGCTGGCGCAGCTCAATCGCGGCCGCGACGCGCAGGTGCTCGAACTGGTCGACGCCATCGAAGTGAAAGACATCGCGACGCACGGCCACGTCGGACGCGTGGGCGCCTACGCGCTCGCCATCGGTCAGCGCATGCGCCTCTCGCCGCAGGATCTGCGATCTCTCACGCTGGCCGCGCAGATGCATGACGTGGGCAAGATCGGCGTACCGGACATCATCCTGCGCAAGCCGGGCAAACTCACCGACGACGAATTCAGCGAGATCAAACGGCACGCGCCGCGCGGCGACGAGATCGCCCGCCGCGTGTCGGCGCTCCAGCCGCTGGCGCCCATCATTCGCGCGCATCACGAGCGGATGCACGGCCAGGGCTACCCGGACGGCCTCGCAGGCGAGGCGATCCCGCTGCTCGCGCGCATCATCGCCGTCGCGGACACCTACGACGCGATGACGTCGATGCGCCCGTATCGCCAACCGCTATCGCACGAAGCGGCGCTGACCGAACTGGGGCGCGTCCGCGGCACGGAGCTGGACGCCGCCTGCGTCGACGCGTTCGTGTCGTGGTGCTCGGAGCGGGAGTCGCTGGCGGCGTAGCACTGGAGTGGCTCGCTACGAACTCCGGAGGCGCGCGGTCCGCGGCACTACAGCTTCGACAACTGGTCAAGCGCCGACGCCAGCTCGTCCTGCCCGAAGACGGCCTCGAACCTGCCGACCACTTTGCCGCTCTTGTCCATGAAGAACGTGTACGGCTCCGTCGGCAGGTTCCACTCGTCCGCCGCGGGGCGATGCTTTTGCAACTGGAAGTCCTGCCACACCTCGATGTGCACGAAGTCCATCCGGTCCTGGTAGGCCGGCGCCTGCTTCAGCAGCACCTCCAGCACCGGCCCGCAGAAGCGGCTCGTGCAGAACGCGGGCGTGCTGAACATCACGACAAGCGGCCGCCCCTTGCCGAGCACGTCGCCGATCACCTTGTCGTGCAGCGGGCACGCCGGCGAGCGCGAGCACAGGCTTTCGAGATTGCTGTTCGTGGCGAACGTATCGTTCCTGCTCGCCGGAGGCGTCGTGCCGACGCCGGGGCTCTTCGACTTGTCGAGCACCACGAGCGGCGCCTGGATCATCACCGGTGCGCCGCCCTCGGCCGGCGTCGCTGCGATCTCGACGCCCCATCGACCGGCCGTATCGAACGGCGTGTTGGCGACATAGAACGACACGCTGTCGTCGGTGACCGCGCCGCCGGAACTCTTATCGTGCAGATGCGCGCCTTCGACCGTCAGGTCGATGTATCGCGCATCGCCTTCGCCGCGGAAGGTACCCGTCGTGCCGTCGGCGCCGATCGTGAAGAACTTCAGGTGCACGGCCGCGCCCTTGACGAGCTTGCCGGCCTTCGTCACGAGCCCGACGGCGAAGCGGTTGTCTCGCCCCGCCACGAACTCTTGCGTCAGCAGGTTCGGCGTGATCCCCAACGGGTTCGCCGTACCGGAAGCAGTCGCGCCCGCCGCCGGAGTGCCGGTGGCTTGCATCGCGGCCGGCGTCGTCGCACCTCCGCCGCCCGAACTGCATCCGACCGCGTACAGCGCCGCGCCGCCCGCGGACGCCGCGACGCCGGCGCGCAAGAACCCGCGCCGATCCAGCTGACGCTTGAAATTGAACGCGAGGCGAGGATCAGTCATCTGGCCGCTCCAAGATTGTTCCGCCTTTCACACTACGATACGCGCTGGCGGGGGACAAACGATCTCCCATGGTGCGCACTAACGACGGCGCGGCGCCGGACTATCCGCGCGCGGCGGCGCGGGCGAGAGCCTGCCGACGCCGGGAATGAAGCGCCCGGCCTTTGCCGCGTACGCCCGATACTCGTCGCCGTGCGATCGCAAGAGGTAGGGTTCTTCTACGATACGGACCTGCGCCTCGATCGCTAGGATGAGGAGCACGAATGCGGCGATCGAGAGGACGCTCGGCACCATCAGCGCCAGCCCGCCGACCACGATGAACATCGCCGAGAAGATCGGGTTGCGGACGAGCGCGAACACGCCGTGCGTGACAAGGCCAGTACGCTCTGCCTGGTCGACGCCGATCCGCCATGAGTCGCCCATCGTCATCTGCGCGACCAGCACCAGTATCGTGCCGGCAACCGCGAGCGCCAGGCCCGTGAACGCGATCCCTGTCTCGTCGAGAAAACGCAGGCGCGGCAACCAGCCTGCCAGATCAGCCACCGGCGCCATCAGCGCCGCGGCGAGAGCGAACGTGAACGCGCGTCCGGCCCACCACTCCCGCGAGCCACGCCTGCCCGATAGCCCCCGAAACCCTGTCGAGCCCGTCCGCATGTACTGCAACACGCTGCGCAGACCGAACGCCAGGGCGCCGAAGATACCGTAGCTCATCAGCGCAAGTTCAGGCACGTCGCCAGTCCTCCGTCATGCTGCCGCCACGCTCGTCCTCACACGAATCGCCTCGCAGGCCTTCCAGCCCCTCTTTCGCGATCCATGGCAACATCGCCAGCGCCGCGGCGATATCGGCCCACCACCAGCCAAAGAGCGCGTTCGCGGACAATCCCAGGACAAGCGTCAGCGACAGGTACGAACAGACCAGCGTCTCGTTGGCCTCGGCCACCAGCGCTCTGGACCCCAGCCGCATGGCGTTCCACCGCTTGGCCAGGCCAAGGCCGGGCATCACCAGCGTGGCCGCGAGCGCAAGTGCCAGGCCGGCACGCGATGCGTCAGGCTCCCGCCCGCTGACGAGCACGTACAGGCCCTCGGCAACGATGTAGATGGCCAGTGCGATGAAGGTCGACCCGACCACGCGATGCGCGATCCGCTCCCGCCCCTCGGCCCGTTCGTCGTGCTCGGGAAGACCGATACGCCAGATCAGCACAGCGGCCGCGCTCACCTCGATGGCGCTGTCCAGGCCGAAGGCGACAAGCGCGACGCTGCCCGCCCGTACGCCTGAGCTCACGGCGATCACGCCCTCCGCCACGTTCCAGACGAGCGTCACCCAGAGCAAGACCGTCGCGAGCGGCGGCGAGCCGGTACGCCCAGATCCCGTGGCCGGCGGCGCCTCGCCTGCAACCGCGTGGTGCATGCGCGGTTCCGTCATTTCGACCGCTCATCAGCATCCGGAACATTCGTGCTCGGGATCAGCGCGGCTTCATTCTCTTCGCGAGCGCTCTCGCGCCGTCGTGGATGTCCGATACGCCGCAGGAGCGGCAGTTGTTCCCAAGAGAGAAGCAGCATGATCAGCATCGCGATCACGGTGCCCATGATGTAGTCTCCGGCGCCGACAATGACGCCGACGGCCGCGACGGCCCAGATGCTGGCAGCCGTGGTCAGGCCGCGTACCTCGCCCGAGCCAGTCCGCATGATGACGCCCGCACCGAGGAACCCCACCCCTGTCACCACGCCGGCGATCAGCTTCTCCGCCGTCGCCGGAAAGCTGTCGACGCCCACCGCCGTGAACGCGGCCGATCCCAGCGCGATCATCGCGTACGTCCGGTCGCCGGCCGGAGAGCCGTGGCGCTCGCGCTCCCAGCCGATGGCGAACCCCAGCGCCGTCGCCAGCAGGGTGCGTGCCATCAGGACCAGATCCGTGCTAAGCGCGTCCATCGGTCTGTCCCATCGTTTCGACCAGGTTGCTGTTCGCGATCTCCCGCATCGGCTCGTCGGCGTAACACGCCGTCTGCCCCGGGAAACACGGCTGATCCAGCCCGGCCGCCAGCCGCTCGTTCTCAATCTGGATCGTCACGTGTTCGATGTCGAAGTCCTTCACCAGGCGCGCGCGCAGCGCGACGAGGGCGGCGTCCCGGTCCGTGCCTTCACCGACCTGCACGTGGCCGCTCAGCGCCACAAATCCGCTCGTCACCGTCCAGACGTGCAGGTCGTGCACCGACTGCACATCCGGCACGCTCAGGATGGCGCGCTGGACGTCTGCGATCTCGATATGCGCGGGCGTTCCTTCGAACAACACGTCGAGTGCGCCCTTGAGCAGGTTCCACGTACGCGGCAGGATGAACAGGCCCACCGCCGCGGCAAACAGCGGGTCGGCGTATCGCCAGCCCGTCGTCAGGATGATCACCCCGGCGGCGATCGCGCCGAGCGAGCCGAGGATATCGCTCACCCCCTCAAGGAACGCGCCCTTGACGTTGAGGCTCTCTTTCGCGCCCGCCATCAGGATGCCCGTGCTCACCAGGTTCACCAGAAGCCCAACCGACGCCACGATGAGCAACGGCAGGCTTGATACCGTCGGGGGCTCGCGCAGGCGTTGGTATGTTTCGAAGAAGATGTAGCCGGCGACGCCGAAGAGCAGCACCGCGTTCACCAGCGCCGCGAGGATCTCGGCGCGGTAGTAGCCAAACGTCTTGCGCCCAGTCGCCGGCCGTTGCGCGAGCCAGATCGCCACCAGCGCCAGGCTCAGCCCGGCGACATCCGTCAGCATGTGACCCGCATCGGCCACCAGCACGAGGCTGCCCGTCACGAACCCGGTAATCGCCTCGACGAACATGTACGACGTCGTCAACGCGAGCGCAACGAACAGTCGGTTCCGGTGCTTCAGGCCGGCGCTCCCGTGGCTATGCGACATCGACACCCTCTTGCACGTGACGAAGCGTGTCCTGAAAGACGTGCCGGACGTGCGTATCGCTGAGGCTGTAGTACACCATGCGCCCGCGCCGCTCGGCGGTCACCAGCTTCATTAGCCGCAGTTCGCGCATCTGGTGCGACACCGCCGACTCCGAGACGCCGAGGATCGACGCGAGGTCGCAGTTGCAGAGGCTGGCCATCGAGAGCGCATGGAGGATGATCACGCGCGTCGGATCGGCCAGCACGCGGAACAGGTCCGCGACGCTCGACGCGGTGCCCCGCTCGACGAGGCTGCAGAGCACCGCCTCGACCCGCTCAGCGTCGACGTACCGCGCTTCGCAGGCATCAGGATCCGCGGCAACAGGCTTCATCTCGACTATGATAGTTGAGGTATTGCTCAACTGTCAATGCATCGCGCCGGCTCACGACGTCTCAATCAGCGCCTTCCAGCCCTCCATCAAGGCCGCTGCTCCGTCTGGGACGAACTACGAACCGCCAACTACGAACTACGAACTACGAACTGCCAACTCCCTCAATCAGCGCCTTCAGATCCTGCTTCGATGCCAGGATCTCCGCCCACAGGTCCCCGACCTTCGCCAGCCGCTCCGGCTCCGTGTCGATGTCGAAGTCCGTCGGATACACGCGCGCCAACTCCTCCCACGTCACCGGCGCCGACACCGCCGCCTGCGGCGATGGCCGCAGCGAGTACTCGGCAGCGAGCGTCTTGCCGCGCGTGTTCTGATTATGGTCGAAGAAGATCATGCCCGTCCGCTTCACCGTCTGCCACTCCATCGTCAGGTCGGCCGGATGCTGCTGCACCATGAATTGGCCGACGGCGGCGCTCGCCGCCCGAATCTCGTCGTACGTGTACTGGCGCAGCACGGGCACGTAGATGTGCAGTCCCGTCTTCCCCGTCGTCTTCACGAACGACGACAGCCGCAGCTGCTCCAGCAGCGCCTTCAGCGAGAACGCCATCTCGCGCGTCTTCTCGAACGCACGGCGATTCAGCGCCGGCTCTTCGCCCTTCTTCTCCGTGCCGGCATAAATGTACGGGTCCAAGTCGAACACCATGAAGTCGGGATAGTTCAGCACGCTGCGGTCCATGGTCTCTTGCGAACCCGCGAACTCCGTCGGCAGCCCCCGCGCGTCCGGCTCCGGATCGACGCGCGCCATCCAGGCGTGGATCTCCAGATCGGCAAGCTGCGCCAGCCAGATCAGCGTCTGCAAGTTGTTCACCAGGATGTAGTCGCCGTCCGCGTCATTATGCGCCGAGTAGATCGACGCGCGCGCGACGTGGAACTCCTTCGGGAACGCCGATGGCCAGTGCTTCTGGTAGAACGACGAGCCGTCGGTGCCGTTCGGATACCGCGTCAGCGTCAGCGGCCGGTCCTTCAAGTGCGGAAGCAGGTACGGCGCCACCCGTGCGTAGTACCGGATCAGCTCGCGCTTCGTGCGCGGCGCGTGCTCCGCGGTCGCCGGCCAGAACACCTTGTCGAGATTCGTCAGCTTGATCGGCACGCCGTCGACGTCCAGCGTGAAGTCCGCCTTCGCCGTCGACTCCAGCTGATCGACGATCGACGCCACCGCGCGCTCGATCGACGACGCGGGCGCGGCGCTCGGATCGTCCGCGATCACATCGATCGCCTGCGCCTCCTCGCGCCGCACGCTGCGCGGGTCGATGTCGCTCCGCAGCCCCTTGAACACGGGCGCACGCAACCCGCCGTCACGCGTCCACTCGCTGAAGCGCACCTGCGCCACCAGCTCCGGCTTCACCCAGACGCAGCGCGCGGCCTTGCCGCCGCCCCATCGTCCGCCGATCGTCGTCGGCGGGTTCACGAACGGCGACGCGACCGTCTCGATCTTCACGAGCCGCTTCTTGATCGACGTGAGATCAGCGTCCGTCAGCCCCGATCCGACGCTCGATGCGAAGCGCAGCTCGTCGCCGTCGTAGTAGCCGATCAGCAGCCCGCCGAACGTTTTGCTGCGCGAGCCCTCGCCCTCGGTGTAGCCGCCGATGACGAACTCTTGCTCCATCACACTCTTGATCTTCAGCCACGCCCCGTTCCGCGCGCCCGGCTCGTAGATGCTCGTCGCGCGTTTCCCCACGACGCCCTCGAACCCCAGCTTCGTCGCGCCTTCGTACAGCGCCTCGCCGTCGTCACGCTCGTGGTCGACGAACTTGATGTGCGCGCCCGGCTCCAGCGTCCGCCGCAGCAACTCCTTGCGCTCGAAGAGGGGTACGCGCGTCAAGTCGTAGCCGTTCAGGTACAGCAGGTCGAACACGTAGTAGTAGACCGGCGTCTCCGCCGCAACGCGCTCGACCTCCGCCGGTTTCGAGAGATTGATCCGCGGCTGCATCTCCTGGAAACTCGGCACGCCGTCCTCATTCATCGCGACGATCTCGCCATCGAACACCGCCGACCGCACCGGCTGTGCGGCGATCGCCGCCACGACTTCCGGATACTGCACCTGCATCGCGTTGCCGCGCCGGCTGCGCAGGTCGACGCGCCCGGACGGGCGCCCGTCTGGGCGCGGCTCCGCGCCCGCACCGGCGTGCGAAACGAACGCCAGCGCGCGCACGCCATCGAGCTTCGCCTCGAAGATCCAGCCGCGGCGCGAGAACGGCTTCGCGACCTGCGTCGCCAGCATCGGGCGCAGCGACTTCGCATCCGGGAACGGCGCCTCGCGCGCGTCCGGATGCGGCGCGGCGCCCGCGGAGGTCATCCGCGGCATGCGGCCTTCCTTCAGGTCACGGATCGTCACGCCGCTCAGCACCGAGCGATCTTCTTCGAGTACGTCGCGCGTTGACGCGAACTCGTCTCGATGCTTGATCAGCAGCCAATCCTTCGGATCGCGCCCGGACGGGCGCCCGTCTGGGCGCGCCGTCCGCACCAGCGTCCACGAGCCGCGCAGCTTTTTGCCGCGCAGCGTGAACGAGAGCTTGCCCGCCTCCAGCTCGGCCCGCATCCGCGCGCTTCCGCCGGCCGGATCGCCCCACGAGTACGCGCCCTTCTCGTCGGGCGAGTACGTGCCCGTGTCCCAGACGATCACCTGCCCGGCGCCGTAGTTCCCCTTCGGGATCACGCCCTCGAACGCGCCGTAGTCGTACGGATGGTCCTCTACGTGCGCCGCCATCCGCTTCTCCTTCGGATCGAGCGACGGCCCGCGCGGCACGGCCCATGAGACCAGCACGCCGTCCATCTCGAGGCGGAAGTCCCAGTGCATGCGCGTCGCCGCATGCTGCTGCACGACGAACGTCAGGTCGGTGTGAACATCGTCCGGCGCGCCCGAGGCGGGCTCCGGCGTCTTCGCGAAATCGCGCTTCTGGCGATAGCGCAGCAGCGCAGCAAGGTCAGGCGCGGGCTTCTCCGGCATGGTTCATTGTCCGCGACGCCCCGGATTCCGCCAAGTTCTATCCTCTGCTCACTGCCCACTGTCCACTATCCACTATCCACTATCCACTATCCACTTGCCTACGCCGCCCAGCGCTCTCGGAAGTCCGACTCGAAGCTGGCGTCCTGGGTCGCTTCTTCGATTCGGGCGACCGTGCCGTCCGCCCACATCGCAACGAACGCATCGACCGACGCCGGACAAAGCTTGACGCCCTTCATGTGCTGCAGCTCGGCCAGCGCTTTCTGTGCCGGCCACGCCGCCTTGTACGGCCGCGCGCTGATCAGCGCATCGTAGATGTCGGCCACCATGACGATCCGTGCCGCCTGCGGGATCGCTTCGCCCTGCAACCCGAACGGGTAGCCCGAACCATCCCAGCGCTCGTGGTGATGCAGCGCCACTTCGCGCGCCAGATCGTAGAAGGCCCCGTTGCCCAGGATGTCGGCGCCATACTCGGGGTGCTTCTTCATCACCGCCCAGTCGTCGACGCTCAGCTCGCCCGGCTTGATCAGCACCGAGTCCGGAATGCGCAGCTTGCCGAGGTCGTGCACGATCGCCGCGTAACCGATCGCCTCGACGTCCTCGTCGCTCAGCCCGACGCGCCGTGCGATCTCTTCGGCCAGCGCGCCGATGCGTTGCAGATGACGCCCGGTGTACGGGTCCCGCGACTCCGCGGCGTACGCCAGCCGCAAGATAGCGTCGCGATGCGCCTCCTTCAGCTCATCGTACGAGTGCGCCAGCTCGACGTGCAGCGTCGCCACCTGCAACGACGGTGCGAGCTGTGCCGCAATCGTCTGCATCAGCGCGATGTCCTGCTTGTGAAAGCCGTGCTCGGTGTAGCTGGCGAAATAGAACACGCCCTTCACCTCGCCCTGCCAAACGACCGGCAGCAACACCACCATCTTGATATCGCCCGCGATGATCACGTCGCGGTACGCATCGCCCACCTCCGCGACCGGGTCGTACAGGACGATCGGATCGGAGATCTTCGCGAGGAATTCGGCCACCGCTGGCTCGCTAAGCGTGGGCTTGGTCGCCATCCACATTTCACGCAACTCGTCGCCGACCGGACCGCCATGCTTGTCGAGGCCCTCGAAGTTCCGCAGGATCGCTTCCTCACCGGTCGGGTCCGCCGTGTCCAGCGTCACGCTGTCAAACCCCGTCACCGCGGCGATCTCACGCACAGCAGCCCTTACGCGATCTTCGAACGTCCCTTCGCCGAACAACATCCCGCCGATGCCGGCGAGCCGCGCCAGGCGGTCGACTTGCTCCCGCGCACGCGCATACGTGTCCGCGTTCCCCAGCGCCGCCGCCGTCAGCCGCGCCACCGCCTCCACCACCCCTGGTGACGGCGGCGACGAGCGCGCATGATTCGCGGTCAGGACCAGCATGCTCTGCCGCGGCCCCGGCAGCGGCACGCTGATCAGCCAGACGCCGGGCTTGATCAGCGCGCGAAACGGCTCCGGTAGCACCTCCGACGCCACGATGTCATCCACATAGACGGCTCGGTCCGCCAGCATCCGCCGCTCAAGCACCTCGTCGAGCCGTAGTGGCCGCGACTGCTCCACAGCAGCTATCTGCCGCACCAGCTCCGGGTCGGCTACATAGAACGAGCGGACCCGCATGTCACCGCTCTCCTGCGCCATCCAGATCGCGCAAGACTCGAGCTCGAGCGACTTGCCGACGGCCGCCACGAGGTTCTTCACCACCTCCCGCGGGTCCAGCGACTGTCCCGTCGCGTCGCCAATCGCGAAGAACACATCTTGCGCGTGCCGTTCGTCGCTTTCCGAACGGATGGCGCTCGCCCTCGCCTTCGCTTCATAGAGCGCGCGGTCGGCCTGCGCGATCAGCGACTCGGCATCGGCGCCGTCGTCTGGATAGACCGCGATGCCGTAGGACGCCGTCACCGCGGTGTTCCGGTTCTCGGCGGCCGTAGAGATGGACGCGCGTGCGATCGCGAGCGACACGTGCATCGCGATCGATCGCGCGCGTTCGTAGTCGGTAGCCGGCAGCAGGACCGTGAACTCGTCGCCACCGTAGCGCGCCACGATGCCGCGCTCCCCCACCTCGTCGCGCATCGCCTGCCCAATCGCGGCGATCAACGCGTCGCCAGCCTGATGGCCAAAGCGATCATTGACGTCCTTGAAGTCATTGAGGTCGAGCATGATGACGGCGCACTGCTCGGAGGAGCTCGCCGCCTCGGCGAGTACGCTGACCATGGCGCCGCGGAGATAGCGACAGTTGTACAACCCCGACAGCTCGTCATAGTCTGCGAGGCGCTGAAGCTGCGACCGGTGCTCTCGATCCGCACGCGCCGACGCAGCCATGAAGTACAGCGACAGAGCGATCGCCGCCCCCGCCGTGACCCCTGCGATCGCGATGTCCGCGGCGGCTTCAAGCACCGGCGGCAGCAGCAGCATCTGGGACACGGCTTCGGCCGTCAGCACCAGCAACAGCCCGATTCCGGGCAGGGCGACGCGCCCCCAGGCACGCACAGGCCAGCGGTACGCAGCCGGTTCCCCTATCGATCCCTCAACGCCTGGTGCCACGTGCCCTCGCCCACGTCACTCGAGGTGTGCGTTTAGTCGCACGTAATGTTCGACACTTTCACGCCTTCGCCGCAGGGAGCGGCCGTGGACTCGCATAGAAGTGCCCCGGCTGGCTACCGGTCCGGAAGCAGCACCGTCCAGCGCCCCCAAAACGCGGCAGCCGCAAGGCTGCCTGCGGCGACGCACGTCCCCGCCGCAGATTCGAACGCGCCGCCGCCCCCGTCGATCTCGTATTCCAGCCGCATCGCGTAGCTTGCGGCTTCCTCGCCGTCCCCTGCGGCGGCCTCGCTCACGTCCCCCCGAACGAGTGTGCCAAATAGCTCCGCTCCGTCATCGCGCGTCAGCGTTATGTCACCTTCACCGGCGCTCGATACGAGCCCGATGTTCCACGCCACCAGCCCCGACATCGTCCAGCGCCCGTCCGCGCTCTCGCCCTCCAGCGAGACCGTTTCCGTCCCGTTCAGCAGTTCTTGCCGCTCAACGATCTCGCCCGCAAAGTCGATCTCGATCTGCATGCCAGCAACCTACCTCATCACGCCCGCCCGGCGATCCGTGATCCAACATCCACAACGCAACCCACCACCGTAGCGCGGGCTTTCCAGCCCGCGCGGCGCCCGATCCGCCGATGCGCTCTCACCCGCCTCCAATCGAACCCCTCTGTGCCTCGGTGGTCTCTGTTGCCCGTAGCGCGGGCTTTCCAAGCCCGCGCGGCACCCGATCCGCCACCGCGCCCTCACCCACGCCCCAACCAAATCCTCCGCGCCCTCCGCGCCTCCGTGGTTCAACAAAAGAAAAACGGCGGGCACAATGCCCGCCGTCGTTCTATCTCGTTTCCCGCTTCCCGCATCCCGCGTCCAACTTCACCCCTCGGCGCGCACCTTCTTCACCGCCGCCAGGAACGCCGGCAGCACCGTCTTGAAGTCCCCGACGATGCCGAACCGCGACGCCTTGAAGATGTTCGCGTCCGGATCCTTGTTGATCGCGACGATGTTCTTCGACCCCGAGCAACCCGCCATGTGCTGGCTCGCCCCGGACACCGCGATCGCGATGTAGAGCGTCGGGCTGACGACCTTGCCTGTCAGCCCTACCTGCTCGGCGACCGGCCGCCAGCCGAGGTCCGCCACCGCGCGGCTCGCACCGACGGCGCCGCCCAGCTCTTTCGCCAGCGCTTCGATGTCCGCGAAGCCCTCCGGCCCGCCGAGGCCGCGGCCGCCGGTCACGACGGTGTCCGCATCCTCCAGCCGCACGCCTTCCGACGTCGCGACCTTGCGGTCGATCACTTTCGTGCGGATACCGGCCGCGCCGAACGCGACCTTCTCGACCGCGCCCGCGCTGCCGCCCTCAGCGGCATCCTGCGACTTCGGCCGAACGGTCGCGATAGCCGGCGTCGAAGTGAATCCGTTGACGGCGCGCGCGTTGCCGCCGTACGCCGGCCGCGTCGTGTGCAGCTTCCCGTCCTTCATCTCCAGCGATGTCGTATCCATCGCGACGGCCGTACCCAGCTTGAACGACAGCGCCGGACCGAGGTCGCGGCCGATATTCGTCTGTCCCAGCAACACGATCGCCGGATCCGCCTTCGCAACCACCGCCGCAGCGGCCTGCGTGAAGCCGTCCGTCGTGTACTCGGCCAGCGCCGCATCGTCGACGAAGTACGTCTTCTCGACGCCTGTCACGCCCGCCGCCGCGCCCTCCACTCCTGAACCGATCAGCATCGCCGAGACCGGTCCCGCGCCGAGCCGCTGCGCCGCACCGACAAGCTCCTGCGTTACCGCCGCGATCTTGCCGTCCATCACCTCGGCGAGGATCAGCACTCCGTTTGCCATGTCGTCTGTCTCCGTTCTTCGCGCCTGCGTCTCCGCGGCGTCCGAATTGCACTCGCGTTGTCCGTCTAGATCAGCTTGGCGTCCTGCAAACGCTTCGCCAGCGCCATCGCCTGCTCCTCTGGCGTGTCGCCCTCCATGATCTCCACCTTCGTGTCGACGACCGGCACGTACAGCGCCTCGAGCGTCAGCTTCTGGCCCAACGCTCCCGCGTCCAGCCCCAGGTCCGCCGCCGCCCAGGTCGTGACCTGCTTCTTGCCCGCCGCCATAATCTGCGGCAGCTTCGGATACCGCGGCTCGCCCAGCTCGTTGCTGACGCTCACCACCGCCGGTAGCGACGACTCCACCGTCTCGAACGAGTCCGGCAGCACGCGCTCGACCGTCACCTTGCCGCCCGCAACGCTCACCGCCTTGGCGAACGTGACCACCGGCGCATCGAGCATGCCGGCGATCAGCGTCGGTGTGACACCGGTGTCCCAGTCGACCGCCTGTCGCCCCGTCAGCACCAGGTCCACATCGCCCAGCTTCTTGATCGCCGACGACAGCACCACCGAAGCGCCATAGCTGTCCAGGTCGTCGAACGCGGCATCGGTCAGCAGCACGCCTTCGTCGGCGCCCATCGCCAGCCCTTGCTTGATCACGTCGCGCGCCGTAGCGGCGCCCATGCTCATGATCGTGACCTTGGTGCTCGTGTCGGCGTCCTTGATCCTCATCGCCGCCTCGGCCGCGATCGCGTCGAACTGGCTCGTCACGGGCGCGACGCCCTGCGGCGGTACGACCTTCTTGGCCGCCTCGTCGACCTTGAAGCTCGAAGGCGGGATATCCCAATCGGGTACCTGCTTCACGAGGACAACAATATGCAACTTCGTCCCTCCCTTGGGCAGAATCGCTTCTCTCGCTATGGGTCAGGCTGCGTTGTTCAGCACAAGGCGCAAACCGGCACCTGAGGCCGATCTAAGGTACATAACCGCCCCACTTAGGTCTAGCGTCACGCTTCCCCCGTCAAGCCCGCATCAGCATCCGCCCGCGCCGCCGATTGTTAGGTAGGGGCTGGGACGTGTCAGCGCTGCTCCGGTCGGGTGATCGCCGACGCCACACCTGCCCTGACGAAGTCACGGCAATCGTTGCATCGACGACTCGGGCGTAACCTCGACGTATGTCAGACAGATACGGTCTACAAGGGTGGGTCACGTATGTTGAACCGCACGAACGCCGTCCCGCAGCGGGGCGACGCTTCTCCGCGAGAACATGTTCCGCAGCGATGGGGCGGGTTGGTCGGCCGCCGCCGCTTTCGCGCGATGAATACTGATATCGAAGTGATCGCCATTGACTGGCGCCAGTCGGCGCTGCTCACGGCAGCTGAACAGGTCTTCCATGACATGGAAGCGCGCTTCAGTCGCTTCCGCCCCGACAGCGAGCTCACGCAATTCAACACCGCCGCCGGCAGCGAAGTCACCGTCTCGCCGCAGCTTCTCCAGCTGCTCGATCTCGCGACCTACTACAATCGCGAAACCGGGCGTATCTTCGAGCCGGCCATCCTGCCCCAGCTCGAGGCGGCCGGCTATGACCGATCGTTCGAGTACGTGCCGCGCTGCGGCGATGCCACACCCCGGCAAGCGCCGCCAGGGCACACGTCTATCGCCGACCTGCGGATCGACTACAAGCGACGGACCATCGTCGCCCCGCTCGAGACGCGCGTCGATCTCGGTGGCATCGGCAAGGGTTGCGCCGTCGACGCCGCGGCAGCCACCCTCGCGCCTGCCCGCGATTTCCTCGTCAACGCCGGCGGCGACATCTTCGCGGCGGGCAACGGCCCCGACGGCATTGGCTGGCCGGTCGCGGTCTCCGACCCCGAAGATGACGATCGCGACCTCGATCTCGTCATCCTGTACGACCAGGCGATCGCGACATCGACCACCGCCCGCCGGCGCTGGCAGCGCGGTCACATCTGGCAGTCGCACATCATCGATCCGCGCACGGGGCGATCCACACGGAACAACGTCGTGTCGGTCTCCGTCATCGCTGCTACCGCTACGGAGGCCGACGTGTTCGCGAAGACCGCCCTCATCCTGGGCGTCGAAGACGGCTCGCGTTTCCTCGAGAAGCACCACACACGAGGATTATTCGTCCTCTCCGACGGCGCGATCCACCGCACCGTCCGATGGCCGGGCCGCGTGAGCGTCGCCGGGAGCACCCGGGAGTAATGCCATGCAACGCAAATTCGCGCTCGCGCTATCACTCGCGTTCACAACCATCGTCACGTTCGCCATCATCGTAGTCGGCGCACAGGCGGGGTTCTTCAACGGGCACAAGGCCGCCAAAGCAGACCAGGTCTCCGCCGAGCCGCCTGCGCAAAGCGACACCGCCAATGCAGGCGCCGCCGGCCCGCAAGCCGCTGTCGACAACCAGGCGCCGCTCGTCGTCACCGACTACATCTACATCGACCAGACGCCCGTGCCGATACGGGTCCGCGGCACGCGCGCGGCGTCCGGTGCCCCAACCCCGCTCCCGCAAGGCGTCACCGCCCAGCCGAAGGCGCAGCCCGCGTCGGCGGACGCAACGCGCCGCGCCGACTCCAGCCAGACCGCGACACCCGGCGCTGGCAACACCGCAGTCGCGCCCCCGCTGCCCACGGCTACGCCGCCAACGTCGCCCGCAGCGCCAACACCGACCCTGCCCGCGCCCACGCCAAGCCCGCAGCCCGCGGCGACACAGCCCCCGCAGCCGCGTCCCACGTCCGCCCCGGCGCTCGCTGGTGAGATCGAGTTCGTCGGCACCGTAACGGCGATCAGCGGTAACATGGCGACCTTCGCGTACGGCACAACAACCACCGCCGTACGCGTCTCGCAACCCGTATCGACCGGCGCCCGCTTCCACGTTCACGCCCGCCTCCAGGGCGGCGTCTACGTCGCGACGGAACTCGAGGGCGACTAGCATGACACTCTTCACCAAGTTTCCGCGCACAAAGTTCTTCGCCATCGCCGTGTCGCTGTTGGCCACCGCGATCGTATGGAGCGCTTTGGCATGGCCCGACTGGACGGCCGCCAACACCAACAAGACCTACGGTTCGCCCGATCCGCAGGTCGAGGCGTTGCGGGCACTGGCGGCGCTGCCGCCGCAACAACGTGCTGCGCTCGCTGCGCCAACAGCCCCGGCGCCAACGCCCGCCGCCCGCCAGGTGGTGCACCAAACCGTCGTCATCAAGCGGACGGTGGGCAGCCCCGTCCATATCGTCACTGATGACGGTGCGCCCGCCGGCGACACGCAGTACGCCGCTGCGACGGCGAATTCCAGCGCCGCACCCGCCGCCAACCCGACGGGGGGCACGTCGGCGCCGCCACCACCCGCAGGGTCCGCACCGAAACCGGACGCTCCGGCGGGCAAACCGGCGCCGGCACCGGCGCCTCCAGACGCGAACGTACCGTCGGCGCCGCCACCACCCGCGCCGACAGCGCCCTCCGCGCCGGCGCCGGTCCCGACCACGCCGCCACCACCACCGCCGGCGCCACCACCGCCGGCGCCAGTCGCGACACCGACCAGGACGAAGGCGTCGTAGAAAGGGCGAGCGTGTTTGCAGCGACTCCGGTATCTCGGCTCCGGACGACGCCGCCGAAGATCTACTCGTGATGCCCGCGCTGCCTGACTTCTCGATTCACCTGTACTGGTACCTCGGCCGCTCAGCCGGATTCACGGCATTCTGGCTGCTCTTCGCGTCGGTCGCCCTGGGCCTCGCGGTGAGTTCGCGCGTCTTCGACGGCCTGCTCGCGCGCCCGTGGGTGTTCGAGATCCACAAGTTCCTCTCCATCTTTGTGCTCGTCGTCATGACCTTCCATGGGCTCATCATGCTGCCCGACCCCTACATCAAGTTCTCCCTCAGCGAACTGCTCATCCCGTTCCAGTCGCACTACAAGAACACGCCGATGGCGATTGGCATCGCGACGCTCTACGGCTCGGCATTCGTCACGCTGAGCTTCTATATGAAGGGCATGATTGGACAGAAGGGGTGGCGCATGCTGCACTATGCGACGTTCGTGCTCTTCGTCGGCGCGCTCGTGCACGGCATCTGGGCAGGGTCCGATACGAAGTCGCAGTACGCACAGGACTCGTACCTCGCGGCCGGATCCGCGGTTCTCTTCCTGACGTTCTTCCGCATCTTCGCATCGCGCTCAGTGATCAGGAAGGAGCGTGCCCGCGCCGCAACGCCGGCGGCGCAAGCAAAAGCCGCATAGCGGGCACCGAACTCATATACGACAGGTGCCTCCGCCTGTTGCGTCCTGACAGCTGCAGGCCGTGACATCGTCCTCTGCCGAATGGAGCGCGGGCGCCCCGCGCGCGCCCGAGCAAATGCGTCTCCGCGCGGTGCGGCGGTGCGGCGAGTTACCTGCGCGTCATCGTTCCCAACGAGCACGACGTGTTCGAAGCAGGACATCAGCGTTGGAACCCGTGCCTACAGCGCGTTCAGCGCGTCGATAAGCTGCCGGATCCGGCCGAAGTTGTGCATCGGCCGCAGCGCGATCCGCGCGAGGTCGACACCGTCTTTGTCGCGCGCCTCCGCCGGGGTGATGCCGATCGCCTCGATGCGGCCTGCGGCGACCACATCGCGAAACGCTTCATTGAGCCCGGCAAGCTGCTCCCGCGATGGCGCCCGACGCAGCCGGATCACCAGCCGCTCGCCGACGTATCGCGCCGAATCGTAGTTCGCGTAGAAGCGCTCGATGATCGCCACGGCATCGCCGATGCTGCCCGCCCGCTCGAACAACGAGAGATCTTCCGGCGACGCCAGGCCGCGGTCGACCAGTTGCGCCCTCACGAAGCGCACCCAATGCTGCCAGTAGTCGCCGGCGGCCGGCTCCAGCAGCACGACAGGCCGAATCGCCGTCTTGCCGGTTTGCATTAGCGTCAGCAGCTCGAACCCCTCATCCATCGTGCCGTAGCCGCCCGGCAACAACACGAAGGCGTCCGATTCCTTCATGAACGTGATCTTCCGCGTGAAGAAGTACTTGAAGTCGATCAGCTTCGAGTCGCCCGCGATGAATCCGTTCGCGCCCTGCTCCGTGGGCAGCTTGATGCCGACGCCAAAGCTGTTGCGCTTGCCCGCCCCCTCGTGCCCGGCCGCCATAATGCCCGGCCCGGCGCCCGTGATCACCATCCACCCGCGCGATGCGATCTCGTACGCAAAGTCGCGCGCGATCGCGTACTCCGCATCGTCTTGTGCCGTGCGCGCCGACCCGAAAACGCTGACCTTCCGCACGCCTCGGTACGGCGCAAACACGCGGAAAGCGCGCCCCAGCTCGTGCAGCGACCGCCGCACCAGCTTCATCTCTCCCCGGTTCGATGTGCGGGCGATGCGGAACACCGTCTCCAGCGTGTCCTGTAGCAGGTCCGCGTTCTCGACCTCAACCTGCGCCAGCAGTTCCGCGATCTTCCCGTCGATCGCCGCATCGCCCGATCCCGCGCGCCGGCGGATGCGCTGCCGGGTAGCGCTGGTGCGGACGCTCGACGGCTCCAGCGGCTCCACGCCGGCGACAAGCCGCGCCGTCTCGTGCTTCTCCTGCGGGTGTTCCATATCGTTACTCTCGTCGTCTTGCTCGGCTCACCGCAACGCGCCAGTGTAGTGCTTTCGCATTGGCGTCGGGTAACGCGACACGAAACGCGGAGCATAGCCGCCCTCAGCTATGCGTCCGGCGATCGAAGAGTCGCCGCGGAGACAGCCGGACCGACGCGGTACAGCGCCTCCCTACGGGCCGTAGGCGTCTGACGGACTTCCGCCGCGTGCGAGACATCGGTCACGAGCGCGCCGAGACGCACGTCGACGCCGAGCGCGCGCAGCTGATCGAGCGCCTTTCGCTGTAGGTCAGTCGGCATCACCGGCAGCAGGCGGCCCGTACGGCGCCTCGCTCAACTCACTCAATGGCTCCATCGCTTCCGTTCGAGCGTCGCCAACAGGTTCACGACGCTGACACGGTCTCTGAGTCGTCGCGCTTAGATCGTTGCAGGTGACCTGCCGCGCACGCCTTCGCGGAATGCTCGGTGAAGTGGACGTGTGGGCACGACCACACGATGCGGCCACCCCGGCTAACAACGGCCCTGTAGGCGGCACCACTGACAACGGCGTCCGGTTTGGCCGGTTCATCGTTAGTGGTGGTTTCCAGACGATCGGTCCCAGTCGTCGTTGTTCCTCCTTCTAAGACGCGCCGGAGCTGCCCTAACGCGCTACGCGTCGTTCTCGGGCCAACTAGCCCCCGCCGAGCTTCCCGAGGGTTTCACGCTGCTCGTCGCTGCGCTCGGCATCCCAGGCGTGCACCACCCCGGCAATCCAGGTGCGGAGAATCGCGAGTTGCTCCTCTCGTCGGTCGAGGGCGGCAAGCTGGTCCAATAGGGTACTGAGAGCCTCGTCGCTGACCATGACCGAACCCCTTCCAGGCATGATCCGGATGACCGGGAGCACGCTTGCAGGGTACGCGACCCCGCTGAGAAAGAATGGTACCCGCATCGTAATGTCGGGCTACACGAGCGTCCCAACTGAGGCACTCGACGCGGCCGGCAACCGGAAGCGAAAACCCGCGCGCTACAGCCTTTCGCACGCGCTTTTGGTTGATGCATGGCGCGGACTGTCGCACAGCCGGGAGATGAATCTCACGACGTGAGTTCAGTCCATCGACATCGTGATGAGAATCGCACAGTCCGTCAAGGCCGTTGCCGCGTGCCTGACGTCCGCGTCGAGTGCGACAAGTTGGCCAGGTCGCAGATCAAGTTGCGAGCCTTCTGCCTTCAGTGTGATTCGGCCACGCAATGCCTGGATGCTCACTGCTCCGGAGACTTGGTGCTCCCGCAGCGATACGCCCTCTCTCAGGGCGACGAGTGTGATTCGAAGTGGTCCCTCCTTCACGAGAGTCGTGGCTGTGCGCCCGGCTTTCGATGCCTGCGCCCGCTCGATCAGATCGGCCGCATCCGTCTTCAGAGCGAACTGCAGCACCTTACCGCTGATCGCGTGCGCGCGCAGATACGTGTGCTTTGTCGTTACCATGTCACCTCCTCCGTCATACGCGGTCTTCGTCGGGTCGTTACATGTTCGGAACACGAAGCCAGATCTCACCGGAATCGGCTACGAAGACCGCTCAGTCGCCCGTGCCGGTGTCCTGATCGAACACGAGAAGTACGAGGTCGGCTTCGAGCACATGGTGGCGGCGAATCGCTGAGCCCAGGCGGCGCCCGCGCGCGCGCACTTCGTCGGGTTCCAGGTCGCCGGCCGCTCCTCCGAGTGCGTCGAACAATTCTTCCGCCTGCCGTACGGCGGATCGATGCAGTCTGCGGGCGGTAGTCAGTTCGTGTCCATGCCCCTGCGCTACTTCGATTTCATCGAAGACGCCGCCCGCACCCTCGGCGAATGCGCGATGCTGCCCGAGACAGTCGACCAGCGGACGCAACTCGCGCCGCAGGCGCCGATGCCATGTCGCTTCGGTGCCTCTGAGGGGCTTGGCGAGCGTCGATTCGAGCGCAGCAAGGCATGTGCTGATCGACGCATGGTCGGCCGATATCCGTGCGATGTGGCGTCGTTTCCGCCGACCCACGTGTGTTTGCCCCCTGATCGCGCGAGACTCGAAGCTCAGTGCGCGCCGCTTGGCATTCTACCGCCGGTCATCGGGCATGAACCAGGCATCTGCTCCGGCGGAGGCCCTTCGCTTCGCCAGGGTGACAGCGTATTGCACCGCCCTGCCCGAACACGAAGGCCCGGAGCGCATCGCCCCGGGCCCTGAGTTCACTCGCTCGCTGCCTCGCTCTACCCGCTCACCCGCACATTGATCGCGCGGCTGCGCTTCGGGTCACGCGGGTCCGCTTCCGTGTCGAACTCCACGTTCTGCCCTTCGTTCAGCTCGTCGAACACGCCCCCCTGGAGCGCTGAGCCGTGGAAGAAGATGTCCTCCGAAGCGCCGTCTGGCCGGATGAATCCGAACCCGCGGTCGCGGACGAGCCGCTTGATCTGTCCGTTCGCCATGTTCTCTACGTTCCTTCCTGTCGCCGTGGGGTCCTTCGCTGTTCCGGCATCGACGAATGGCCGGCGAACCACGGCGTTGTACCCGTGTCGAAGGGCCGCGTGCGCGCGGCCAGCCGCATGTCCGCGAGTCGTTGCATGCCCCTCAAATGAGAGGCGGCAGTTGACCTTGAGCGCAGCGGCCTGACCCTCAGAACGTACCAAACCGCCCCAACATGAGCAACCGGAAACCGGCCCGCGCCGAAGCTCCTCGCGAGGCCTTGCGTCGCCCCGTATCAACCGCCCCGGGCCAACGGGAAGAACCTCTTGAGCTTCCCTGTCGATTGGCGGTCGAAGCCATTCACTACGTCGACCGTCACCGCCGGCTCCCGTAGTCCCAGATGCGCCAGCTCGCGTTCGATTGCATCACGAATCGCCGCGGTGTGAACTTCACCGTCCGCGCGGAGCGCGATGGCGGCGCCGCGCTCCGTCTGCCGTACTTGGTACTCCATGACGTGTCGTTCGCGTCCGAGCAGTGAGCGGAAGCTCAACGGATGCACGGTGACACCGCCGTCGTAGACGAACATATCGTCCGCGCGTCCTTCAATGTCATCGATGCGGCGCAACTTCGAGCCGCACGGGCACGGCTCGTCGATCAGCGTCACTTCATCTGTTAATTCGTATCGGATGAGCGGCTGTGCGTGGTTCAAAAGCGGCGTCACATAGAGCTTCGCCGCGCGCTGCCCGGCCGGCACGGGACGGCCCTCGTTGTCCACCGGCTCGAAAATGCAGAGGTCTTCGTTCAAGTGCATACCGCGACCCTGGCCGCATGAGCCAGCTGTAGCGCCCTCCGACGTCGCGTAGGTGTTGAGCACGGGACAGGCCCACGTCGCCTCGATCGCGGCGCGCATCTCCGGCAGTAGTGGCTCACTCGCAGTTCCGATGAGACGGGGTGCGATCCTCAGGCGGCCAGCATCCGCCTCACGCGCGAGAATCATCATCATCGATGGGTATCCGGTGAGCATGGCCGGCTGCATCTCGTTAAGCCTCACGACGATGTCGTCGACCGGGAGCGTCGCGGGAACGTTGACTACGCCGCTTCCCCTGCCGAACGTCTGCGCCAGGGCGTAGCTCATGTGCGATGCCTTGCCGCCGGCGATGACGGCGCGCACAGGCTTCAGGCCGATCTGAGGATCAGCGAGCTGTGCGCGCACTCGGAGTCGGGAAAACGTGAGAAAGAAGAGCAGCCACCCTTCCCAGTCATAGACAAACACCCCGCGTGTCCCACTGGAACCGCCCGAGGCTGCGACGTGGTACTCGTCCAGAAGGTACGCATCACCTTCCAGGCTGTCGAGGTGCGCTTCGACAGATGCGCGTGAAAGACGGCGATCCGTCAGGATCGCGTCGAAGTTGCGCATAAGGTCTTCCTTGGTCATCGGCGGAATCGATGGCAGATCCGCCTCCGTGACGCGCTCGGGATCCAAGTGCGCGAGCCGATCGCGGTGCCACGGCGAGCGTTCCTTGGCCGCGGAGATGATCGCGCGCAGCCGTCGCTCTCGCTCGGCGCGCAACTGTTCCTCGGACCAGTTGATGCGCGCCAGGTGGTCGTTCAGTAGCGCCTGGTACTGCTCGGCGTGCCGCGCCTGCAGAGCTTCGTAATCAGCCATCGCGCTAATGTACATCGCGTGCAACGCCGAAGCCATCCACTACGAACTACGAACTACAAACTACAAACTGCCCACTGCGAACTGCCCACTGTGAACTGCCCACTGTGAACTGTGAACTACCTCGTCAACCACCCGAACTCTTGCGCCTTCCGCTGCGCCTGCGCGTTGATCATGATGTTCACCACGTTCGGCTTCCCGCTCGCGAACGCCTTCTCGAGCGTCGGCCGCAATTGGTCCGGCGTCTCGACGAAATACCCGTCACCACCGAACGCCTCGATCACCTTCTCGTAGCGCGCTTGCGGCACGTACGACATCGGCAGGATCGGCCGCGACGGATCGAGCGTGCTCGGCCCGCCGCTGATGCCGTTGTTGTTGAGAATGATGAACGTAATCGGCATGCCGTAGCGGCACGCCACCTCCACCTCCATGCCGCTGAACCCGAACGCCGAATCGCCTTCGACGGCCACCACGCGCGTACCCGGATGCACCGCCTGCGCCGCGATCGCGAACGCCAGCCCGACGCCCATCGTCCCGAAGCTGCCCGCGTCGAGCCGGTGCCGCGGCAGGAAGTTCGGGAGCACCGTGCGGCCGATGTCCATCGTGTTCGCGCCTTCGCTGGCGATGATCGCGTCGCGCGGCAGGATGTCGCGGATCTCGCGCAGCACGCGGTAGTAGTTCATCGGCACGCTGTCGTCGTCGAACTGCACCTGCGTCGTCGCCTGGTTGTCCGCGATCTTCTTCGCGATGCCGGTGCGCCACGTGTTCTCCGCCGCGAACTGCCACGGCTGCTCGCGCAGCACGCCATTGAGCTGCCCCGTCACCGCCTTCGCGTCGCCGACGAGCGCGACTTCGGCGGGCACGTTCGTCCCGATCTCTTCCGCGGCGATATCCATCTGCAGCACGCGGACGTTCGGATTGAATCGCGGCGGCAAGCCGAAGTGCAGGATCCAGTTGAGGCGCGCGCCCATTAGCAGCACCACATCGGCGTTCTGCAACACGAACGATCGCGCGGCACCGACCGATAGCGGGTGATCGTCGGGCAGCACGCCCTTGCCCATCGGCGTCGCCAGGAACGGCAGCTGCGTCGATTCGATGAACGCCCGCACCTCGTCCTCGGCGCGCGCGTACGCCGCACCCTTCCCGACGATCACCAGCGGCCGCTCCGCCGACTTCAGCGCCGCCACCGCCGCCTCGACGGACGCGGGATCGGCGAACGATCGCGGCGCATCCGGCACGCGCGGCAGCTGCGGCGCCGACTCCTCATCCGTCTTGCTCATGATCACGTCGGCCGGCAGATCCAGATACACCGGCCCCGGCCGCCCGTAGATCGACGTCCGTACCGCCTGCTCGACGAAGTACGGGATGCGGTCGGTGCGGTCGACCTCCGCCGCGTACTTGCACCACGGCCGCGCCGCCTCGACCTGCGGCGCCTCCTGGAACGCCCCCATCCCGTGCTGCGAGATATCCGACGAGCCGCCCAGCAGGATCATCGGCCAGCGATTCGACCACGCGTTCGCCAGCCCCGAGATCGCGTTCGTCATCCCCGGCCCCGACACCGCCAGGCACGCGCCCGGCCGCCCCGTCATGTACCCCACAGCCTGCGCCGCGTACGACGCCGACTGCTCGTGCCGCATCCCGAAGTACTGGATGCCCTCGCGCTGCGCCGCGAACGCAATCGGCACCACCGGTATCCCGATGATGCCGAACATGTACTCGACCCCGTGCCGCTTCAAACTCCGCGCAATCAGCGTCGCGCCGTCAACCTCTGGCATGGTGTGCATCTCCTCTCGTCTCGTGTTCGACTAGTTTAGGGACGCGGCTAGTTACAGGCTATGATGGCAACCAGATTGGTACGTGCGTCGTATCTGACGGAGCAACGACACCATGATCCGCAAACCGATAAGCAAAGCCGTGACCTCGATCAAGAGTCGATTAGGACACTATCTGTTGGAAGACTGGATGTGGGTTAGGCCGGCGACTGCCGTCTTCTGTATAACCGCTGGATACGTAGTCTGGTTATCAGCCTTTCATCGACCAGCACCAAAGAGTGCAGACATTCTTTCGTTGACCGCGCTCTCATTCGGCGTCTTCGGATTCTTACAAGGTGTCCTGCGTTGGCTGGCGGTGCCCGATCCAGAGATATGGATCCCAACTGAATCCACAGTGCGAATCGCGGATAATTTCGCCGTCGTCAAGATCGCGGTCGCGAATTGGGATGTGACGCCATTTCTTCGGCCGCTCGTCTTGCGGACCGCGCCTGAAGGGTGTTCATTGCGCGTTTCGTACGCAGACCCTGACACTGGTGAGATCAAGTTCAGGGCTCTCGGTCGTTGGGATGACAACCCGGAACCGATAAACTATCAGACCGGAGCGCCTGATCTGGTTACGATGCTCGCGAATCGGCGTCTAGCGAAGTTGTTTCCAGCCGACAGAGATCGTTCCGAGGACATCCATACGGTGCCGCTAGCGATCAAGCAGGACCGTTCCGCAGTCTGCCATCACTTCAACGACGAGTCGTACAGTCCTAGTCATCAACCCGGATGGAGGAATCCAGCTTGGCTCTTGCCCGACAAGAGATACAACGTCGAGATTGAGCTGAGGGGCTACGGGATGATCCACCCCGCTCGTTTCCGCTGCACGTTAGTGAATGAAGACGGCACCGGCGGCGGGTTTCGCCTTACTCCGGGTCCGTAGTCGGATCGGCCTTCCGCCGTGCAACCTGCCTGGCATCCGGCTCCATTCCGGTTTCCGGGCGACCTCCGCCAGCAGTCCCGCACGTACCTCTAGATCCTTCAAGAACTCTTCCGGCGACCGCTGATCGCGCGCACGCTGGGTACGAACTCCCGCCGCGCCCACAGATCGCGCCGCACGTAATCCGCCACGTGCGGCGCGCCCCACCGCCACACCGTCCCGCTCACCGGTCGCCGTCCAACACACGAACGAACGCCGCAGCCCGCACCGTCCGCACGCCCTCGTACTCACCGATAGCAAGAATATCCTCGTCCTCGCTGACGATGTAGTCCGCGTGCCCGGCGACGGCGCATGCGAAAAACACGTCATCGTCGGCATCACGGCAGACCGAGATCTCCGGCGGGTCGGCGATCATTTCAGCGCCGGCCAGGGCATCCATCACGTGCCCGAACTCAGCCGTCGCCATGAATCGCGCGAGGCGCGCTCGCAGGCGCGGCTGCGCCAGCGCCTCGTCGAGGTCCGCTGTCGCATCCGCCGAAGTGATGATCTCGAACTCGTTGGCACGCCTCGCAAGTTGCCCCCATGTACCGAACGGATTCATCAACGCACGCAACGCAACGCTCGTGTCGAGGACGACCCTCAACTCCCGGACGCTCGTCGCCGCTGGCGTTCAGCCCGCGCATCGCGAACGGCGGCGTCGAGTTCAGCGTTGATCTCATCCTCGGTCATGCCGCTTTCGAGGTAGCTCTGACGAACAGGCGCGAACAGGTCATACAGCTCCTTGAACCACGGCGAGCCCGGACCTTTCGGCGTCGCACGTACACTCGCAACCTCGAGCTTCCCGCCGGCGAGCGTCACCGCTAGCAGGTCGTTCGGTTCGAGCTGCATCGCATCGCGGAACTCCTTCGGAATCGTGATCTGGCCGTGGCGAAGCTGTCGTACGATGCGTGTCTTACCCATGCCACCACACTATCACATAATTACACATTCTGCAAATTACAGACATTCGAACGTGGCGCGACGCGATCGTGCAACCCCATCTGTGCCAATCTGTGAAATCTGTGGATGACCGGCCGCCTACCGCGCCCCCCGCAGATCCAGGCGCACATAATCCGCCACATACGGCGCGCCCCACCGGCGCACCGTCTCCCGCACCACCGCCAGCCCGTACGCGTCCCGCAGCTCCTCCGGCAGCCGCGCGACGTGGTCGCGCAGCAAGATCGTCTGCACGTACAGCGCGGCATCCTCCTCGCGCTCGAATGGCACCGGCGCCGCGAACAGCGACGCGCGCACGTCGCGCCAGCCCGCGCGCTCCAGCGATGCCGTCGCTGCTTCCGGCGTGCGGTATGTCTTGCTGTCCGTGAACCCGTCGAGATACCGCGCGAACCGCGCCTCCCGCCGCACCGACGCGACGGCCTCCAGCACATGCGCGTTGTTGCCGTAGCCGCCGCACTGCGCCCGCAGCCGTCCCCCGGGCTTCGCCGCCCGATACAGGCAGCCGAACAGCGCGTCGTCGTCGGGAATCCAGTGGAACACCGCATTCGAGAATACGCAGTCGACGGGCTCCGGCAGCGTGAAGTCCGTCAGGCTCGCGACGATCGGCGCCACGTTCGTGACCCCGCGCTCGTCGATCTGCCGCGACAGCGACGCGATCATCTCCGGCGACGCATCGACGGCATAGATCTTGCCGCGCGGCAGCTTCGCCAGCAGGTCGAACGTCACCGACCCCGACCCGCACCCCGCGTCCAGCACCGTCTCGTCGCCCCGCAGCCGCAGATCGTCGATCACCTGCTGCGCCCACCCCCGCATCGGCGTTCCGATCCGGTCGTACACCTCCGCGTTCCAGTACGTGTTCGACATCACAACTCCTCGCGACTCGCCCGACGATGCCTCATTCTATCGCCGCAAGAACCACGGCCCCCGACGCCGCTCGTCCCTCTGTAGGTGTCGTATTCAGACAGGTTGTTGACAGATCCGTGAGATGGGCGGGCGGTGTCCGAGCGCGGCGTGCGGCCTGAAATGATTGTACAGGTGCTGGTAGAGACCGAGCGCAT
>Ga0080064_1002907_pt1 | contig 26983 bp, 21 predicted proteins | sample Subgrocontami54m_FD_69260 | JGI IMG/M metagenome (GOLD analysis project Ga0080064, IMG submission 69260) | Subsurface groundwater microbial communities from S. Glens Falls, New York, USA - GMW46 contaminated, 5.4 m (SPADES assembly) (version 2) ...
GTTCAATGAGTGTAAAACCTTTTTGTTTTGTTTTGGACAGTTGTGTCATGTATGTATATCCATTGTTGCAGTATTTTCTTTTTCTTGTCAAGGGGTAATATTTCGGAGAAATTTTAGGAAGTTTGTGCCTGTAGTGCCATTTCTGCTGCTTTTACGAGATTTAAAAGAAGCATTGCAACATTAACTGGACCAACCCCACCAGGAATTGGCGTATAGAAAGAAGCAATATTTTTTATTTGCTCTTCTTCGTAATCGCCGTGTAGTTTGCCATCACTTCCCCGTTGCATTCCAACACCAATTAAAATAACTCCAGGTTTTAAAGTATGGGATTGAAGAATATTTTGTTTACCAACGGTCGAGATAATAATATCTGCGTTTTTCGTGAAGGTTTCGGGATCTTTGGTTTTGCTATCAATAATAGATGGAATAATGCGCACACTTTGTAGTTTTGCAATAACTGGTCCTCCACCTGTTTCCCCTTTTCCAATAACGACAATATTTTTTTTCTTAAGCCAGTCAAGAAAATCTGATTTTGTGTGTTTCCTATTTATTGTGTAGATATACTTTAAAATGTTGATCACTGCAGCGGCAAGTGGCATAGCAAAAGGTGTATCACTATGAAATGCATCAATGTCTTTTTTAGGATTTGTTATCTGGTTTACTGTGTTGGAATCAATATGTTTTGGTAATGGCCGCTGGACAATTATTCCATGAATACCTGCATCGTTATTTAGCAGTGTAATTTTTTCTAATAGCTCTTCTTGACTTATGGTTTCTTGGAAACGAAAAATAGTTACCCTAGCCCCAATAGCTTCGGCTTTTTTCTCTTTTTGCCGAACATACGAGATAGATGCAGGGTCTTGACCAATGACAATTATTGCAACATGTGGGACAATATTTCCTTTTTTAAGATCTTCTATTTGTTGTTGAAGGTGTATAAAGATGTCTTCTGCGAGCTTTTTGCCGTCTATTTTCATTCTATTCCTCAATGCATGTTGCAGAAATAACCGCATCGTTTGCATGGGAGAAGCGCATTAAGATAACTCCTTGCGTATCTCGAGAAAGGCGTGGAACTGATGCTATTTCTAACTTAACGACCTGCCCTTTTTTCGATGTCATAATAAATTCATTGCAATTTGCTGGTACTACTTGGGCAAAAACGACCGTCCCTGTTTTAGGTGTCACTTTTGCAACTTTTACTCCTTGCCCTGCTCTAGTTTGTCCGCGGAAGAGATCTACAGAAGTTTTTTTACCAAGGCCATTTTCCATAATGGTGAGTAAATCTGCTTTGTCATCCTTGTTAATAACATCCATACCTGTCACAGCATCATCTTTTTGGAGCTTTATGCCTCGAACGCCCATGGTGCTTCGTCCAAGTGGGCGAACTGATTTTTCTGAAAACCGAATAGCTTTCCCCTCTTGGGTTGTAAGAATTACATCTTGTGAGCCATCGGTAAGCCTGCTCCATACGAGCTCATCACCTGGATCTAGCTTCATTGCCGCAATGCCGTTTCGTCGTATGTTTTCAAACTCAGAAAGTGCTGTCTTTTTGACAGTTCCTTTTTTGGTTGATAGGAAGACATACTTTCCTTTTTGATCTTGTGCTTGTTTCCCAGTACGGTAACTAATAAATGATTCGACTCTTTCTCCTTGTTCGACATTAATAAGATTAACAACTGCAGTGCCGCGGCTTACTCGGGAACTTTCTGAAATTTCAAATGCACGCAGTTGATATACTTTTCCTTTGTTGGTAAAAAAAAGAATGTTGTCATGTGTTTGCGCAGAGCGGATATGCAGGATAGTATCTTCTTCTTTCGTTGTCATGCCGCGAATACCTTTGCCCCCTCGGTGTTGTACCCGGAAACTGTTAAGGCTTTGGCGTTTTATGTAGCCAGTATTGGTGATTGTAATAACTGTTGGTTCGTTTGGAATAAGGTCTTCATCGGAAAATTCTCCTACTTTACTCTTGAAAACCTTTGTCCGCCGCTCGTCTGCATACTTTGCTTTTACATGTGTTAGTTCTTCTTTGATGACACTTAAGATTTTTTCTGGATGTGAAAGTAAGTCTTCAAGATAGGCAATTGTTTCTCTAACCATTAATAATTCATCCTCAATTTTTTGTCGCTCAAGGGCTGCTAATCGGCGAAGCTGCATATCTAAAATTGCCGTTGCCTGAAGTTCTGACAGTTTGAACTTAACCATTAAGTTCTGCTTTGCGGATTCTTGGTCTTTTGACTCTCTGATTGTTTTTATAACAGCATCAATGTGATCAACAGCAATTTTGAGTCCTTCTAAAATATGCAGTCTGGCTTTTGCTTGTCTTAGTTCAAACTCGGAGCGCTTGGTAACAATAAGGTATCGGTGTTTAAGGTATTCTTCTAAAATTGTTTTTAAGTTAAGTGTTTGTGGTGTACCATCAACCAGGGCCACAATATTTGCTGGAAATGTTGTTTGCAAAGATGTGTGTTTGAATAAGTTATTTAAGACTTTCTTTGGTACTGCATCGCGTTTTAGCTCAACCATTATGCGTGTACCATGTCGGTCTGATTCGTCGCGCAAATCGGAAATTCCATCGAGTTTTTTGTCTTTTACCAATTCTGCAATGCGGGTAACTAAAAGCGCTTTATTTACCTGGTATGGAAGCTCGGTAATAATAATTGCCGATTTGCCCTGTCCAATATCTTCGATTTCTGCTTTTCCTCGAATAACTATTTTTCCCCGTCCTGTTTCGTAGACATTTCGAATTTCTGCGGCGTCATATATCGCACCTGCTGTTGGAAAATCTGGACCTTTTACAAATTGCAAAAGGTCTTCGACCATTACATCAGATGTTAAAACGCCGTTTACTGCTTTTGTTTTCCCAATCATAAAAATAATTGCATCCACAAGCTCCCCTAAATTATGTGGCGGAATTTTTGTTGCCATGCCAACGGCAATACCCTCAGAGCCCATGAGGAGTAGGTTTGGAAGTTTGGCCGGTAAAAAGACCGGTTCTTGTATAGTTGAGTCAAAGTTAGGAGAATAGCTAACTGTTTCCTTGTCTAAATCCACCATCATTTCAGAGGTTATTGCTGCCATTCTGGCTTCGGTATAACGCATGGCTGCTGGTGGGTCACCGTCGACCGATCCATAGTTTCCCTGCCCATCGATGAGCGGATATCGCATGGAAAAGCTTTGGGCTAAGCGGACTAACGCGTCATAAATTGGTAAATCACCATGCGGGTGGTATTTACCCATAACTTCTCCAACAATTTTTGCCGACTTTGCATATTTTGCGTTATGCGTTAGGCCCATTTCGTGCAGGGCAAAAAGTATCCGGCGGTGGACTGGTTTTAGGCCGTCACGAACGTCTGGAAGCGCACGCGAGACAATAACAGACATGGCGTAGTCTAAATACGCTTTTTTCATTTCTGTTGCTATTCCTATTTGTTGTAATTTACCAATATTCATAAACAACTAATCGCTCGGATATAAAAATTTTCTTGTCGCCCTGCTTAAAGGTTCACAAACGTTTTCTTATCATGTATTTGTTCTTAAGACCTTGAAAGGTATAGCCACTATTCGCGACATAACGAAAATTTTGCATCCTTCGCTTGCATTATTACTTTAGCGCTTTTTTAATTGTCTCAATGGCTATGTCTTTCCCTTTCCACTCTTTAATCTTGACCCACTTGCCCGGTTCTGTTTTTTTGTAGTTTTCAAAGAAATATTTGATTTTTTCTTTAATATCGTTTGGTATATCGTTAATATCGTTATACGAAGCGAATTTTTGATCAACTTTAGGCATAGGTACTGCAATAACTTTTTCGTCCTGTCCTGCCTCATCTTCCATCTCAAGCATACCAATTATTCGAGAGGGAATAACAACGCCTGGCACAACTGGTTTGCTGGAAAGCACCAAAACATCAACAGGATCTCCATCTCCAGAAAGGGTGTTGGGCACAAAACCGTAATTAAAAGGATATGCCATATCGGTATAAAGAAAACGGTCAATAAAAATCATCCCACTCTCTTTATCAAGCTCGTACTTCACACTGACACCTTGTGGAATTTCGATAAAAACGTTTACTTCCTCTGGTGGGTTTTTCCCTGATGATATATTTTTAATATTCATTATTTATTCACCTCCTCGTTTGCATGCAGCAACTAGCCACTAGCCTTCAGTTTTTTTCAACTGAATGCTGATTGCTGATGGCTAGATGCTAGACATCAAGAATAGCTTGCTTCGCGTTACTCTGTATAAAGTGTTTTCGTGGTGGGACCTCGTCTCCCATGAGCATGGTAAAGACGGCATCTGCTTCTTCTAAATCATCGACTGTTACTTGTTTTAAAATTCGGTTTTGCGGGTTCATGGTTGTTTCCCACAGTTGGTCTGCATTCATTTCTCCAAGACCTTTATAGCGCTGTATGTTTGCTGTTTGGTTCTTCTTACCTGCTGTCATGCTTTTAGTAGTCGCGTCTTTTTCCTCATCTGAGTAAGCATATTTTATCTCTTTCCCAACCTGGATTTTATATAATGGAGGTTGTGCAACGTACAAAAATCCTTTCTTCACAATATCTGGCAAATGTCTAAAGAAAAAAGTTAAAAGAAGTGTTTCTATATGCTCTCCATCTACGTCTGCATCTGTCATTAAGATAACTCGGTGATATCTGAGCTTTTCAAAATTAATTGTCTCCCCTATTCCCATACCAAGAGCAATAATAAGATTTTTCAACTCTTCAAATTCGATAATCTTATCAAGTCTTGCTCTTTCAGTATTTAAAATTTTTCCTCCAATTGGTAAAATTGCTTGGAATTTTCTATCTCTCCCTGATTTTGCTGTACCTGCTGCACTGTCTCCTTCGACTAAATAAATTTCACAAAGACTCGCGTCTTTTTCCTGGCAATCCCAGAGTTTTCCTGGAAGTGACGATCCTTCAAGTGCTCCTTTTCTAAGAATTGCTTCTTTGGCAGCCTTGGCTGCAAGTCTGGCTTTTGCAGCAAGATACACCTTTTCGAGTATTCGTCTGCCATCTTGTGGGTTTTCTTCAAAATATGTTGCTAAACCTTCTTTTGCAATTTGTTGCACAAGGGGTTGAATTTCGGCATTGCCCAATTTTCCTTTTGTCTGGCCTTCAAATTGAATCCGGTCTTGTGGCATTTTTATATACACAACGGCGGTTAGTCCCTCCCTTGTGTCATCACCTGTTATTGCGTCGTCTTCGTTCTTAAAGCTGCCGATTTTCCGACCATAGTCGTTGATTGCACGGGTTAATGCCATACGAAAACCAGTAAGGTGCGTCCCGCCATTAATGGTATTGATAACGTTTACATACGATTCAACATTTTCTGTATATGCATTGTTATACTGGAGTGCAATTTCTACCTCAACGTCTCCGTCTAGTTTTTTAATAAAGATTGCGTCATGGAGTGGATTTTTGTTTTCATTAATTTTTTCAACGAGTGATTTAATACCACCTTCGAAATAGTAGTGGACTTCTTTTGTTTCCTCACTTTTTAGATCAAAAAGGTGAAAATAGAGGTTTGGTACAAGATATGCTCGTTCCCGAATCGCTTTTTTAATGGTATCAAAATCAAAGTCTATTGTTGAGAAGATTTGTTTATCGGGAAGGAATGTTGCGGTAGTACCGCTTTTTAATTCTGAATTTTTAATTCTGAATTCTGAATTGCTCAATTTGACTTCTTTTACCCCTGTTGTTGGAACGCCTCGTTTGTACTCTTGTCTATAGATCTTTCCACCACGTCGTACTTCTATCCACATCCATTCAGAAAGCGCATTGACAACAGATGATCCTACTCCGTGTAGTCCTCCAGAAATTTTGTATGCAGATCCACCAAATTTTCCACCAGCATGCAGCTTGGTCATAACAATTTCGAGTGCCGACTTTTTAAACTGGGGCATGATATCAATAGGAATACCCCGTCCGTCGTCAACAACCGTTGCGCTGCCGTCTTTATTGAGTATGATCCACACATTTTTTGCGTGTCCTGCTAATGCCTCGTCAACTGCATTATCAATAATTTCCCGCAAACTTTCATGGAGTCCTATGACATCGGTTGAACCAATGTACATCCCCGGCCGTTTTCGGACTGGTTCTAGTCCCTCTAAGACTTGGATATGTTGTGCCGAGTAATCAGATGTTTTAGAAGATGAACTTTTTAATTTAGTATCTGATGTTGCCATTCGTTAGACTATTGTAGCAAATACTACCAGCATTTTCTACCCCTTTTCTATATGGTATGATTAAAACAGTGGTGGGGAAAAAACAAAAAGAAAATAGTCTAACATTGCAAAGACTTACTGTTTTAGATGGCACGAAAGCATATGCACAACTTCGTTCTCAGGTTATACAAGCAGGTATTTTAGATAGATCATATAGGTATTACATGATTCTTGCTTTGTTTACTTTTACTGGTTATTTCTTTTGTTTGTATCAGTTATACGTTTTACAATCTGCAAAAGAGCTTATTTTTGTTGCAATTTTGTTTGTTTTCTTTTCAATCCAAATTGCCGGACTTCTCCATGATGCGGGGCACAGAGCAATTGCAAAATCAACAGGGATGAATAACCTTCTTGGTTATCTTTTTAGCTCGTTTATTGTTGTATCTTTTGGCAACTGGTTATTGCGACATAATGCCCACCATGCAGATCCCAATGGCGTCGATGATCCGGATGTTGATATTCCTGTGCTTTCATTCACGAAAGAAAGGTTTTTAGCAAAGAAAGGAATAGAAAGGTTTTTAGCAAAATACCAGGTATATCTTTTTTTTCCTCTTCTAACTTTTGGGTCTATTGCGCAAAGAATTGGCGATTTAAAATTTTTGATAAGTCAAAAATTACGTAAAAAATACAAAAGACAAACAATTATTTTTCTTGTAGGATTTTTTCTCTGGTTTATTTTACCGTTTATTATTTTCCCTTTGCCAAAAGCCCTTCTTCTTTTCTTTGTCATTAATTTTGTATCGGGTTTTTATATAGCCAATATTTTTGCTCCAAATCACAAAGGTATGCCGCAAGTTAAAAAAGGGACAAAAATTTCATTTATGGAGCAACAAATTATGACTTCTCGCAATATTAACCGACATTTTTTAACTGACTTTTTCTACATTGGTCTTAATTATCAGATAGAACATCATCTTTTTCCTAATTGTCCTCGAAATAAATTACACAAAATTACGCCGTATGTTTTGGCATTTTGCAGGAAATTGCGTCTTGAATATACGTCGGTTTCTATTATAGAAAGTAATAAAATTATTTTAGGAGAACTAAAAGAAATCGCCGCAACTGCAAAAACGACACAGTAACCTTTTATATTCCCCACCTGACATGGAGAATTCAAAAATAATTTTTTTAGTACTTTTTAGTTTTTGGATTTTGTTTGGAAGTGGTTTTTATCCGTATGAATTGCTGCTTGTGTTTCTCATCAACGTCTCTAAACGCAGCTATTTTACCCTCAATACTCGATAGTATTGATGCCAATTTTTGTTTCTGATTTTCATCGCTTTGTTTTATGAGTTCTTCGATGACTAACTCTGGCAAAAAATACATTGAGTAACGTCGTTTTATATTGTACCAAGACTGTGGATCATATTTTTCTTCAAATGAATGTTCGTATATTTTCTTTCCTTTTTTCTTTGTTCTTTCGATAATGAGCCGGAATCCACTCCCCGATAATGTAAGCCATGTATTAACTCGCGCAATAGTATTATGGCTCACTTTTAATTTTCCTCTAATAAGATCGTATGTATTTCCGTCCACAAGCAGCCGCGCGATTTCTAAACGTTTTGCTACCATCTCGAGTTCTTGCGGAGAGAGAAGGTCTACCAAAAATTGCGCGGCTTCCTCTTTATTTTTAATAGAGGTGAGTGCTTCGCAAAATGTAATAAGCAGGGTTTGTCTTTCTTTCTTACTGAGTTTTGGAATTCTCGAAAACTTCGCCACTACCATCAATACTAGATAGTATCGATGGTAAATGTCAATGGGATTTTTATTATTATTAATGATTTAGTAATCTCTGTTTTCCTTAAAGTTTTTCTGTTTTGATATCTTCTAAAACGCGAAAAGGGCCCTTGGTACATTCCGTCTACTGACGGAGTGCTGCTATGCAGCGTTTATGTACTTGGGGGCCCTGTCCGACTGTGACGCAAAGGCGTCTGCAGTCGGGCTAAATTCGCACTATATTCTGATGACTTTATGTCATCCCGATGTTGTTGTGGAGATTACTTTTTAACGGCCACGTTGACGGTGATCGTCTGCGGCGGGATCTGGTTCCCGGCGAGATCCTGGCCACTGAGCGTGATGTTGCAGCTTCCTCCCCTTTCGGTGAGGTAAGCTGTATGACCCATCACGAATGAGTCCGTTCGCTCTGTCCAGTACCCGAAGCCGGGCTGGACAGCATAGATCGGACACGTGCCGCGGATCCGATAATAAAACTTGCTGGCAATCGTTGACTTGATCTCCACTCGGAAATCGCCCCAACGGCTCGTCTTGTTGCTGCCAGTCGGCCACGAACTCGAAGACGTCGTCAGCTTGGCAGTGATGACCTGCTTAGGTCCAGCCTTTGCTACCACTTGGCCGTTCGTCGTTGTGAAAGGCACCGGCTTGTAGTCGGGCCAATCGCCATTCAGAGCGGTCGTGCTGTGGCCATTTCGGTCAAGGGTGGTGACAAACTCCATCGGAGCGTTGCCCTCACCAATGACACTGAATGACACATTCAGCGTGCACTTGACGACCACAGGCTTTGAGGACCTCAGGCTAAACCAGACAAATCCATCGGTGGTGTTCCAGCCCGTGTGCTGATCCCATCTCTCCAAGTTACAGTCCTTACCCGAAGGCAATCCTGAAAGTTGGAGACGGGTTTTGTCGTACTTGACCAGCACTCCAACATACACGACAGGAGAGCCGCCGGAGACCGAGACAGGGACAGTAACGTACTTCCCGACCTCGGCCGTGAGGTTGGGAAGGCTGAAGATGACAGGCTTGGGTGCCGGAGTCGGCGTCGGGCTCGGGGTCGCCGTCGGTGTAGGCGAGATCGGCTCCGTGACGGCCAAGGTCTTCTGGGTAGTGACGACTTCTTGCGGGATCGTGGCAATGAGCCTAGCCCTTGCGAAATCGTACTTACCCACCTTTTTGGCGGTCATAGGGAGGGTAAAAGTTGCCTTTTGACCTCCAAATACTATACCGCCGCTCCAGTAGTAGCGCCACCCATCCAATTCAGGGATGCGAATAGCCTCTCCTGTCGAGACGACAGGATCACCATCGTGCGGGGTGGCGGCTGCTCCTTCGACGAATACTATCCCCGAGAATCTGATGCTCCGTGAGAAAGTGTTTGTCAAGACTATCTTGACGTCGAACTTCTGCTCCACGGACACCTGCTGGGGCATCACGATCTCAACCGAGAGGGCCTCACAGCATCCGCCGGCCTCGGTGACGTTGGTCACGAGCAAGATGGCGAAGAGGGTGCCCACGAAGGCGAACAGAGAAGCCAGAGCCACCATGTTAATCCGCGGCATTGCTTTGCTTCCTTTCTGAAGCTGATGTTCTCACCTGAGAGATCCGATTATAGGCTTATTAGATTGAGTTGGCATCACCTCCTTTCATAGCTAAAATACAGATGAGAAGGTGCAAGATGTATCTTGTACGCTCACTTCCGGACTCTTCGTCTTACAGGAGGTTATATATTCCACAACAAATTATTAAAGTGCGATTTAAAAGATTCCAGAAGGCACAAATACAAGACAAGCTTTTGCCAAGAAACATGCCTAATGGAAGTAGCGAATTATACTATGGGTTTTGGAGAATGTCAAGTGCTATAGGATATTGTTGGTTTGAGAGGCGTTCACCTTGAAGGAGTCGAGGTCGTTGCCTCGCCACCTTCCAGGTGTCTTTTTTTTACGTTCCTTCGTGCCAGGAAGAGAGATATTTTTTTTGTTCTGTTGTTAATCTATCAATTGTTACTCCCATAGCTTTGAGCTTTAGTCTGGCGATTTCTTTATCCATCTTCTTTGGTAACACATAGACTTTATTTTTTAGCTTTCCTTTATTTTTAACAAACCATTCGGCTGCCAAGGCCTGATTAGCAAAGCTCATGTCCATAACTTCTGCCGGATGACCTTCTGCGGCACCAAGGTTTACCAATCTTCCCTGCGCCAAGAGGTAGATTTTCTTTCCATTTGTTAGAACATACTCTTCAAGACTTGGTCGCAGTGTGCGTTTTGATTTCTTCACTTTTTCCAAATACGCAACATCAATTTCTATGTCAAAGTGGCCAGTGTTACAGATAATAATGCCGTCTTTCATTTTCTCAAACAGTTTGCCATTTACTACATGTTTATCCCCTGTTGCGGTAATGAGAATATCAGCAATTTTTACTGCTTTTGCAATTGGCATAACCATAAAACCGTCCATAACTGCCTCTAAGGCTTTGATAGGATTTACTTCTGTCACAACAACATGCGCACCCATGCCAGAAGCTCTTGCTGCTACTCCCCGTGCGCACCAGCCATATCCTGCAACAACAAATGTTTTTCCAGCAAGTAACACATTTGTTGCACGAATAATCCCATCAATTGAAGATTGTCCCGTGCCATATCTATTATCAAACATGTGTTTTGTATCAGAATCATTGACTGCAATAACAGGAATTTTGAGTGCTTTATCTTTTTCCATTGCTTTAAGCCGTATAACGCCTGTTGTTGTTTCTTCGCTGGAGCCTAAGATATCTTTTAATTGTTCTTTTCGCTCTTTGTGAAGTAAAGATACGAGGTCTGCGCCATCGTCCATTGTTATATGAGGCTTAAAATCTAAGACAAGATTCAGATGTTTGTAGTATGTTTTGTTGTCCTCTCCTTTTATAGCAAAGGTTGGAATGTCATAATCTTTCGCAAGTGATGCTGCGACGCTGTCTTGTGTTGAAAGTGGGTTTGAGGCACACAGAGCAACTTCGGCGCCGCCTGCTTTTAAAGCTAAGACAAGATTTCCAGTCTCAGATGTAACGTGTAAACATGCGCCAATAGTTAATCCAATGAGAGGTTTTTCTTTTGCAAAACGTTCTCTGATGAGCTTAAGAACAGGCATTTGTTGTGCCGCCCATTCTATCTTTAATTTTCCTTCTTTTGCAAGAGAGAGGTCTAAAACATCGTACTTCATTTTTCCAATTCTAACACGTCTCCAAAGGTCTGTACATACCTTTCTTGGAACGCATCTATGGTAAAACGATGTTGTTGCGTTCCATATTTTTCAATTGCATAACATGCAGCAACCGAACCCATTTGCCCGCATGTTTTAAGATCAAGGCCTCTTATATACCCTGCCATAAAACCTGCTCTATACGCATCCCCTGCTCCTGTTGGGTCTAAAACTTCTTTAGGTTTGGCAGGAGGGATAGCACATGTTTCGTTTTTTGTTGTAATCTGTGAGCCGTTTGCTCCAAGCGTTATTATTAAAATCTCGACTTGTTTAAATAACTCTTCTTCGGAGAGTGAGGACTTTTTTTTAAGCAGATCTATTTCGTAATCGTTGCCAATTAAGATTGTGGCCTTTTGTACGATATTTTTGATCTCATCAGATGTAAGAGATGGCAGTTGCATGCCAATGTCTATCATAAACGGTATGTTCAGCTTCCTGCATTCATCGGCAAGTTTAATGATTGCTTTTGGATCATTAGGGGAAATAATAACAAAATCAGGTTTTTGTTGAAGGGTTTTGAGTGAGTACTCATTTGAGTGTGTCATTGCACCAGGATAAAAGCCAGTAATTTGATTATCTACTTTATCTGTCATAATAAAAGCAGAAGCAGTCTTTTTGTCTTTAATTATTTGGATATTCGACGTGTCTATACCTTGCTGTTTTAGAAAACTTGCATATTCACCAAAATCGTTTCCTGCTGCTGCAAAAATAGCGGGATTTATTTTAAGAAGCGATAAATTATAAGCAATATTTCCAGCAGTACCACCGCGTTCTTTTTTTAAGGTATTAACTAAAAAAGAAAGATTAATTTGGTGAATTTTATCAGGCATGATGTGGTCTGAAAATGCGCCTGGGAAATCCATGATGTAGTCAAATGCTAAGCTGCCCGTGACAAGAATGTGTTTCATTGTGAAACCACCACCCGATCGACATACAAAGTAAATGGAGATGGTGTGCCATTTGGTAAACCAACATTACTTCCAAGAAAAATTCTCCTAATTGTTCCTAAATTCGCTCCCCCACCCACTGTATCGCAAGAGCTAAAAGGAATCGTCACTGTTTTCCAGACTGTAGAATCATCAGTGAAATTGCAGTAACTCGCATTATCCCAAGGAGAACCGTCTGGGCCTGTTTGAATCATAAAAGACAATACGGCTCCGGTATTTGCCCCAAGCCAATTAAATGAAATCTTATTATATCCAGACCAATTAGCTCTGTTTGAACCGTAGTCATGTGCAAGATATGGATGAGTAAGAGATCCAGAACCTATTATTATTTGAAGACTATTTGCACCATAAGTCCCGCTTATTGAAGGATTCGCAAGTCCCGTAATTGTCCATATAGGTTGCCCACCCGGATTTCCATCTCCGGAAGCCGACCAAAAGTCGGTTTGGTTATCATCCGAGACAACAAAAGGTGGTAAAGGGGTTGGAGTAGGAGGTCCTGGCGTCGGCGTTACGGTTGGTGTTGGCCCAATCTCTCCAGCAATATTGGTTGTTGAGTTCCACTGGTAAGTAGCACTTGGTGTTTGGGGGGAAGCAAGGAGAGCTTGTATGGTTATTTCTGTGCAGGGATTGCCTGCTGTCCCATCACAGGAGGTTTCATCTGGTTTTACTTCAATTGTGTATGGTCCATCTGTCTCTGGTTGCTTTGGTTCTGTTTTTAAGTCTCCGTTTGCGACAAGCTGTGCAACAGTTTTTGGGTAGGAAAGTTTCTGGGTATAGTATGCTTGCGAGGCTTGCGCTATTTGTCCTATGTCACTTTTTACTCTGACATCGTTTGCTTGACCGATTCTTTTGAGAGGGTTTATGGCAACAAATATGCCTGCTGCTAAGATTCCTAAGACTGCAATAACAACCAGGAGTTCAATAAGAGTAAAACCAGCCCTTCTTTTTAAGGAGATCATGAGGTTACTATATCGAAGAGAATAACCTAGTGTCAATGCTGTAGGTTGAAATAGAAATGTAAGGATTGGGAGGCTGCGGCACATGTAAGTGGTGTTTTGAGAGGACAATTGTCCCCTCTAGCACATTGCATGCGGTAATCCGCAGCCTCCTGTTTCCCGCTATTCTGCAGAGCATTGAGTCAGGCGGGACTCTTTGCTCGGTATGTTATCCGACGCCGCCTTGGCCCCATTCTATAGTGATACCACCGTCAGTGCGGATCACCCGGTAGGTGATCCCAGACGGACGGTCGTCACTCATTCCTTCGAGCGTGCTCTTCGGAACAAGGTGAAACGGAGTGTTCCACCGAATGGGGAAAGCTGCGCCAGTTTCGTTGTACAGGAGGGCCGATCCATCCGAGTAGCCGATACCGACCCGATAGATGGTTCCATGTTCAACGATGGTGGGAATGCGCTTCCACTCTTGAGGAGGCGTGTAGGCGCTGTTACGGCCCTCGCCTTCCCAGAGGAACGGGACATGCTTGAGGGGATTGTATTCCCCAAAGTCCCGCGAGTCACGGAATCCAAGTCGTCGATTGGCGGCTTCCAGACTGTAGTCGTCCCTGCTAAACAGACGGCACATTGCCGTTGCCTGGGGGGAAACGCCGTAGGTCTGCCACTGGGGTGTCATCCACCGGAAGGTGTTGCAAACGGTTCGAGGGTCGTTATACACGTACTTGCGGTAGTTTCCATCCCGGACGATGAGATCGCCAGGATAAACCTTGTCCTCGAAATGACCGCCGTTGCGGCAGTTTACCGTCGCGAACTGACCATCCGTAGATACCTTCCAGGTATTCCCGTAGGGTCCCGGTTGAGCCAGTGAACCTCCAACACGCACCTGGCAGTCACCAGGATAGTGGAGTACGAAGAATCCTCCGCGGCGCCCATCCGCTTTGAGCATCTGCTCTAGGTTGATGAGTTCCGCTTCAAGAGACGATTGTTCCCGGTACTCCTGCGAAATCAGGGTATCAAATGTGCCATCGGGATCTCCGACGGTCTTCTTCCAGCCGACCACAACCGCTTTTTCTCCATGGAAAGCGCGTCGTAGTTGAGAGTTTTCCCCAATCTGGGGGTTGGTGATGAAGAAGTAGCCCATGCTCTCGAACTTGTAGGTCCGAGCTCGATAGGTGTTGTCGTTGATGCGCACCTCTGTGCGTACCAAGACTTCACCGTTGTCGTCATAGAGGAACTGGACTACGTTCCCTGTGTAAAAAGGCTCGTGTCCCTCGTAGACGCGGTAGACATAGGTGATCTCTTCTCCGCCACCGCCACCAGCAAAGAGAAGGGGCGCAGGCGAGCCTGTGAAGGCCACAAGAGTGGCCATTATGAGTGCCGCTAGAGTTCTTCGTAGCATTCTCTCCTCCAAGAGAGCGAAATAACCCAAACCTGGGTGGCTCATGCTTTGCCGCCTCAAAGCTCCGACAAGCTGGGCTTAACACTTTTAAGCACACCTCGCCGAAGCCTCAAAACGGTCTTAATATTTGCAGAATAGCAGGGAGAACATCTCATCGTGAAAGATTCTGGTCACGTTATTATTCAAACAGCAAATGTTCGATAATAACATAAACGTAATGCATCTCCCGATGAAATCACTCCCTGCCATAAGTTGTTAAAGTACAAACAAATATTATAGGATATTTATGAGGGAATGTCAAATACTAGAGGCTTAAAAAAAAATGCTCAAGGGTTAGCCTTGGATTAACATTTGTTGTTTTAAGTATAAGGTGTGCCTGTTGAAACGATTGAATAGCCGAAGCGATTTTTCGTGTCATTACTTTGTCATTTACATCAGATTTTATAGCTGTTTCTAAAAGTGTATGACGTGCCACAATAATTATATCTTCAAGCCACATCGCAGCTTCATTTTTATCTTTGGCAATATCTTGTGCAAGCTTGAGTCGCTTCCCAATAGTATCAGAAAAAAGAGATAAAAGAAGAGTGAGAAATTGAGAAGATTCTTTTTCGGGCAGTGTTTTTATTTGTTCTGTTAAGGAAATAATTTTGCATCGGGAAAGAATTGTTGCCAAAAGCAGGTCACGACTTTCGACGGCAAGTATAAGAATGGTACGTTGTGGTGGTTCCTCAAGGATTTTTAGAAGTGCATTTTGCGCTTGTGCAGTAAGCTTTTGCGCATCTTTTATAATGCATGCCTTTGCACTGCTTTTGACTGGAGCAAGAATTATTTTTTGCTGAAGAGCTCTGACGTCTTGAATGCCTATTGTTGTTGATTCCTCGATTATTGTAACGTCGATATCGGAAATTTCTTTTTCCTTACAAAGGCTTCGTGCGTATTCCTCTGCTTTTTCTCCGTTTTTTGCGACAATAAGATAACTTTCCATCGTGTGTTTTCTATTGACATGATAACACAGTAATCTCTATTATGGAACTAATGCCCAATGATTTACCTGGCAGTAATACTGCCGTGTCTCAACCGCCAATACAGCCACCGGCTGCATCGGCGCAAACTGCTCCACAACCAGTTGGAAATACTGCGTCTTTTGGTCAAGCAGATGCACAAACAGTTGCTGATATATTGCTTATGCAAGGGGTGATTACACCAAAGCAACATGAAGACGTTAAAGTAAAAAGTGCAGCTAATGGTTTGTCCATTGAGGATACTATTAACGCCTTAGGGATTGTATCAGAATCCCAGTTAACGCAGGCAAAAGCAAAATTACTTGGAGTAACATTTGTATCATTAGAAAATGTTTCCTTTTCTCCACAAGCATTAAGTTTTGTACCCCAGTCTGTTGCCATCCGATTTAATCTTATACCGTTTGCATTCGATGATGAAACAAAAATGCTTTCTGTTGCGATGCATAATCCTGCAGATTTAGATGCTGTTTCTTTTGTGCAGCAAAAGACTGGTCTTTTTATAAAATCATTTTCTGCAACAACAACTGAAATTCAAAAAGCAATAAAAGAACAATACCGTCAAGAACTTGTCGGTGAGGTTGGGCAAGCGCTCCAAGAAACCGAGGATTTTAAGGAACTGCGGACTGTTGATAGTACGCAGATTGCTCAGATTATTAAAGAAGCGCCAATTGCAAAAATCGTTTCAACGATTCTTGACTATGCAATGACAAGTCGTGCATCAGATGTCCATATAGAACCGCAAGATGATAGGGTGCGAGTGCGCTACAGAATTGATGGCATTCTTTACGATAAGTTAAGTTTGCCAAAGGGAGTGCAAGAAGCACTTATTTCTCGTATTAAAATTCTCTCCGAAATGAAAATTGATGAACACAGGATTCCGCAGGATGGACGTTTTAACTTTAAAGCAGGTAGTAATGAAGTTGACCTTCGTATTTCTGTATTACCAACAGCGCATGGTGAGAAAGTTGTTATGCGTCTTCTTCGAAAATCTGGTGGTGTACCAACTATGCAAGAACTTGGATTGGCAGGCACATCGCTAAAAAACTTGGAACAAGCAATTTCCCGACCACACGGCATTATTATAGTCTGCGGTCCAACAGGAAGTGGAAAAACAACAACGCTTTATGCTGTACTGTCAAAACTTAATACGCCAAAAGTTAACATTATGTCGCTTGAAGACCCTATCGAGTACCAGATGCAGGGTGTTAATCAAGTCCAAATAAATCCTGGAGTTGGTCTAACTTTTGCAACCGGTCTTCGTGCATTTTTGCGACAAGACCCAAATATTATTCTTGTTGGAGAAATACGTGATGGTGAGACTTCTGATCTTGCATTGCAAGCGGCACTAACTGGTCATCTTGTTTTTTCAACGCTTCATACGTCAAGTGCTTCAGGAGCAATGCCAAGGCTTTTGGATTTAGGAGCAGAACCGTTTCTTCTTGCCTCAACAATGAATGGTATTGTCGGGCAGAGAATTGCACGAAAAATATGTTCTCATTGCAAAGAGTCCTATGTACCACCTGCAGAAGTTGTAACAGAAATAAAAAATATTTTAGGGTCTCTTTTCCCAAAGGATCTACAAGAAATTAAGTTATATAAAGGGAAAGGATGCAATGAATGTGGAAATAGTGGTTACAGCGGACGTGTTGGTATTTATGAAGTGTTACCAGTAACCGAGAAAGTTGCAAGAAAAGTTTTGGAGCGAGCAGATGCTTTGGTAATAGAGCACCAAGCTGTAAGTGAAGGAATGATCACGATGAAACAGGATGGATATATAAAAGTATTGCAAGGGGTAACAACAATTGAGGAAGTACTGCGCGTCGCCCAAGAATGACAGCGTCTAGTTCAATAGCGTCTAGCGTATAGTTACGACAAAACTAAACGCTAATCTTATGGATTTACAAAAAATTTTATCGTTGATTATAGAAAATAATGCATCAGATTTGCATCTTATGCCAGGACTTCCTCCTATGATTAGAGTCGATGGAGAACTTGCTCCCCTCCCTTCTTTTCTTGTACTTACCAAAGAGGATGTAGAGGCGCTTGTGTATCGTTTGTTAACCCCAGAGCAAAAAGAGCTTCTTTTGGCAAATAAAGAGTTGGATTATTCTTTTGGATTTGGAAAAGGCTCAGCAGAGGGTGAAATGGGTCGGTTTCGTGGAAATGCTTATTATCAGCGGGGCGTATTGTGTGCCGCGTTTCGGTTTCTTCCCCCGGTAATTAAAACAGTCGAGGACTTAGGTCTACCAAAAATTCTGCATCATTTTACAAACCTCAAACAAGGATTTGTGCTTGTCTGTGGTCCAACGGGCCATGGAAAATCAACAACAATCGCCTCCCTGCTTAATGAAATAAACACACAACGTGCAGCACATATTTTAACAATTGAGGATCCAATTGAATATGTCTTTCCCAAAGGAAAAAGTATTCTTTCTCAGCGGGAAATGGGTATGGATACACATTCTTGGCCAATGGCACTGCGCAGTGCCCTTCGAGAAGATCCGGATGTTGTTTTTGTCGGTGAGATGCGTGATCCAGAAACAATGGCAGCTGCAATTACTATTGCAGAAACTGGCCATCTTGTTTTTTCAACGCTGCATACAAATTCTGCATCACAAAGTGTTGATCGTATTGTTGATACGTTTCCAGCCCATCAGCAGTCACAAATTCGTGTGCAGCTTTCGTCAACAATGAAGGGAATTATCTCGCAACGATTGCTTCCAAAACTTGGTGGGGGTAGAGTGCCAGCAGTAGAGGTACTTATTGGAACTCCGGCAGTTGCGAGTAATATCCGAGATGGCAAAACACATTTAATCGATTCTGTTATTCAGACTTCCCAAGATATGGGCATGATACCGCTTGAGTCGTCACTTGCACAGCTTGTGCTTGGGGGAGCAATAACGCTCGAAACAGCAAAAAGTTATGCCATGCATGAAGAAGAACTTCTTCGGCTGGTAGCTTAAGCAAAAGCGTTTAGATAATAACGTCTAGCGTATAGTTACGACAAAACTAAACGCTAATTGACTCGCCGCTAAACGCTAGATTTATGAAGTTTACGTATCGTGCGGTCTCTAAAGTTGGAAAAATTGTCCAAGGTATAACGGAAGCAAAAGATGCAAGTGATGTCGCAGTGTATCTGCGTTCTCACGAATTTGTCCCAATTCATATTTCGCAGCAGAAACAACTTACCTCTTTTCAGTTTATTCCTTTTTTAGGAAAAGTAAAAAGTTCAGATGTTGTTTTTTTTACAAGACAACTCTCATCCATGCTTGTCTCGGGTTTAACGCTTATGGAAGCATTGCGAGTATTGAAAGAACAAGTTAAAAAAACTGGAATGAACGATATTTTAGCTGCAATTATTACCGATATCGAAGGAGGTAAATCGTTTTCTGAGGCTATTAGAAAATATCCTGAAGTTTTTTCTCCCATTTATATATCGCTTATTCGATCTGCTGAGGGGGCTGGTATTTTAGACAAAATTCTTCTTCGGCTCGCAGATAATCTTGAAAAACAACAGCGAATTAAATCAATGATTAAAGCAGCGCTTCTTTACCCTGCAATAGTTATTTTTGGCATGGTTATTGTCATTATTATTATGATGCTTTTTGTTATTCCACAGCTATCAACGGTGTATGAATCTTTACATGTTGCATTGCCTCTTCCAACAAGAATTGTTATTGCAGTTTCAAATAATTTTCTAACACTTTGGCCGTTTGCCTTAGGGTCTATATTTATGACTGTTTTTCTTTTGCGCAAGTGGTACAAAACAGATACAGGCAGACTTCTTATTGATGACTTTATGCTTCGACTTCCAATTTTTGGAAAACTTATTCGTCAAACAATTCTTGCAGAATTTACACGAACATTTGGTCTTTTAGTTGGTGCTGGTACCCTTGTTGTTGAGGCGCTCAATCAAACTGCAGATGTTGCAGGAAACGTGCTGTACAAAAATGCTGTTTTAGCGGTCGCTGAACAAGTAGAAAAAGGTGTAAGCATCGCAGATGCGTTTTCTGGTTACGTCGTCTTTCCGCCAATTTTAGTACAGATGGCAAAAATTGGTGAAGAGACAGGAAAAATTGATGATTCACTTTTGCGCGTATCTGAATATTTTGAACGGGAAGTTGATCAAACAACAAAAACCTTAACAACTGCTATGGAGCCTTTTATTATGGTAGTTTTGGGTGCTGGGGTGGCATTTTTAATTATTTCTATAATAACTCCAATTTATAGTTTGACAAGCTCATTCTAGTAAAGAAAATACGAAATATTGCCCTATTGACAGATGTATTTTATTGTGACTATCATAGATAAGATCAAATTCTAAAACATGAAAAAAGAAATGAGCAAAATAACAAATAAAGGATTCACCCTCATCGAACTTCTCGTTGTCATCGCAGTTTTAGGCGTTTTAGCAGGTGGCGTTTTAGCAACAATTAATCCCCTAAAAAGAATTAATCAGGCAAATGACGTACGAATCCAAAGTGACATAGGACAAATTGTCCAGGCGCTTCAAGCATACTATACGGCTAACAGGGGTGTTTACCCAGCGACGCTTGCCGCACTTACAACCACACAAGATATTAAAGTCATTCCTGTTCCACCTGGTGGTGTTGGTACTTACACCTATGCCGTAGGTACAGGAAATGCAGAAGCAGCAGTTTCATTCCGATTTCAAGATCAACCAACATCTGGTACACTTCTATGGTGCTGGAGATCTGTAACAGGACAATTAACTTCAGCAGGAACAACCTGCAATCCATAACTCTTACGTCGTCATCTCTTTCTTCTCTTTTCAGAAAATGTTATATTGATTTGATATAAGCGACGGATAAACTATTGGCTTCATTTGTAATTTCAATGTGACCAGCATATAAATGAATATTTCAACAGAGATTATTTTACTAGGATTGTTTTTAATAGGAATACACATTGGTTCTTTTTTACATGTTGTTATAGATAGATTGCCTCGGAATGAATCAATTGGTAATAGTAGGTCATATTGCGAATCCTGTAAGCATACACTTGCATGGTATGATTTACTACCACTTTTCTCCTACCTTTTTTTACAAGGAAAGTGTCGGTATTGCCATGCGCATCTTTCTTGGTACTACCCTACTATTGAATTGCTCACTGGCATTTTATTTGTCTATACTTTTTTGTGGTACCAAGCAAATTTTCAATCAAATCTTGCTCTGCAAGTTTTTCACTTTGTTTCTCTTGGATATTACTTCTTTATTGTCAGCTCTTTCATTGCCATATTTTTTATTGATCTCAAATATGGCATTATTCCAGATAAAATTGTTTTTCCCTTGATTGTTGTTTCTTTTTTATACCAGCTTTTTGCAGGAAGTGATATACAAAATATTCTCCTTTCTGCTTTTGGTGCTTTTTTCCTTTTCTTTTTTTTGCATGCGGTAACAAAAGGAAGAGGTATGGGGTTTGGGGATGTAAAATTTGTTATTTTCATGGGGGTTGTTTTGGGCTTTCCTAACATACTTGTTGGGTTATATATAGCTTTCTTGACAGGTGCATTTGTTTCGCTCATACTCATTCTATGGGGAAAAAAGAAGTTTCGGGGAGGAACCATTCCCTTTGGTCCATTTTTAATTTTTGGCACTCTTCTTTCGCTCTTTGGTGGAGAAATTATCTTTCGTTACGCAAGCGTACTCCTTTTCCGCTAGTCCACATGCCTTCTGGCTTTACCTTAATTGAACTTCTTGTTGTTATAGCAGTGCTGGGGATATTAATTTCTGGGATTATCTATCAAATTAATCCTGGTAATCAAATTAATAAAGCACAGGATACCAGACGAGCGCAGGATGTAAATCAGTTAAAACTTGCCCTTGATAGTTACTATAACGATAAGAATTGTTATCCAACATCTCTTGATAGCTTAAGCACTGGTAATAATCCCTATATTAAGAATTTGCCAAAAGATCCAGACACAAATACGGCATATGGATATGCATTTGAAGGTGGATGTTCGCAATGGTATACATTATTTGCAAAACTAAAAGCAGGAAATGCTGCGGCAGCTGCTGACACAAATTGTACTCTACCAAAAAATTGTGGCACTACCGTACCTACTGGTCTTGATGGAACATGGTTATGTAAGAGCTCGGGGAAGGTAAATTGTTCTCTTGTTTCCTCTGTAACACTGTCATCTTCTGGGGTTGTTGTTCCCACATCGCCTCCTCCCGTGTTAACAGCAGCACCAACTCAGGGACCAAGCCCAACACCACATATTAATCCAAATCCTGTGCTTGTTGGCTCTGCCACAACGGGAAGCGGAAGTGGCCCTTCATCCGTCTTTGTCTCTGGGAACTACGCGTATGTGGTAAATGAGGCATCCGCTACCCTGCAGAAGTTTGATATTACCCCTCCAACAAATCCTGTGCTTGTTGGTTCTGCCACAACCGGAACTGGTAGTGCTCCTACTTCGGTTTTTGTCTTAGGGAACTATGCCTATGTAGTGAATCGAACTAATGCATTACAGAAGTTTGATATTACCCCTCCAACAAATCCTGTGCTTGTGGGATCTGTTGCGACGGGGGATTATTCTAACTCTGTCTTTGTGTCAGGTAACTATGCCTATGTGACAAATGGCTCGTCTAACACCCTTCAAAAATTCGATATTACCTCAGCTACAAATCCTGTTTTGGTTGGTTCTGTAACAACGGGAGGTTTTTCCACTTCCGTTTTTATCTCAGGCAACTACGCGTATGTGGTAAATGATAATGTTAGATCTTTGCAGAAATTTGATATCACACCTCCAACAAATCCCGTACTTGTTGGTTCTGCTTCAACCGCTAATTATCCTACTTCAGTTTTTGTCTCAGGTGACTACGCGTATGTATCAAACAATGGTGCTACCCTGCAGAAGTTTTATATAGGTTCAACAAATCCTGCGCTTATGGGTTCTGCGGTAGGCGGAGGTTATAATATTTCGGTTTTTGTCTCAGGTGACTACGCCTACGCGGCAAATTATGCGCAAAACAAGTTAGAGAAGTTTGATATTAGGCCAAATAGTCCTTTGTCGGTTGGTTCCGCCACAACGGGAAGTGGTCCTCGTTCCGTTTTTGTCTCAGGTAACTACGCGTATGTGGTGAGTGGAAGTTCTAATACTTTACAGAAGTTTGATCTTAATGCTGTTATAGCTCCTGTAACACCTGGTAATTGTATAGATGGGACAACAGATCAAACGTATGCAGGGTCGTCTATGGTTGGATGTAATGGAACAGTAACGTTTGGTCAAGCATCGGGGCTTTGTGCAACAGATTCACACCTTTGTTCCATTGATGAATATCTTGCAAAAGGTGGTAAGACTACTCCAACAAACAATAGTGGTAATAGATGGTTAGAAAGTCGTTCTACGACAACCCCAACTCTTCCTACATGCGATACAGATCAAAAGCTTATGCAAAAAGGCGAGGCTATATCAAATATGTCTTTTTTAGCATCACCAGTAATTACGGTTTCTTATGTAACAAGTTGTTCTTCACAAAACAGAGGATACTTTACACGAGATACGCATACTTTTGCAAGGCAAGGAGCAACGTGTTGTGCTGGTCCAGCGCCATCTGTTGCTCCAACAATAGATCCATCATATTGCATTACTGGGTATAGAGATTATGATAACGATAGCTTTACCATAGGTGCTGGGGAACGATTCTGTGGCATGCTCGCATTGCCAGGAGGGTACAGACAAGTAAAATCAAACTACGAAGACTGTTATGATGGGAATATAAACGCATTTCCTAACCAAACACAGTATTTTGCAGGACATAGAGGAGATGGTAGTTTTGATTACAATTGTGATGGGGTTATAGAAACAAAAAAGCCATGCTCGAATGCTTCTTTGGCAATCGATGCAAATCCTACTCAAACAAAACCAACAAGTGGATCTGATTACATGACATGGTGTGCGGGAAGTGTGACGCGGGATAACGCAGGATCACTTTGTGTGAAAGATATTTCTTCTCCTTGTGCAACAACATATTATATGAAATATGGTGGTACACCAGCAGACTATTGGGTAGCTGGCGCATATGGAGGTGGTTACTCGGCATCAAGTACGGGTTGGTGCGGGTGTTCAAAAGCAGACCAGTCTACGTGTACGATTCATGATGTCCACTACACCTCTAGTGTGTGTCGCACTTCTTCGCCTTGTACATATCCAGATGCCGCTATTAAAACGGTAATTCAAAATGGAATTTTTATTCCTATTACTTCCAGTAGTGTGTATGGATTTGTAACAACCGGATCTCAGCAGTATGGATCGTTTAGATCAAGCAGTAACGCTTGTCCAGATGGGACTGATACGCACACGTACGTTGACGAATTTGGCTATATTGCATTAAAGCATAAAGATACGCAATTAGGAGCACTCTGTTGTAGTAGTACTGCAACAGTAAGTCGTTAACGAAAAAGTATATGTCAATAGTAGGTTTTGGATGGATTAAGGCTCGATGGAACCGGGATTCATGGGGCTTTACGCTTATAGAGCTTTTGGTGGTTGTTGCATGTATTGGTATTCTATCTGGACTACTTTTTGTTGTTATTAATCCTTCGGAGCAAGTTAAGAAAAGTCGTGATGCGCAGCGGAAACACGATCTTTCGCAAGTGCAAAAAGCACTGGAAGTGTATTACAACGACAAGGGGCGTTATCCAAACGCTGTGATAGCAGGAGAAGCAACTGCTATTGAAGGTGCTCCTTGGGGGGAGCCTTGGCCAGGCTATATGGAGGTTATGCCAAAAGATCCTCTTGGTAGTAAAGAATATGTATATCAAGTAGATGCAAGCGGGAATACATATCGATTATATGCAAAACTTGATCGCTGCTCGGATAACGAGGTAATTACAGTTGAAGGGTTTGACTGCGCCACAGAGGTCTACAATTACAGTGTTACCTCGCCAAACCTTCTTATTGCCCGGTTTGCGCTCGTGTCTCCTCCCCCACCTCCTACAGCAACAAGTACGCCTTCACCGACTGCAACTCTTGCTCCAACACCTACTATTGCATTCCCAGCACCAATTGCGTATTGGAGAATGGATGAGGCATCAGGAACAATGGTTGGAGATAGTTCGGCTAATGGAATCAACGGCACCTCATCTTCGACTAGCAACATATCAACCAGCGGAAAATTTGGGAATGCAAGAACTTTTAATGGTACAAGCGACCATATTTCTATCCCTAATAATAGCAAACTAAATTTTACTAATGGACTTACGTTTGCCGCATGGCTACTGATAGCGAGCGATTTTAGCGATTGGGGCGGGGTCTTTTCTAGGGGATCGTATAACAAGGGTTGGGATATCCTTATTAGTCCTGGTGCAGCAGATTTTCGCTCAAGCTGTTTAACCAGTGGGACAGATAATTTTATAGCTACAGGTCTTACATCTGGAAGCGGCTGGCATCATTTTGTTGTAACGTTTGACTCTGTTGTGCAGAGTATTAAAACATACCGTGATGGTGTTTTGATATCTTCAAATGTAACACGGGGAGATGGAAGCCCAAAAACGCCAACTGGAGTTCTTTGCAGTACTTCAGAAACAAACTATATAGGTAAAGAAGTGGCGCCAGATACTGCGCAAAGAAAATTTAAAGGCTCAATAGATGATGTTCGTATTTACAATAGGGCGTTGACTCCAAGCGAAGTGGGAGTCCTTGCCACATTGACACCAACCCCTACTCTCACTCTTACCCCAACAGTTACTCCTACAATCCCAACAGCTACTCCTATTCCCTGCTCCTCAGGGTTACTAGTAAATGGTTGTTTTGAAAGCCAACAGGCCAGCTGGGATTGTCATGGAGCAATCAGCGGAAATTGTAATACTGATTCTTCTACTAAATTTGGCGGTGCTTACTCTGTCAAGGTAACAAACACAGGTGGTTGGTGGGGATGGCAATTATCACAAGGTGGTATCACCGCCTCTTTAGGAGAACAATTCTGTTTATCAGCAAGGGTAAAAAAGCAAACATCCACAGATGCGGTAAGTATCGCTATACAGGAAACCGGTCCCGGAACTAATTGGTTACAAGCAGGTCCTTTTGCGACTGATACAACTGATTGGCAATTAGTAAGAAATACTGTCACAGTTGGTACAAATTGGCATCCACCAATTCAAGTATATTTACGGGCTTGGCAGGCTAATCAGGCTGCTTGGTTTGATGATGTATCTCTAACCAGGGGAGCTTGTCTATGAAGAAATATCTTTCATTTTGTAAGGGCTTTACCCTTATTGAGCTTTTGGTTGTTATTGCTATCCTTGCTATTTTGGCGGCAGGTGCCTTGGCTCTTTTTGATCCTATTAGTCAATTACAAAAGGCAAATGACGGGAGGAGAAAGTCCGATCTACTCCAAATCCAAAAAGCTCTTGAACAATACCATACAGATAATGGTAGGTATCCATTAAGTACTGGAAAAAACAGCGAAAAGCCATATAGAATTGTAGGGTTTAAAGCAGACCATGAGGTTTTGGATTGGGGGGAGGAATGGCAACCGTACATGCAAAAACTTTCTAAAGATCCACAAAAAGAAAACAGATATGTGTACTACGCAAGCGCAGATGGACAGGCATATTGGTTGTATGCTAGTCTAGAAAAAGGAGATATAGATTCCTTAGCATGCAACAAGGGTAAACCATGTAAGGGAATTTTGAGTAACGATATTCCTGCCACTGCATGCGGAGCAATTTGTAACTATGGTGTGTCGAGCAGGAACGTAAGCCCATGAAAAATTTTCAATTTGAAATTCGAAATTTGAAATGAAATCTTAAATTTGAAAATTTAAATTTTAAAACATTAAAAATTGAATGAAAATTAAAAATTTAAAATTAAAAATTAATTCTTCTGGTTTTACCCTCATAGAACTTCTTGTTGTTATCGTTATCATTGGTATCTTATCGACCCTTATTATGGCGAACTTTGTTGGGATTCGTCAAAGAGCTCGTGATGGTCAAAGAAAGACGGATCTTAGACAAATTCAGGCAGCACTCGAGATTTATCGAGCAGATCAAGGGAAATATCCTACAACTATTCCAGCATGTGGATCTACCTTTAAAAGTGCAGACGAAAAATCAACATATATGCAAAAAATTCCTTGTGGTCCGCTTGGACAAGAATATACGTATGAATCTCCAAATGGTTTAACCTATACTATTTTTGCATGTCTGGAAAACGATAAAGATGACCAACTGGATAAGGCAAGTGGAAATCCTGTGCTTTGTCAAAGTTTTTCTGACCGATGGAAATTGACACTTCAAAACCCATAAGAGCAATGCAAAATGTAAAACTAAAGTGCAAAAATGCAAGATTTTAGAAAAATTTTCTCCTCCACCCTATTTCCCCTACGTTCTCAACGTGCATTCACCCTTATTGAACTTTTATGGTCTGTAGCTGTTGGTGCAATTCTCTCAACCATTGGCGTTGCAGCATTTCTTGACTATAGCAGATCTCAAACGCTGGTTACTGCTA
>Ga0080064_1002910_pt1 | contig 26965 bp, 27 predicted proteins | sample Subgrocontami54m_FD_69260 | JGI IMG/M metagenome (GOLD analysis project Ga0080064, IMG submission 69260) | Subsurface groundwater microbial communities from S. Glens Falls, New York, USA - GMW46 contaminated, 5.4 m (SPADES assembly) (version 2) ...
TTCATCGGCTTTTTCGTCGGCCTCATCCCCGGTCCCTCCCCGGTCATCTCGACCATGGTTTCCTATTCCGTGGAACGCAAGCTCGACAAGCGGGGCGAGTTCGGCAAGGGCGCGATCGAAGGCGTGGCGGGACCCGAAGCGGCCAACAACGCTTCCGTCGGCGCCGCCTACGTTCCCTTGATGGCGCTGGGGATTCCCTTCACCCCCGCCATGGCGGTGGTGATGGCGGTGCTGCTGATCCATGGAATCAATCCCGGCCCCCTGTTGATGACCGAAAAACCGGATCTCTTCTGGGGCGTCATCGCCAGCATGTACATCGGCAACTTTATGCTCCTCGTGTTCAATCTGCCCCTGGTCGGCGTATTTGCAAACATCATCCGGACGCCGCTTTTCCTGCTCATGCCTATCGTGCTGATGCTGTGTCTGGTGGGCGTCTACTCCGTCAACAATTCGATGCTCGACATCTGGCTCATGATCGGCTTCGGCCTGTTGGGCTATCTCCTGCGGCGGCTGAAATATGATCTGGCGCCGCTGGTTCTGGCCCTGGTCCTCGGCCCGATGATGGAGAGAAGTTTCCGCGAGGCAATGATGATCAGCCGGGGCGACCTGTGGGTGTTCCTGAGCCGTCCCATTTCGGGGACGATCCTTGCGGTCGGAGCACTCGTCCTGGTCGCGCCCCTCGTGATCGCATGGCTCAAACCGTTTATCGAGCGCAAATCTCCAGGAGAAGCCTAAAGAGAGCCGCTTGCGGAAGGCGCGTGGTTCAGGACCGCCGCCACTGAAATACTATGTGCCATCGATGAAGCGCGCGCAATCGAAAGCCAATGTCGTGGTTAGAGCTGCCTAAGATCGCGCATCTCACTCGCGCTCGCCCCACAAGCGACGCCGGCTGCCGCAAACAAGTCTGCACCGAGCCTTCTAAGTAGAATTCCGGACTCTTCCAATTGACGCTATGTTGTCGCGCAGATAGGTTGCGTTGCCGCGAACCTCGATAAAGCCCCGGGCCTGCAGGTCCTTCATCACGCGGGTCACCATTTCCCGCGACGCGCCTAAGGTATCGGCCATCTCCGTCTTGATGATCTTCTGCGTGATGATATGCTGTCCGTCTATCGTCTCGGACATGTCCAGCAAGGACGCGGCCACCCGTCCGTACACATCCATCAGCGCCAGCCTGCCGATCTTCCGGTCTGCCTCGCGCAGGCGCTGGACCGCGCAGCGCAACATCGTCATGGCCATCTCGAAGTTATCCTGGAGGCATTTCCTGAACTCGTGCTTCGAGAGCACCAGGAGCTCGCCCGGTTCAAGGGCAATGACACTTGCGGACCTCGCGCTGTCTTCGATCGGCACCATTTCCCCGAAGTACTCGCCGGGACCGAGCGTGGTCAGGATAATCTCGCGGCCCGTGCTATCGCCGATGTTGACCTTGAGCTTGCCCGAGATCACGATGTAGAGCGAATCGGTGACATCGCCGGCCGCGATGATGGTCGCGCCGCGGGAAAAGCTCTGGCGGCCCACCACTTTCGTGAGCAGGGTGAGCTGCTCCTCCGGCAACATTGAGAAAAGCCGAACATTTCGCAGCAGTAGCGTGGAAACGGTGGCGTGCATCGCCATGATCAACTCCTCGATGTCACCAAAGTACGCTGCCACAATGGCAACGTCTGTGCGACCGCGAACATAGGGCGGGCGCACCAGTCCGTTCGCTTCTGCCAAAGGTGCTATCCCTGCTCCGCGTACAGCTCGGTCATGAGCTGACGCAGCCAGACGTTCGCCGGATCCTGGTGGTAGCGCTGGTGCCAGTGCAGCCGCACTTCGAAGCTCGGCATGCGCAGCGGCAGCGGCAGCACCTTGAAATTGCCCCCCTGCGCGAACACGGCGGCGACACGCGAGGGCACGGTGACGATGAGGTCGGTGCGCGCGAGAATCATCGGCACCACCAGAAAATGCGGCACGCGCACCGCTATGCGGGCGCTCAAGCCTGCCGCGACGAAGGTCTCTTCGATCACCTGGTGGCCCGTTCCGGCGTAGGAAACGAGCACATGCGCCGCTGCGCGGAACTGTTTCGCGCTGATCTTCGCGCCGATGCCCGCATGATCGGCGCGCAGCATGCATACATAGTGCTCGCGAAACAGCGGTTGCTGGCGCATGCCCGTGGTCAGCCCAGGGAGGAAACCGACCGCAAGATCGAGCTCGCCCGCCTCCAGTGCCGCATGCACATCCTTGATCGGAATCCGCACTACTTCGATCTTGACGCCCGGCGCGTCGCGCTTGACGCGCTCGAGCAGGCCGGGCAGAAACACCATCTCGCCGATGTCCGACATGTGAAAGCGAAAGGTGTTGCCGGAACTGCGCGGGTCGAAGCCGGCGTGCTGCTGCAGGGCGGTATGGACCAGCCGCAGCGCCTCGCGCACCGGCTGCGCCAGTTGCTGCGCGAACGGCGTGGGGCGCATGCCGCGCGGCGTGCGCACGAACAGCGGATCGTCGAACAGCTGGCGCAAGCGTGCGAGCGCGTTGCTCATCGCCGGCTGCGACAGCCCGATGCGCTCACCCGCGACGGTAACGCTGCCTTCGGTCGCAATGGCGTCGAAGGCGCGCAGGAGATTCAAATCGAGATCCGTCATATTCATAATCCGTATGTATATCATATTCTTCATCAATTTGACAAATGCCTCCACCGCGCCTAACCTCGCTTCAAAGGGGGCTTGCCCGGCTCACGCCCAGGCGAGCGCAACGAGGAGAAACCATGTACGAAATCCGCATCCACGGCCGCGGTGGGCAGGGCGCAGTGCTGGCCGGGGGCATTCTCGCCACCGCGCTGGTGCTCGAAGGCAAGTTCGTCGTCGCCGTGCCCTCTTTCGGTTTCGAGCGCCGCGGCGCGCCGGTAGCGAGCTACCTGCGCTTCGACGAGCGCGAGATCCGCCAGATGACCAACATCTATTACCCCGACTGCGTCCTGTGCATCGATCCTACGGTAGCGCGCGCGGTGAACGTGTTCGAAGGCGTCAGGGACGGCGCCGTGCTGGTGCAGACCACGGCCAAACCGCTGGGCGATTTCCAGCTGCCGCGCGAGATTGCGACGGTAGGGTTGTGCGATGCCGTGTCGATCGCGCTCGACATTTTCAAGCGCTCGATCACCAACACCATCATGCTCGGCGCGTTCGCGCGCACCACGGGGCTGGTTTCGCTGGAGTCGCTGCAGGCGGCGATCCAGAAGTCGGATTTTCGCGATGCCGGTCTGAAGCAGAATATGGCGGCGCTGGAGCGCGGCTATGAATCAACTCAAGTGCACAAGATAGTGAGGGAGGCAGCGGCATGAGCAGGGAGCAGGGGCCCCGCACAACGGGGATGCGACCGGCCGCGATTGCCGCCAGCCGCCGACATCTGCAGCGGTTGAACCACGACGACCGTACGGAGGCAGCGGCATGAGCAGGGAGCAGGGGCCCCGCACAACGGGGATGCGACCGGCCGCGATTGCCGCCAGCCGCCGACATCTGCAGCGGTTGAACCACGACGACCGTACGGAGGCAGCGGCATGAGCATGACGCAGCGGGCCTACCCGATGTTCGATTCGTCGACGATTCCCGACGACCTGTGCCCGATCGCAACCAAGCCCACGCCCATGCTGCCGGGCGACTGGCGCAGCATGCGGCCGGTGGTGGATCGCGCCAAATGCGTCAAATGCGCCGTGTGCTGGCTCTACTGCCCGGTGCAATGCGTGGTCGAGCGCCCGGCCTGGTTCGATTTCAACCTGAAGACCTGCAAAGGCTGCGGCATCTGTGCCACCGAGTGCCCGCAGAGAGCCATCGCCATGATTGAAGAGGCCGCGTGATGAGTGCCGTTCTCAAGCAAAAATCGAAACTCATCGTCTGCGACGGCAACGAAGCGGCGGCCTGGGCGGTGTCGCTCGCCGACGTCGACATGGTCGCGGTGTATCCGATCACGCCGCAATCCTCGCTGGTCGAGTACCTGGCCAAGTTCATCGCCGACGGGCGGCTCAGCGCCGAAATTGTCGACGTCGAAGGAGAACATTCGGTGCTGTCGGTGCTGCATGGCGCCTGCCTCGCCGGCGCGCGCACCTACACCGCGAGCTGCGGGCCGGGCCTCGCCTTCATGTTCGAGCCCTATTTACGCACGCCGGGGATGCGCCTGCCGTTGGTGATGACCATCGTCACGCGTGATACGCTCACGCCGCAAAGCGTCTGGGGCGGGCATCAGGACGCCATGTCGGTGCGCGAAGTCGGCTGGGTGCAGATGTACTGCGAATCGGTGCAGGAGGTGCTCGACACCACCATCATGGCCTACAAGATCGCCGAGCACCACGACGTGATGCTGCCGGTCAACGTCTGCCACGATGGTAATTACCTCTCCTTCGGCGCGGCGCGCTGCGAACTGCCGGACCAGGGCGAGGTCCGTAACTTCCTCGGTGAGAAGGACGTCAATTGGCATGTGGCGCTCGATCCGCAGCGCCCGATGGCGGTCGATCCGCTCACCGGCGGCGCCGGCGGCCCCGGCCCGTCCACCTTCGTGCGTTACCGCAAAGGCCAGTGCAGCGGCATGCAGAATTCGCTCGAGGTGATCACCGAGGTGCACGAGGAATGGGGGCGGCGTTTCGGCCGCACCCATGCGCCGCTGGTCGAGTCCTACCGCATGGACGGCGCCGACTACGCCATCGTCACCATCGGCAGCATGACCGGCGCGGCGAAGGACGCGGTGGACGAAGCGCGCGCGCGCGGCGAAAAGGTGGGCCTGGTGAAAGTAAAAACCTATCGCCCGTTCCCGACGCAGGCGTTCGCGACGGCGCTCGCCGATGTGCAAGCCTTCGGCGTGGTCGACCGTTCGGTGTCGTTCGGCTGGAACTGCGGGCCGTTGTTTCAGGACAGCATTACAGCCATGAATTACTCGCCAAAGCGTATTCCGGCGATGAGCTTCATCGGCGGGCTCGCCGGCGCCGACCTCACCGTGTCGCACTTCGAGCGCGTGATCGGCCGCACCAAGGAACTCGCACGCGACGGCCGGCCGGCCGAGACCGTGTGGCTCAACGAGAAAGACTAACAAAATGCAACACACCCACTACCTGATTGTCGGCGCCAGCCACGCGGCGCTGTCGGCCCTGCACGCGATCCGGTTGCACGACCCGGAACAGGAGGTCATGCTGCTCACCCGCGACGACAGCCTGCCGTATTCGCCCACCGTCCTGCCCTACGTGGTGTCCGGGCGGTCGAACCCGGACCGGGTGTTCCTGCGCGACGAAGCCTATTTCGCCCAGCAAAAGGTCAATTACCTGCGCGGGGCCAAGGTGCAGAAGGTAAACACGGGCGAGTGCGCGGTCGAACTCGCCGACGGGAGCAGGATAGGCTTCGACAAGCTGCTGCTGGCAACCGGCGCGGCGCCGATGTTGCCGAATATTCCCGGTCTCGCCGGACTGCGTTTCCATGTGCTGCGCACCCTCAACGATGCAGTCGCACTGCGACAGGCACTGCCTCAGGTCAAACGCGCGTTGGTGCTGGGCGCCGGACTGGTCGGCATGCACGCGGCCGAGAATCTCGCCAAGGGCGGCGTGGATGTGACCGTTGTGGAGGTGCAGCCCCGTGTACTCGCCGGCTATTTCGATGCGGAAGCATCTGCGATGATCGAGCAGGTTTTTGCCGCCAACGGCGTACGCCTGCTGACGGGCGTGCGCGTGGCGTCGTTCGCAGCGAAAGGCGACGGCTGCCGCGCCATGCTCGCCGACGGCACCGACATCGGCGCGGATCTTCTGCTCGTCGCCACGGGCGTCGCGCCGGTGACCGATTTTCTTGACGGCAGCGGCGTCGCAACCGAACGCGGGGTGCTGGTCGACGAGCATATGCGCACCAACATCGCCAATATCTGGGCCGCGGGAGACGTGGCGCAGGCGCGCGGCTTCTTTACCACCGAGCGCATCATCAACGGCATCCTGCCGGACGCGGTCGATCAGGGCCGCATCGCGGGCATGGCCATGGCCGACGATCCGGCAACAAAGAATTATGCAGGCGGCGTGCCGCTCAACACCTACAGCTTTTTCGGCCAACAGGCGGTTTCGGTCGGCGTGCACCAGGAAGCGCTGGAGCAGTCCGGGGTCGAGGTGCAAAAGCAGGTGGACGTGGCACGGAACCGCTATCTCAAGATCGTGCTGAAGGACAGGCGTCTCGCCGGCATCTTCGGGGTCAACGCTGCGTTCGATCCGGGCATCATGTGGGAGCTGATTCTGCGCGCCATCGACCTGGGCGACGAGAAGCTGGCGTTCCTGCGTTCACCGCAGCAGACCGCGCGCGCTTTGATGTCGAAGAACTGGAGATAGGCATGGGCGCCGCATACGAGACCATCCATTTCAAGGCCGAAGCCTGCGACGGCTGCAACGACTGCATGACGGCATGCGCGCTGGCCAAGGCGCAGTCGGACGACCATCTGCAATCGCGCATCCAGATCGTGCCCTCCGGCGACGCCTTCGAGCTCGCCATCTGCCGCCAGTGCGGCGATCCGGAATGCGTGCTCAACTGCCCCGCGGCGGCGCTGTCGAAGAACGCCGGCAGCGGCGTGATCGACTGGGACGGATCGAAGTGCGTCAACTGCCTCCTGTGCACCCTCGGCTGCGCCTACGGCGGCATCGCCTACGACACCTTTTCGTCCCAGGTGATCAAATGCGACATGTGCGCGGGCGCCCCGGCCTGCGTCAAGGCCTGCGTGACCGGCGCGCTGAAGCACGTCAAGACGGCGCGCATCTACAACGAGGTAGGTAATCTCGAAGACCTATTCGCGCCCGGACTCTCGGGCTGCCAGGGTTGCAATACCGAATTGATCATGCGCCACACGCTGCGCCGCATCGGCCCGGACGTGGTGGTGGCGACGCCGCCCGGCTGCATTCCGGGCATGGGCTCGGTCGGCTACAACGGGCTCACCGGCACCAAGGTGCCGGTGTTCCATCCGCTGCTCACCAACACCGCCTCGATGCTCGCGGGCGTGCGCCGCCAGTTCAAGCGCAGCGGCCGCGAGGTGATGGCGGTGGCTCTCGCCGGCGACGGCGGTACCGCGGACGTGGGCTTTCAGTCGCTTTCGGGCGCAGCCGAGCGCGGCGAGGAGATTTTGTACATTTGCGTCGACAACGAAGGCTACATGAACACCGGCATGCAGCGATCGGGCTGCACGCCTTACGGCGCCTGGACCTCGACCACGCCGGTGGGCGAGCGCGCTCACGGCAAGACCCAGGACGCGAAAAACCTGCCGCTGCTGATGGTGATGCACAACTGCAGTTATGTCGCGACCGCCTCCACCGCATTCATGCAGGATATGTACGACAAACTCGACCGCGCGATCCAGGCGGCCAAGACCGGATTCGCCTATCTGCACATCTACTCTCCCTGCACCACCGGCTGGCGCTTCCCTTCCGACCAGAACGTGGAGGTGGCGCGCAAGGCCGTTGAAACCAATTTCGTGCTGCTGTGGGAGTTCAATCCGCGGGACGGCCTGCACCTGACCCATCCGGTCGATAACGCGCGTCCTATAGACGAGTATCTCGAAACACTCGGCAAATACCGGCACCTGGCCCCCGATCAAGTCGCGCATATCGAGCGCACCCTGTCGAATAACCTCTCGCGCATCCGGGGTTTTGCCGCGGCCAAGGGCACGGCGAACGCTGCGGCCGGCCGCGCCTGACCCGGCACACCGTTCCTATGCATTGCGACGCAAATCGCGCCCCCGCTATTGCTCCGAAGTTGTAAGATTGCGCGGACGAAAAACCGTCCGCGCGGATCGTCGATTGCGCACGGATGAAAAGCACATCCGCGCGCAATCGACGATCTTGCATAACCCCAAACCTTTTTTGGTTTTAACCGTAACCGTATTTTCTGGGCGGATGCGCTTTTCATCCGCCCAGAAAACACGGTTGGCGCGCGGAGCGCGCAAGAGTTGCAGCGCTAAAGATTCCTTTGAAACCGAAATGGAACTGATTCAAATATGGCATCAACCCAGCGACCGATTACCATCCTGATCGCCGCGCTCGGCGGCGAAGGCGGCGGCGTCCTGGCCGACTGGATCATCGCGGCCGCGACGGCCGAAGACTACCCGGTGCAGAGCACCTCCATCCCCGGGGTGGCGCAGCGCACCGGCGCGACCACCTACTACATCGAGCTCTACCCGGCGCGCGCGGCCGAGCTTCAAGGCCGGCGCCTGGTGATGACGCTCGCGCCCGCGCCCGCCGACGTCGACGTGATGCTCGCCTCCGAGCTGCTCGAGGCCGGGCGCGCGCTGCTGAACGGCTATGTCACGCCCGGACGCACCACGCTCATCGCCTCGACCCACCGCATCTACACCGTCGATGAAAAAATAGCGCTGGGCGACGGCCGCTTCGACAGCGAGCGCATTCTCGCCGCATGCGGGGTGCTGGCGAAGCGCGCCATCCTCGCCGATTTTCATAAGCTCGCCGCGAAGGCTGCGGCGATGATTAACGCGGTGTTGTTCGGCGCGCTCTCCGGCTCAGGCACCCTGCCGCTGCCGCGGGCCGCTTGCGAGGAAGCCATTCGCAGCGCCGGCAAAGGGGCGGAGGCGAGCCTCAGAGGCTTTGCGCTGGGTTACGCCGCCGCCGAAGGCAAGACGGCCGCTGCCGAGCCTGCGACGAAGAACGCTGAAGCCAACACGCAAGCGCATTCACTGGCCGAGCGCGTGCGCCAGGGTTTTCCCGCCGAAGTCCACGAGATGATCGAGCAGGGCCTGGCGCGCGTCGCAGACTTCCAGGACCGCGACTACGCCGCGCTATATCTGGAGCGGCTGGCGCCGATCGCGAAACTCGACCAGCCGCAGGTCGGGACTGAGAAGTGGAAACTCACCAGTGAAACCGCGCGCTTTCTCGCGCTGTGGATGAGCTATGAGGACGTGATCCGGGTCGCCGACCTGAAATCGCGCCGCAGCCGCTTCGAGCGCGTGCGCGCCGAGGTGCAGGCCAAGCCGGACGAGCCGGTGCGCATCATCGAATACCTGAAGCCCGGCGTGGAAGAAGTGGCGGCGCTCCTGCCCTCCGGCTTGTCCAAACGCGTCGTCGCCTGGGCCGAAAGGCGCGGCCTGATGCACAAGTTGAATGTCGGCCTCCATGTCGACACCACCAGCGTGACCGGTTTCCTGATGCTGCGCGCGCTCGCGGTGTTGCGGCCGCTGCGCCGCATGAGCGCACGCTATGCCGAGGAGCAGGCGCTGATCGAGCGCTGGCTGCGCGCGATCGCCGCCGCGCCTGCGCCGGAACTCGCGCTGGAAATCGCGCTCTGCGGTCGCCTGATCAAGGGCTACGGCGATACCAACCGGCGCGCCAAAGCAAATTTCCTGCGCATTTTCGACACATTGATTGAGAGCGGAGCGCCGATGGATGCCAGGGAACGCGCGCGCGCGGTGCACGGAGCGCGCGAAGGCGCGCTCGCCGACCCGGAAGGCCGCGGCCTCGAGGCGACGCTCGCCACGCACGGCATCGCGCCGCTGCCGCCGCGGCCGAAAATCATCCAGTTCATGCGCCGGCCGGGCGCCACAAAAAGGGCTGCGTAGGCCATGGAACGACAGTTCAATACGGAAATCGAGTCGCTGAAACTCGGCGCCGGGGAAACCTTCCATGGCGAAGGCATACTCGCAGTGACCAAGGCGCTGTTGCAGTCGGGCGTGTCCTATGTCGGCGGCTATCAGGGCGCACCGGTGTCGCACCTGCTCGACGTCATGGTGCAGGCGCGCGACTACATGAACGAACTGGGCGTGCACGTCGAGGCCTGCACCAACGAAGCCTCGGCGGCGGCGATGCTCGGCGCCTCGATCAACTATCCGGCACGCGGCGCAGTGACCTGGAAATCGATCGTCGGCACTAACGTCGCCTCCGATGCCCTGACCCACGTTGCTTCCGCGGGCGTGCTCGGTGGCGCGCTGATCGTGGTGGGCGAGGATTACGGCGAAGGCGCGAGCGTGGCGCAGGAGCGCACCCACGCGGTGGCGCTAAAATCCTCGATGTGGATGCTCGACCCGCGGCCGAACCTCGCCACCATCGTCAATCTGGTGGAGCGGGGCTTCGAACTGTCGGAAGCCTCGAACACCCCGGTGTTCATGGACCTGCGCATCCGCGCCTGCCATGTGCACGGCAGCTTCACCGCTGGCCCCAACCGCGCACCCGTGGTGTCGACGCGCAATCTGCTGCCCGAGGCAGCGGTGTTCGACTACGAGCACATTCCGCATCCGCCGGCCACTTACCGGCAGGAGAAGCTGAAAATGGGCGTGCGCATGCCGGCGGCGCGCAACTACATCCGCGAGCACCGGCTGAATGAACTGTTCGCGGGAAGCGAAAGCGGCGTCGGCATCATCTGCCAGGGCGGACTGTACAACAACCTGCTGCGCGCGCTGAAGCTCGTGGGTCTTGCAGACGACTTCGGCAACAGCGGCATTCCCATCCTCGCGCTCAACGTGGTCTACCCGCTGGTGCCCGAGGAAATTACCGGTTTCTGCGCGGGCAAGGCCGCAGTGCTGGTGGTGGAAGAAGGCCAACCCGAATTCATCGAGCAGGACATCGCCACTATCTTGCGCCGCGCGGCCGCGCAGCCCGGTCTGCGCGACATCGGACAGACCAAGCTGCACGGAAAAGATTCCCTGATCATGGCGGGCGAATACACTTCCGAAGTGATCGTGCACGGGCTCATGCGCTTTCTCGCCGCGCATGCCGCGCACCTGGACATCTCCGCCGGGACGCGCTGGCACGAAGCGGCGGACGCCGCGCGCGCGCACGCTGCCGAGCTGCTCGGCGCGCCGCTGCCGCCGCGGCCGCCGAATTTCTGCGTCGGCTGTCCCGAGCGTCCGGTGTTCGCGGCGATCAAGCTGGTCGAACGCGACATCGGCAAGCGCCACATCTCGGCCGACATCGGCTGCCATTCGTTTGCAACCTTCGCCCCGTTTTCGCTCGGCAATTCCATCCTCGGCTACGGCATGAGCCTCGCGAGCGCGGCCGGCGTCGCACCGATGCTGGCCGGCCGCTCGCTGGCGATCATGGGCGACGGCGGCTTCTGGCATAACGGCTTTCTCTCCGGCGTCGCCTCCAACCAGCTGAACGGCGGCGACGCGGTGCTGCTGATCATGAAGAACGGCTACACCTCGGCCACCGGCACGCAGGAGCTGGTGTCCTCGCCGCATGACGAATCCGCGGAGCTGGCGCAGGAGAAAAGCACGGTGCGCACCGACCGCACGATCGAGAACACGCTGCGCGGCTCTGGCGTGAAATGGCTGCGCAACGTCTACACCTACCGCGTCGCCGACATGGCGAAGACCTTGCGCGAAGCCTTCACTACGGACGAGCCTGGGCTGAAAGTCATCATCGCCGAGGGCGAGTGCCAGCTCGAGCGCCAGAGACGCATCCGCCCCATACTCGCGCGGCTGCTCGGTTCGGGCGCGCGCGTGGTGCGCACGCGCTTCGGCGTGGACGACGACACCTGCACGGGCGACCATTCCTGCATCCGCCTGTCAGGCTGTCCTTCGCTCACGCTGAAGGCATCAGCCGATCCGCTCAAGGTGGATCCGGTTGCGCACGTGAACCACTCGTGCGTCGGCTGCGGCCTGTGCGGCGAAGTCGCGCACGCCGCGATCCTGTGCCCGTCGTTCTACCGCGCGGAGATCGTGCAGAACCCGAATGCCTGGGATCGATTTATCGCGCGCCTGCGCGCAAGCGTCATCGGGTGGCTGCAACCGGCCTGAGTTGGGGTCGAACCGACGCGGAATCCTGTCAGCCCGCGCATCCTTGGTTGTCGGTGAAATATCGCCCACGCGTAGTCGCGTGCTTCTTGCATCGACTAGCGCGTCTTGGTGTGGCGATACTTACAATTTGGCCATTCTGGATTTGATCAAGGTATAGACACCAAAGGCAATTTCGCGAGTTTCGACCTGGGTCGTTCTCTCCTCGACAAGCTCAAAGATTTCCTTAGCGGGCTTGGCGCCCACAATCATCGATTTCAAGTATATGTAGGCATTCGCTATGGGGTGGTACCATTCCGAATGGAGAGGGATGGAATCAATTATCAGCAATTGACCGCCTGGTTTCAAAATGGATATAGCCTTCTCCAGTGCCTTTTTATAGTCTGGCATTGCCGTTAGCGCAAGGCAAAATACGACTGCGTCAACCTTTTGCGTTGGCGAAAAATCGTACATGTCCATGCATTCAAACTGGACATTGGTCCAGCCGTTCGCTACTTTTTTTCGCTTGGCGATGTCGATCATTCGGCCTGAAAAATCGATGCCAATAAGGTGGGATGAGTCATCGATCTTCTTCAGCAAGCCGGGAACCACCGAAGCAGGGCCGCAGCCCAATTCGACGACTGTGCACCCCTGCGGCACATCCAGATTGCGTGCCACTTCGTCATAAAGCCGAGGCGCCTGACCCAAGCTCATGAGGAAAGCAATGAAATCGTAGCTTGAAGCTGCAAGGTCATATTTGTTCCTGTTGGCAATTTGTCTGATATCCATTTGGCACCTCTCTTTTTCGGTTGATTTCCGGATTGTTTCGCAGCGTAACGAGTCGTCATGTGCCACAGGCAGGGACGATCCGGGTGAGGCACGGGCGATTCGCAGCGGTTATACGAGGGCGCGGATGAACGGCTACTCCAAGGGCCGCCATTCGCGCGTAAGCCATTGATCCAGTCATGGTGGTGCGTCGTGAAACGGACGCCGGTTGTCGCATGCAATCAGCTCATTCTCATTGGATTTGAAATTCTATTGCCAATTATAGAGCATTTACACTAAGATAGTGCAATTGCTCTATTTTGGAGAATCACGCCGTGAAAGTACTGCTCATCCAGCCCCCAAGTTGCGATCCCCTTACCGATCGATTCTTCCTATTTGAGCCCTTGGCCCTGGAATACCTGGGGGCGGGTCTCAAACTAGACGGTCACATGGTGGAAGTCCTCGACGCACGGCTGGAGCCGGAAATCGAGGAGGCTTGCCATAGGTTTCAGCCGCAACTCGTGGGTCTTACCGGGTTTACCAGCCATGTCAATATCGTCAAGGGAATAGCGGCACGCCTCAAGGCGATCTATCCCAAGGTTTCCGTGGTAGTCGGGGGGCACCACGCGACTGTGCGGCCGGAGGATTTCAACGAGCCGGCCTTCGATGCAGTCGTTATCGGCGAAGGGGTCTTCACCATGCGGGAAATCGCCCGGGCGACGGCAGCAGGGAGCAGCTTGCGGGAGATCACGGGCATCGCCGTCCCGGCTCCCAATGGGATGCTGTTCAGCGCAGCGCGGCGCTACACCGACCTTAACGCGCTTCCTTTTCCTGATCGCACGCTGACGGCCCGCTACCGAAAGCACTATTTCAGTGAATGGTTCAAACCGCTGGCCTCGGTTCGCACGTCGCTGGGCTGCACTGCGCGTTGCAGCTTTTGCGCTCTCTGGTCCATCACCGGCGGTAAATACCTACGCCGTGATCCGGTAGCGGTGGTGGAAGAGCTAAGGACCATCGCCGAGCCCAACGTCTTCTTCTGCGACGACGAGTCGATGTGCGACGCCAAGCGGATGAACCGGCTGGCCGACCTGATCCGCGAGGCAGGGATCAGGAAGAACTATTTTCTCTATGGCCGGGTGGATACCATCGTCAAGCAGCCGGAACTGTTCGCGAAGTGGGCAGGAATTGGGCTCGCCCAGGTATTCGTGGGCATGGAGGACTACTCCGATACGCGGCTCGCGGCCATGAACAAAGGGGTAACGACTGCCCGGCAGGTCCGGGCAGTCCAGATCCTCGACAATCTGGGAGTCATGATGTATGCGTCCTATATGGTCGACCCGGCATATACGCGGGAGGATTTCCGCAGTTTGCTGGCTTTTGTGCGTCGACTGAAGCACAAGTACGCTACATTTACAGTGATGACGCCGCTTCCCGGTACCAGACTCCATGCGGAACGGGAGCGCGATCTGCTGAGCCGCAAGCCGGAACTCTACGACATGCTCCACGCCCTTCTCCCCACAAGACTTCCGCAGGCAGAGTTCTATCAGGAAATGGCCAATCTCTGGGCCAACGCGGTGCCATTCCACAGGATAATCCCCACCTTGGCCCGCTTCGGGCTGCGAGGCATGCTCCAGCGCATACGCCTGTTCGGTATCGTTCTCAAGAAAATTCGCACGGCGCATCTGGACTACTGATGCGGGGGTGATGGCCACCAACGATTCCATCTGGTATTGATTCAAGTATGAAAACCCGCGACAAGATTATCGACACCGCCATCCGACTCTTCAACGAGCAGGGTACCAAGGGCGTGACCACCAATCATATTGCCGCGGCCGTTGGTATCAGCCCGGGCAATCTCTACTACCACTTCCGCAACAAGGAGGACATCATCCGCGCTGTGTTCGAGCAGATGGACACCTACGGCCTGGAGCAGTACCAGCGCGTCATTGACCAGTTTCAGTCCGGCACGCTGGAGGCGATCGAGCGGACTTTCGTGATGATTCAGAACTTCAATTGGCGCTATCGATTTTTCAAGCGCGAGCTCACAGCCCTGATCATGAGCGATACGCTCCTTCGGGAAAGTTTCGGCCGGACCCATCACACCATGCTCACCGTTGTCCGGCAATCCAACGACCGCGCCGTTGCGATAGGAACGCTCAAGCCAATGACCGAAAAGGGGATGGCGCTCTTTACCGAAGCGATCTGGCTGGTGGCGCTCTTCTGGCTCAACTATCTCGAAGTGGGGGGCGAAGATGTCAATGACGACACGCTCCGCAGGGGAATCGACCTGTTACGAACCATGATTCGGCCGCACCTCACGCAAGAAGCATTGGCTGAGCTTGTTACGCGGGAATTTGCCAACCCGTGATGAAGATACGAACGGCCGCAGTGGCCGATCAACCTTCATATAATGGCAGCCGAACAACGCAGTCGTCGCGCACCGCGATCGACGGCAGGCAGTTGAAACGTCGGACAGATTACAGTCTGCCGTATAATTGACAAATGGTCTTCGAGTGGGACTCGGCGAAGGCAGTTGCGAACGTCGGCAAGCATGGCGTTTCGTTCGAAGTAGCGGTCCTCCGCGTTGAAGGATAATCTCGCAGCCACCGCACGCGCAGCATGCCCACGCTCGCGTTCAACACGGACACGCGCCAAGGTTTCGCGCGGCGGTTAGCCCGACTCTAACGAGCGCGCTGTTGCGCTATTCAATCAGCCGCTGACTAACATGGCCCGATGCCCGCAAACCCAATAAGGACAGGCATTTCAAGCCGATTGAAGAATACAAACCAAGAGGAGACTCGCATGAACCTCGCACGTCTGATCGCAGCTTTCGCGCTCGCCATGGCTGCCACGCTCGCCGCAGCGCAGGACTACCCGACCAAGCCCATCCGCATGATCATCCCGCTGACCCCGGGCTCGGGCGCGGACATCGCCGGGCGCATCATCGCCAAGCACCTGGGCGACGCGTGGAAACACCCGGTCATCGTCGAGAACCGCGCCGGCGCGGGCGGCCAGATCGGCACGCAGGCCGTGGTGAAAGCAGATGCGGACGGCTATACGATTCTGGTGCAATCGGCATCGCACGCAGCCAACTCCGCCATTTACAAGAGCCTGCCCTACGATCCGCTGAAAGACCTGGTGGACGTGGCGCTGCTCGGCGTCACGCCCTACGTCATGGTCACGCAGAAGGACGGCTCCTATCGCACGCTGAAGCTGCTCACCGACGAAGCAAAAGCGAAACCAGGCGCCGTGCCCTTCGCCTCCGCCGGCGTCGGCAGCTCGACCCACCTCGCGGCCGAATACTTCGCCCAGGTGGCGGGCGTGAAAATGCTGCACATTCCCTACAAAGGCTCGCCCGAAGCGATCCAGGATTCGATGGCCGGGCGCACGTCCTTTTACATGGCGCCGATCAATACCGCCATCGGCCAGCTGAAGGAAGGCAAGCTCATCGCCCTCGGCGTTTCGACCAGGCGCCGCGCCGATGTGCTGCCACAGGTGCCCGCGCTCGCGGAGCAGGGGCTCAAGGACTTCGACATCAGCTTGTGGTTCGGTATGTGGGCGCCGGCCGCCACGCCGCCTGCGATCGTGCAGAAGCTGAACGCCCAGGTCACGGCGATCCTGCAGAATCCGGAAGTGCGCGAACAGTTCGCCAAGCTCGGCATCGGCCCGGTACCGATGAAACCGGATGAATTCGCGAAATTCGTGCGCAGCGAGATCGCCAATTATCAGCGCATCGTCAAGGACGCGAACATTCAGCCGCAGTAGGATCCGCGCGTGGACGCAGGCAAGTTTCTGACCTGGCGGGTCGGCGGCGTGACCATCACGCGCGTCGCTGAGCTGGGCGGGAGGCCCTTTCCCGGCACTTTCATGTTTCCCGCCTGCACCCCGGAACTGGTGCAGCGCCACGCCTGGCTCAGGCCGCATTTCGCGCACGAAGACGGTCGCCTGTACGGTTCGATCCACAGCTTCGTTATCGAATCGGGCACGCGCCGCATCATCGTCGACACCTGCGTCGGCAACGACAAGCCGCGCTCGATCCAGGCGTGGAATCTGCTGCAAGGGCCGTTCCTGGCCGAGCTCGTCGAGGCCGGATACCCGCCGGAAACCATCGACACGGTGCTGTGCACCCACCTGCACGTCGATCACGTCGGCTGGAATACGCGCCTCGTGAACGGCAAGTGGGTGCCGACTTTTCCCAAGGCGCGTTATCTCTTCGGGCGCAAGGAATGGGAGCACTGGTCATCGGAGCGGGCAGAGCACCGCGACGGCGACGTCATGGGCAGATTCGGTCAGGCCCATCGTCGATGCCGGCCTGGCCGAGCTCGTCGACATGAACCAGGTATTGACCCCGGAGGTGCGGCTGGAACCGACTCCGGGACACACGCCGGGCCATGTGAGCGTGCGCATTTCCTCGCGCGGCGAAGAGGCGGTTATCACCGGCGACCTGATGCACCATCCGCTGCAATGCGCCGAACCCGATCTCGCCAACAACTTCGACGTCGATGCGGCGGCGGCACGGCGCACGCGGCGGGACTTTCTTTCGCGCTATTCGAACCAGGCGGTGCTGGTCCTCGGCACGCACTTCGCGCCGCCCACCGGCGGCTGGGTCGTCGATGCAGAACAGGCCTGGCGCTTCGAGTTCAAGCCGCCCGCCGCTTCAGGCGAGACCTAGCGCGCCGCGCGCAATCTGGCTGGAAGCCCAATAAGTACGGGCGTTTCCAGCCTATAGCAGAGCACACAGCAAGGGACAACCATGAGTACAGAACCATCCGCGACGCCCTCCGGCGCATTCGAATACCTGCTCAAGGAGCGCTACAGTTGCCGCGCGTTCCTGCCGCGTCAGGTGGAGACCGCCGCCATCACGCGGGCGCTGGAGATCGCGCAACGCACGCCCTCGTGGTGCAACTCGCAGCCGTGGCAGGTGGTGATCACCCGCGGCGACGCGACCGATCGCTTCCGCGACGCGCTCTTCGAGTACTCCAGCGGACGCAAGCCGGAACCCGATTTCGCTTTCCCGCGGGAATACCGCGGCGTCTATCTCGAGCGCCGGCGCGAATGCGGCTTCCAGCTCTACGAGAGCGTGGGCATCGCGCGCGGCGACCGCGAAGCCTCCGCGCGGCAGACGATGGAGAACTACCGCCTGTTCGGCGCGCCGCACGCCATGATCGTCACCACCGACGAGGCGCTGGGCGTGTACGGCGTGCTCGATTGCGGCGCGTGGGTGAACAATTTCATGCTGGCCGCGCGCAGCCTCGGTATCGCCAGCATCGCGCAGGCCGCCCTCGGTGCGCATCCGAATTTCCTGCGCCCGTATTTCGGCTTGCCCGCGGACCGGCTCGTCGTGTGCGGGATGTCGTTCGGCTACGAGGATGCCGCCCACCCGGTCAACCGCTTTCGCACCAGCCGCGCCGCGGTCGACGGCGTCGTCAACTGGGTGGATGAATAGCGCACGCCCGAACGGGACCGCCAGCCGCGCTCATTGCAGATCGAGCGCGTGGCGTTTGAGCGCGCGCAGCGGCACCATCTTGAGCACGTCCTCGTGCGTGGCTTCGAGCACCACCTTGGGCGCCCTGCCCGCCTCCCAGGCTTCGATCCAGCGCAGCACGTGCAGGCACCAGCGGTCGCCGGGCTTGAGCCCGTGGAAGCGCAGTTCGGGGCGCGGCGTGGAAAGGTCGTTGCCGCGCTCGCGTGAAAATTCGAGAAACTCGTCCGTCGCTTTGACGCAGACCAGGTGCGCCACCCCTTTCTCGCCGCGCGTGGCGCAGCAGCCGTCGCGGAAAAAACCGGTCAACGGATCGTAACCGCAGGCAAGCAAGGGCCCGCCGAGGACGTTTTTTTCCGGATGGGGAACGGCGCTCATGGGTTTGCGCCTAGCCGGCGGCAACGGCTGCACTTTCTCTTCGCGTGAGAAGCTTGCGCAGCCGCTCAATGGAAAGATTGCCCCCGGTCATCACCAGGACCACGTTCTTCCGGGCCAGCCTGTCCCTGAGTTTCAGCGCGGCTGCAAGCGGGGCGGCGGCCGCGCCCTCCGCAAGATTGTGCGTGTGTTCGAGCAGCAACAGAATCGCCGCTTCGATCGCGCCGTCGTCGACGAGCACGAAGTCGTCCAGATATTTGCGCAGGATCTGCCGCGTGTTCTCGAACGGAACGCTCAGCGCCAGGCCATCGGCGAAGGTATGCGCGTCCACGCTCACCGGCCTTCCGGCGACCCAGCTTCGCTGCATCGCCGGCGCCTGCGCCGACTGCACCGCGATCACCTCGATGCGCGGATTGATGGTCTTGGCGACGATGCCGGTCGCGCAGGCGCCGCTGCCGGCGCCCACAGGAACGATGATCGCATCGACCTCGGGCAGGTCCTCGATGATCTCCATGGCGTAGCTTCCTACGCCATGGATCAACAGGTCCTCGGTCCCGCCGACCAGGCGGCCGCCCTGCGCCGCGGCCGCCTCTATCACCCATTCCAGCGCGCTCTCGTAGTTGGGCCCTTGAAACACGACTTTGGCGCCGAGGCCGCGCATCGCCGCCACCTTGCCCGGGTTGGCTCCTTCAGGCACGGCGACGGTGGCGCGCAAGCCGTGCGCGCGCGCGGCGAAGGCAATGCTCTGGCCGTGGTTTCCGGTCGATGCGGTAAACAGCCCGGAATCGCGCTCTTTCTGGCTCAAGTGCGCCACCAGATTCAGACCCCCTCGCACCTTGTACGCGCCGCCAGGCAGGTGATTTTCGTGCTTCACCCACACGTTGGCACCGATAAGTTCGCTCAAGCCGAAATAACGGTACAGGGGGGTGGGCTTCAGATGGCGGTATACGTGAGGTCGTGCGGCGATGATGTCGTGCAGCGTCGGTATCTCTTGATCTGTCATCCTTCGATTTCTCTGGACGTCCTGCGTTGATGAATGCGTTGTTTCAAAAAGAAAGGATTCGCCCCGAAGTTCTCGATCCCGCTTGACGGGAAAGCCCCCTCGGGGGATATCCCCTCATTTCGAGACCGGGTCTTGGTTGGCCAAGGCGATACGATATACCGAAACGCCCGCGTCGGTGGCAATCCCGCATCGCGCAAAGGCACGGCGATCGGGTAGGATGCGTTTCTCGCACAGGCCATGGAACAATGGGAGCAAGGAGCATGAAGAAAATCGCGATCCTGCCGGGCGACGGCATCGGCCCCGAAGTGATCGCGGAAGCGTGCCGCGTGCTACAGTGGTTTGTCGCGCACCGCGATCTGGATGTCCGGCTCGAGGAACACCCTTACGGTGCCGGCGCCTATCGCGCGCACGGGCAGGTGCTGCCAAAAGCCACCGGGGACGCGATTCGCGCTGCGCACGCCATCCTTCTCGGAGCCGTCGGCGGCATGGATGCCGACGCGATTCCGCGCGAAGCGCGCATCGCCGGCGGCCTGCCACATGTGCGTCGCTCGCTCGAGCTTTTCGCGAATTTGCGGCCGATCGTCACCATGCCGGCGCTGTACGAGGCATCGTCGTTGAAAAACCGCGTGCTCGAAGGCGTGAATTTCATCATCGTGCGCGAGCTTATCGGCGGCATTTATTTCGGCAAGCCGCGCGGCATCGAAACCCTGCCGGACGGCCAGCGGCGCGGCTTCAACACCCAGACCTATACCACCTCTGAAATCCGCCGCATAGCGCGCTTCGCTTTTGAGCTGGCGCGCTCGCGCCGCCGTCAGGTGTGCTCGGTCGACAAGGCGAACGTGATGGAGGCGGGCGTGCTGTGGCGCGAGGAAGTCCAGGCCCTGCGCGACGCCGAATTCCCGGACGTCGAACTGCGCCACCTGTATGTCGACAATTGCGCCATGCAAGTGGTGCGCGCGCCGGCGCAATTCGATGTCGTCGTCACCGACAATATTTTCGGCGACATCCTGTCCGATTGCGCTGCGATGGCGGCTGGCTCGCTCGGCATGCTGCCCTCGGCATCGCTCGGCCCCATCGATCAGACCGGCCGCCGCGCGGCGCTATACGAACCGGTGCACGGCAGCGCGCCCGACATCGCTGGCAGGGGCATAGCCAATCCGCTCGGCGCGATACTCAGCGTGGCCATGATGCTGCGGTTGTCTCTGGCGCGGCCTAACGATGCCGCGCTTCTGGAGCGCGCCGTGGCCGCAGCGCTTGCCGCCGGTGCGCGCACCGCCGACATCTGCGAGCCGGGCAGTTCGCCGCTGTCCTGCAGCGAGATGGGCGCCGCGGTGCTGCGCGAGCTGGGACGCAAGGGCTAGCGGCCGCTGCCTTAGGCCGCCTGCTTGCGTTTCGCGTTGGCCATAAGCAAGGCAATGGCGCAGGAGGCGGCGCGGGCCTCGGCGGTGTCGGCGCGGCTGGTGAGCACGATGGGCACGCTCGCGCCCACCACCACGCCGGCGAGCAGGGCGTCGGCGAGGTATTCGAGCTGCTTGGCAAGCATGTTGCCCGATTCGAGGTCGGGCACCACCAGGATGTCGGCGCGTCCGGCCACTGCCGAATTGATGCCCGTGGTTTTGGCGGCAACGATAGACACGGCGTTATCGAAGGCGAGCGGCCCGTCGAGGACGCCGCCGGTAATCTGGCCGCGATCGGCCATTTTGCAAAGCGCGGCGGCGTCGATGGTGGCGCGCATTTTCGCCGTCACCGTCTCCACCGCCGCGAGGATCGCCACCTTGGGCTCGGGCACGCCGAGGATATGGGCGAGGTCGATGGCGTTCTGCACGATGTCCACCTTTTCGTCCAGGGTCGGCTCGATGTTGATCGCCGCATCGGTGATGAGCAGGGTGCGCGGATAGGTCGGCACGTCGGCGATGAAGACGTGGCTGACGCGCCGCTCGGTGCGCAGGCCGGTGCCGGCGGCGGCGATTGCGCCCATCAGTTCGTCGGTATGCAAGGAACCTTTCATCAGCGCTTCGGCGCGGCCTGCGCGCACCAGCGCCACCACCTGCGCCGCCGCGTCGTGGCTGTGCGCGACATCGATGATTTCGATAGCCCCCAGGTCGAATCCATGTTCGCGCGCAAGCGCGCGGATCTTCGCTGCCGGACCGACCAGGAACGGCACGATGAGGCCTGCCTCGGATGCGGTGACCACCCCGCCCAGCGACTCGGCATCGCAGGGATGGGCCACGGCCATCAGGGCCGGCGGCATGCCATTGGCGCGATCGAGCAGGTGCTGGTAGCGCGCTTCGCGTATTCCGGATCGACGTGGGCGGGATTCACGTCGCCCGACATGATGGCAAAGAGCTGAATATCCTGCGGTTTTAGAGTGCGCGCAAGCGTCGCCGTGTCGCCGACCTTGATTTCGTCGTAGGTGCGGTTTTCGATGCAATTCATCGGCGTCATGATTGCTGCCTTGGCCTTGTTTGCGGAAAACTTGCTTCAAAATGAGAGAATAGGCCCCAGGCTCGACTGGATCAGCCTGTTGCGGAATTCACTTTGCAATGGGTTCTTGACTCGCAATTTATGCCAGAAACGCGGCGCTGCGGTTGCGCAAAATCAAACTATCGTTACACGGAATGGAGGCCACGCACGAGCACGGTGACGGCCGCGTCCATTGGTCTGGCGTGACGTCGAAAACTTGCATATCATGTCGAATCTTTGCCTGAGCTCGCCGGAACTGATCACCAGGTTCGAATACGTGAGACCCCCTACCAGATTTCTGCTGCTGGCCTGCGCGCTTTGGCTTGCCCCATTCGCGACGACTCAGGCCCAGCCCGCCGCCCAGGCGACGGCGATTTTCGCCGGCGGCTGCTTCTGGTGCATGGAGCCGCCGTTCGACAAACTCCCGGGCGTCATCTCCACCACTTCGGGCTATGTCGGCGGGCAAAAGAGAAATCCGACCTACGAAGAAGTCTCGGCCGGGACGACCGGCCATACCGAGGCGGTGCAGCTGGTCTACGATGCGAAGAAAATCAGCTACCAAAAACTGCTGGAAATATTCTGGCGCAATATCGATCCGACGGTGAAGAACCGCCAGTTCTGCGACGTCGGCGCGCAGTATCGCAGCGGCGTTTTCTATCAGGACCAGGAGCAAAAACGCCTGGCGGAAGTATCACGGGCGGCGCTGGAAAAATCAAAACCGTTCAAGGAACCGATCGTCACCGAGATTACGCAAGCCTCCGAATTCTGGCCGGCCGAGGAATATCATCAGGACTATTACCTCAAGAACCCGCTGCGCTACGCCTACTACCGCGCCGGCTGCGGCCGCGACGCCAGACTGAAGCAACTGTGGGGCAGCGCGCCCGAATAGATATTCACAACCCGGACAAGAAGGAACGCTGAATGGGAACTCTGCATCTGTTTCGCAACGCACCGGAAGTCATCGCTTTGGGCAGCGGCGAATTCATTTTCCGCAAAGGTGAAGCGGCCAAGGTGATGTATCTGATCATCGAAGGCGAGGTCGACCTGATGCTCGACGATACGGTTGTTGAAACCGCCGAAGAAGGCGGCTTCATCGGCGAGATGGCGCTGATCGACGACGAGCCGCGCAGTGCGTCGGCGCGCGCCCGAGGCGACTGCCGCGTGTTTCCCATCGACGAGGCACGCTTCCAGCTGCTGGTAAAGGAGACACCTTTTTTCGCCTTGCAGATGATGAAGACCCTGGCGCGTCGGCTGCGAAAAATGGATGCGCTCATCGGCGCCACGCGCAAGGTCTAGCAAGAGAGGCTGAATCCCGGAGGCCGCCGGCGTCCGGCAGGTGAGGGTGGACGGTCCTTCAAGGCTTGACTCGGGGCCGGGTGCGGGTCTAGATTGCTCTCTGCGCGGACAGACCTTGGTCAGGAACCTGCCCGCCGCAAACCCGTTCAATCCGACATAAAGGGAGGGGATTTCGATGAAAAATACTTTCGTCCGCTATATCTGCCGCATGTTGATCGTCTGCATCGCTGCATTCCCGTTCAGCACCTACGCCGGCATGATCGGCACCGATCAGGTGCTCGCCGCCGCGCAATCTGAAGGCGCGCGCGACAAGGTTCGGGATCTCATCGACCGCAGCGAAGTGCGCACTCAGCTTCAAAGCTACGGCATCAACCCCGTCGCGGCGCAGGCGCGCGTCAGCGCCATGACCGACGCCGAAGTGGCGACCCTCGCCGGACAGATCGACAGCCTGCCGGCGGGCGGCGACAGCGGCTGGGCAATAGCAGCAGCCCTGCTCATCGTCGGCCTGATCTGGTACTACTGGGTCAAGTGACGGCGACGTCCTGCCGGTTACTAGCCAAAGCCCGCGCAGTCGCGGGCTTTGTTTTTGTGCTGTGCGTTCTGATGGGCTGCGTCAGCCTGCCGCAGACCGAGGCCCTGCGCGCCGAGGGCGGCGCAGGTCTGCCGGCGCGGGCAGAGCTGGATTCGGTGCCGTTCTTCCCGCAGGAAGAATACCAGTGCGGGCCGGCCGCACTTGCGATGGCCCTGAATGCGGCCGGGGTAGCGCTGACTCCCGAAGCACTCACCGAAGAGGTGTATCTCCCGGCGCGCAAAGGCAGCCTGCAGGTGGAGATGCTTGCCGGCGCGCGGCGCCACGGACTCTTCGCTTACGAAATCGCGCCCGAACTGAAGGACGTGCTCGCCGAAGTGGCCGCCGGCAATGCGGTGATCGTGCTGCAGAACCAAGGATTGTGGGCGTTCCATCCCTATTGGCACTACGCCGTGGTTATCGGTTACGACCTGGAAAAGAAGCAAGTCCTGCTGCATTCCGGCACCCGCGCGCGCCGCGCCATGGCATTCGGGCTGTTCGAGTTTCTGTGGATCGACGGCGGGCGCTGGGCGATGGTCGCCCTCGCCCCCGGACGTCTGCCTGTGAGCGCGCGCGAGGCAAGCGTCGGGACTGCCGCCGCAGCCCTGGAGAAAGCCGGCCGCATCGCCGAAGCCCACCGGGCCTATGCGGCGATGCTGGAACGCTGGCCGGCCAACCTCATCGGTCTGATGGGTCTGGGTAACACGGCCTACGCGCTCGGCCGTCTGGCAGAAGCCGAAACGGCGTTTCGCAGGGCCGCCGCCGCCCATCCGCTCGCAGCCGCGGCGTTGAATAACTTGGCACAGACGCTCGCCGACCAGGGCAAGCTGGACGCGGCGCTGGAAACCGCGCGCGCGGCGGTCAGCCTGGGTGGGGCAAGCCTGCCGGCGGCGCAGGCGACATTGGAGGAAATTCTAAAGCGGCGGCGCTAAGCGTCACCGCTGCGCACTGCCCGTTCCCGCTGCAATGAGGACGCGGAATCAAAGAACAGGCCTCGCGCGTCCCCCGAAGTCAGTTCTTCTTTTTCTTTTTCTTCGCGTTCAGTATGGTGCCTTTGCAGCGGCGCGCGCCGCAGCGGCACTGGTACAGCCGCTTAAGTTCGGGCGTATGCCGCTCCTCGAGTTCGATACGGTAGTTGTAACTCAACTCCTCGCCCGGGCGGATCGCGCGCAGCGTCTCGATGTAAATGCGGTCCTCGTCGTCCACCGCCTCGCAGTTGGGCGCGCAACTGTGATTGATCCAGCGCGCACTATTGCCGCCGACGGTGGCGTCGATCACCATGCCATCGTCGAGCGCGAACAGAAACGTATGCGGGTTGTCGTCTTTCGCGTAACGCCGGTCCACCTGCGCCTCCGTCAGGAGTTCGCCCTTGTATTCGATGAGACGGGTGCCGGCCGGGATGCGGGTGAGGGCGAATACGCCTTTGCCGTGTATGCCGGAATTGCGCACGGCGAAGCGGCGGCGCGGCTTGCTCTTTCTGGTAGCCATCGGTCTCGCGGGGTATGTTGTAAACAGGGCGCGATTCTAGATCATTTTGGAGCGCGGCGGCGGCTTTTACCTGCACTTGGCTGTAGACTTTGACACAGAAGAGGAGCCAATCATGCCAGTCCACACAGAAAAGAACGGTCCGGTCACTACCATCATCATGGCGCGACCCGAGGTGCGCAACGCGGTCGATCCGGCGACAGCCGACGCGCTGGTCGCCGCGTTCGACGCTTTCAACCGCGACGCGCAGGCGAAGGTCGCGGTGTTCTTCGGCGCGCATGGCGCGTTCTGCGCCGGCTGGGATCTGAAGTACGGCGCCTCGCTTTCGGAAAAAAACGCGCGCAGCGAACTCAGTCTGAATTTCCCGCAGGGCAATGCGCCGGTACCCCGCGGCCCCATGGGACCTTCGCGCCTGGAGCTGGACAAGCCGGTGATCGGCGCAGTCGCCGGTGCCGCCGTCGCTGGCGGCATGGAACTCGCACTGTGGTGCGACATGCGCATCATGGAGGACGACGCCTTCTTCGGCGTCTACTGCCGCCGCTGGGGCGTGCCGCTGATCGACGGCGGCACGGTGCGCCTGCCGCGCATCGTCGGCATGGGCCGCGCCATGGACATCATCCTCACCGGGCGCAAGATCGATGCCGAGGAGGCCTATCGCATCGGCTTGTGCGAGCGCGTGGTGCCGCGCGGCCAGGCGCGACAGGCGGCTGAAGCGCTGGCGCTCGAAATCGCGCGTTTTCCGCAGGGCGCGGTGCGCGCGGACCGGCTGTCTGCCTACCGGCAGCACGGCTTGTCCGTGCGCGCGGCAATGGAACAGGAATGGGCGAATGGAGCGGGCACATTGGCCGAAGCGATTCAAGGTGCCGGCCGCTTCGCCTCGGGCAAAGGCCGGCACGGCGCATTCGACGACATTTAGAATTGATCGCGAAATGAGAGGAAACATCTTCTCACGCTCCCCTGCGTCGAAAGCGGTTTGGGCAGGTTCAGTGGAATTAGAGGCAGACCCCGGTTGCCGCGGCGTATAATTACCCGCTTGGAGTCCAATATGCGCATCGAAGTACACGTACACGGCACTATCCCGTTGCGGCCCGAGACGACGCTCTCCCAAGTGGAGACGGCGCTGCGCCCGTGGCTGCGCTATGTCGACGAGGACAGCCTCGTCGATGCGAGGAGCGTCTACGAGGACGAACCCGGCGTAGTCTTCGACGCGAAGGGCAAGACCCTGGAGATCTGCTGGACCGGCGATGTCGGACGCGGCTTTCGCGAATTGATCGAGGAAGCGCTGCAGGGGCTTTGTCCCTACACGGAGTCTGCGGTCGAAATCGAGGTCAGCTATTACCACGACGACGGCCAGGACGAGTTCGGCATGGTCTTTGTCGGCCCGACGGCCGAGTCCATCCACCAGCGCCAGAAAAGCCGCATGATCGACGATGTATCCGGTATGCTGGCGCGCCACTTCACCGAAGCCGAGATCGGCGAAGTCGCGGCGCTGGTGAACCAGTTGTTCGAACGCAATTGGACCGAAAAGACCGGTAGTGCCCAGTCCGGCTCCGCCACCGCCCCTCGCGGCCTGACACCGGCGCAGCGCCGGCGTTTGCACTAGACAACTGCGCTCTGAATCCGAGAGACCCCTAAGCCAGTTATTTGGCACACGACGCATCGGGAGGCACGAGCCGTTAAGCAGCCCGCGCTAGTGTGATGCGCGGGCGGTCCCAAGAATGCAAAAAGCCCCGGCTGGAGAGCCGGGGCTTTTTGGTTTTAGGGACCTGACGATGACCTACTTTCGCATGGGTAATCCATACTATCATCGGCGCAACACCGTTTCACGGCCCTGTTC
>Ga0080064_1002911_pt1 | contig 26951 bp, 24 predicted proteins | sample Subgrocontami54m_FD_69260 | JGI IMG/M metagenome (GOLD analysis project Ga0080064, IMG submission 69260) | Subsurface groundwater microbial communities from S. Glens Falls, New York, USA - GMW46 contaminated, 5.4 m (SPADES assembly) (version 2) ...
CGGAACTTCCGAAGATTGCAGCGCCCGGCAACCCCCCCGCTCCCCCCCTTGCGACGGGGGGGCTGGGGGGGGGCGCGCCGCCGGCAGCGGGCATTGCCGCCAAGCCGCTCGCGCCGGCGCTCAAGCAAGAGCCGCCGCTAACACCGGCGCCGCTGATCGTGCCGGAAGTCGCCGTGCCGATGCTGCCGTCAGTGCCGATTCCCGCGGCGCCCATCGAAGTCAAACAACTGCAAGCGTCGCCGCCCGTGCCGATGGCCACGGCGCCCATCGAAGTGAAACAACCGCAAGCGCCGGCGCGGCCGCCGGCGTTCCTGCTCGTCAAGCCGCGCCGGGTGGAGATGCCGCCGCATGCCGCGCCGCCGGCGTTGATGGATGGCCCCCGTTCCGTTGAAGTGCCGCTGGCATCCTCCGCGGCGCAGGTCACTGTCGAAAAGCGCGGTCCGTCCGTCTTGCGCCAGGGCGTGTCAGCGACCTATCAGATCATCGTGCGCAATCGCGGCGCCGCGCCATCGGGCCCGATCACCATTGTCGATGAGATTCCGCGGCTGGCGCGGTTGCTCGGCGGCGAACCCGGGCCGGTCCAACACGGCGACAAAGCGATTTGGACTTTGCCGCCCCTGCCCGCCCACAGCGAAACGCTCTTGAAGCTGGAACTTGAAGCGACGGCCAGCGGCGATTTCGTCGGCAACACGACCGTCTTCGTCTCCGCCGCCAGCGCCGTCACCCGTGCCAAGATCCAGCGCGACCCGGATGCAACGACCGTATCTGCCGGTCCCTTGGGCATCGTGGTGCGCGGACCAGTCGGTGGCGCCGTCGGCCAGCCTGTGGTTTTTGAAGTGCAGGTCACCAATCGCGACAAACAACTGCTTACCGAACTGGTGCTGCACGCCAAGCTGAGCGAGGGTTTGACGCATCCGGCGGGCAATCACATCGAGGCCGACATCGGTGATCTGGCGCCCGGCGCCACCAAAACCTTCAAGATGCCGACGACCGCGGTGCGCTCCGGTCGCCAATCCGTCGATGTGAAGATCACCGCGACGAGCGGCGCCGAAGCCAAATCACAAGCGTTCGTCCTGATCACGGCCAGCGGCCTGTCGATCCAAACGGCGCCGACGAGCCGATTGCTGCTCGACCGCGCCGGCGACATTCGCATCGAAGTGACCAACCTGCAGGCCGTGGGGCTGCGCAACGTCGTCATCGCCGACACTTTGCCGGAGAATCTGCAGTTCGTGGCGGCGAGCGATCGCGGCATTTACCAGGCGACGACGCGGACGGTGCAATGGCTGATCGACGACCTGCCCGCCGGCGAAACGCGGACAGTAACCCTGCGGGTGCAGGGCAAAACGCCGGGTCAATTCGCCAAGGAAGTCAGCGCCCGCGCCGAATCGCTGCCGGAGACGCGCGCCCAAAGCATCGTGCTCGTCGAAGGCTACACGAACCTGGTGCTCAAGGTGACGCCGCGCGATCAGCCGCTGGAATTGGGCAAGGAAACGGTGTGCGAAGTGCGCGTGCAGAATTTGGGCAGCAGCGCGGCGACGGGCGTGCAAGTGCAACTGGCGTTTCCTGTGGGATTGACGCCGGGCTACGTCCAAGGTCCGACGGCGCATCGGCTTCAGGGGCGCACGCTGGTTTTTGAGCCGATCGCCCAGTTGTCGGCGCGCACGCAAGCCGTGTATCACGTCGGCATGACGGCGCAAGCAGCTGGCGATTTGCGTCTGCGTGCGCAGGTGGTCAGCGCGCAGAGCGGTTTGCCCGTGGTGCGCGAAGTGCCGCTGATCGTATATCGCGAATGAGCGGCAGAGTTTTGGCGCGACGACGACCGCGCACGTTCGCCGCGGAAAAAGCAGCATTGTCTCGCTGCCGGGACTTGCTATAAGCGTGGCCGACCTTGCAGACGGCTGCTACACAGGAGTGAAATGTAAACTTTTTGGAAAAAAATGCTTTGCCAGTCGGCGCGGCGCTCGCTATGCTGCTTCAAAACTTGCAACCCTGCCTGCCGACACATCGAAGCATTCAGCCACGACGGCTGAGACCAGGGGAAAGGAATCCCCCTTTCATTCCTTCCCCGAACACGACACAACCGGATGCGATCATTGAGCCGGCGAGCTTGCTCGCCGTAGACCGCGGCGAGCAAGCGCGCCGGCTCAATGAGTGTTGCAGTCGGATTGTTGCCAAGCTGCGGCCGGCGTCTGACGGTTTCTTGATCTTGAGCCGTTGGGCGGGCGTTGCTACACTCCGGCGACGAAGTGGGTGTAATGCAGGAGTCGGACTCCTCCCCGGGAAGAGGCCCCAAGCACCCAGCGCGACCCAACTTGGCGAATGGTGAGGGATCGATCGGAACAACCACGCGGCACGCAGCGCTCCACGATGGAGCGGTCGGCGCCGTGGCGAGGGGAGGTGCCGTGATGAGCATGGGTCGAGTCGAAAAGGACCAAGCACGGGTGCACATCCGCTGGATGATTCGCCGCGACATGCCGGAAGTCCTGCACATCGAGCAGCACAGCTTCGAATATTCCTGGACCGAAGAGGACTTCCTGCGCTGCCTGCGCCAGCGCAATTGCATCGGCATGGTGGCCGAGCACGGCGAAAAAGTCGTCGGCTTCATGATTTACGAGCTGCACAAGTCGAAGCTGCATATTCTCAACTTCGCGGTGCATCCGGGTTGGCGGCGTGCGGGCGTCGGCGCCCAGATGGTCGCCAAGCTGATCAGCAAGCTGTCGAGCCATCGTCGCACGCGCATCAGCCTGGAAGTGCGTGAGACCAACCTGGCGGCGCAGCTCTTTTTCCATAAGCAGGAGTTCAAAGCCGTCCGCGTGCTCCGCGCGTTTTACGAAGATTCGGGCGAGGACGCCTTCTTGATGGAATATCGCTTTGGCGCCGAAGTGGGCGAAGACGTGGAAGAATACGTCAATCGCATCGCCCAGTATGAAGAGAATTGATGTCCTTTGGTTTAGCCGCGGTTCTGCGAACCGCGGCTAAGGAACGGGCCGCAAATAACTTCCCGATTTGTGTCGGGAGGGCGGGTTTTCCAACCCGCCATCGTCGTAGTTTGCGGCGGACAGGAATGTCCGCCCTCCCGGAAGTTATTTGCGGCCCGTTCCTAATTGGACAGCGCCACTTTTCACACTGGGCAAACTTCCATCGCCGTAAGTCCTTAATCCTCGTGCCGCCATCTTACCCAGAATCAAAAGTGGCGCTGTCCAACTAAACACATCACCTTTCTCTGCGACTTCTCTATCTTCGCGCTGTTCGTCGGCCAATCATCGGCAACTCCCTCTTTTCCCGCGCGCAGTGATTTGCTACGCTCCGCGCCATGAACGCATTGCTTCCTTCATCCCCCACGGATGCCATGAGCTATTTACCGGACAATCCGACGCGTGAGCGCCAACCCGAACTGTACCAGCCCATCCTGTTTCCTCGGAGCGGCGTGACGCGCACGGGGCCGCGCTCGGTCGGCTGGTCGAACCACGCCTTTTGGGGAACGGTCGTGTTCCTGGGCTGCGCGGGGGCGCTGCTCCTGGCCTGGGGCGCGTATGTTGGAGCGCCGCACCGTGGAAATACGGAAAAACTCTTGCAGGCGCAACAAGCAGTTCCTAAGCTCAAGGGGGAGGCGACGACCGCCCAGGCGCTCGTGGCAGCGCCGATTCAAGTGGCGAGTGCTGAGCCGCCGCCGATGCTGGTAGCGCCGGCGCCGATGCCGGTTGAGTTTCCGGCGTTCCCGATGGTTGAATTGCCGCCGCCGCCGGAGCCGTTCAAGATCGAGCCGCCGCCGGCGCCGGAGCCGCTAAAGATTGAGACGCCGATGGCGCCGGCGCTGCCCGTGAAGATTGAAACGCCGGCCGTGTTTCCGCCGCCGCCGGCGCCCATGAAGATCGAGCCGCCGGTCGTGCCGCCGCTGCCGGTGGAAGTCGTGCAGCCGCTGCTGGACCAGCAACAGGAATCGCCGATATTCCTTGGACGAGCCAACCCTGGAGAGACACCCATGATTCGCACCTGGAAAACACTTGCTCTGTATTCGCTGCTGGCCGTGACGCCGGTCGTGGCGCCGACGCCCGCGGTCGCCGCCGGCGGCGGGGCTGATGAGAAACTGCAAAAACGCATCGACGATATGCTCAGCCTCATGGGCGAAGCGATCAAGTCGATGAACTCGGTCAGCCAAGGCATTGGCGAGGTAAGAAAAGATGTCAAGACAGTGCAGACCGACGTTGAGAATCTCAAGGGCGTTGCCGTGAAACTGCGAACCGATGTCGATAGTTCTGCCACGCGCATCGAAGACCTGAATAAGCTCATCGGCAATCTTCAGGCCGACGTCAGTTTTCTGCAGCGCCAACTGGCCAAGCAGGTGACCTCGGGCAACGGGTCGGCGCTCGACAAGGCCGCCCTGGAAGAGTTGAAGAAACAGCTCGTTTCCATCGAGCAGGCGATTCTCAAGCTGCGGCCCGCGGAGCCGACGACGTCACGAATCGCATTGTCGCCGCCGGCCGCGACGGGCCGGGTCATCCTGGCGAACATGTATCACGAAGAAATGCTGTTCTTGCTCAATCAGAAGGCGCACCGTGTTGCGCCGGGCACCGTTGTTACCGTTGATTCGGTTCCCGCAGGCATGCTCACGTATGAAGCGATATCGCCATCGTGGGGGTTGGTGCGTCCGCGCACTAACCACAACCTGCCGGCCAATGAAACCCTGACGCTGACCGCCCGCTAATGTGCCGGTTGATACAATCACCAGCGGAACGGACGTAACGCCGTTCCGCTTTTTTGTTGGCAAGGCTTGCCGTTTCGCGCTCGCGCCAAAGCACCGAATTCGTGATCCAGTTTCCATGATCATCACCATCGACGGTCCCGCCGGCGCCGGCAAGAGCACCGCGGCCAAGCTGCTGGCCCAGCGCCTCGGCTTCGATTTCCTCGACACCGGCGCCATGTATCGTGCGGTTACCCTCGCCGCTCTTCGTGCCCCAATCGACTTGCACGACCAAGCTGTTTTGGGCCGATTGCTCGACACGCTGCATTTGGAACTTCCCGCCGGGCGGGTCTTGCTGAATGGCGAAGACATCACCGGTCTGATCCGCACGCCGCAGATCACCGCCGCGTCGGGGCCGATCGCGAGCAGTCCCGTCGTGCGGCAGCGGCTGGTCGCTTGGCAGCGGCGCATGGCCGAAGGTCGCAGCATCGTCTGCGAAGGCCGCGACCAGGGGACGGTGGTGTTTCCCGACGCCGCATGCAAGTTCTTTCTGGTCGCCGATGCGGCGGAGCGTGCGCGGCGGCGCCAGCGTGATTTGGCGGCTGCCGGTCAGGTGATGACGTTTGACGAAGTGTTGGCGGCCCAGGAAGTCCGTGATGCCCGCGACGCCGCCCGCAACATCGGGCCGATGGTGCCAGCCGCCGACGCAATCCGTTTGGACAGCACGGCGTGGACGATCGATGAGATGGTGACCCGAATGGAAAAGGAAGCGCGTAGTCGCAGGCGTTAGCCTGCGATGGAAGATCGCAGGCGAAAGCCTGCGACTACGAGCGTGCGATGAATCAACAAGCTGCTTCACGTTCGACCCAACCCACCTACAACCAGGACGGCCTCGGCGGCTTCTGGGGCGCGCGCTTGTGGTACAATTTCTGTCACGTCCTGCAGTCCCACGCGTTCACACTCGGCTTCAGCTTGCGGACCGAAGGGGGGTCGAACGTGCCGCGTTCGGGTCCGGCGCTCATCGTCGCCAATCACCAAAGCTATCTCGATCCGGTGGCGATCGGCCTGGCGTCTCCGCGGCAGCTCATTTACCTGGCGCGCAAGACGTTGTTTCGCAACCCGATTTTCTCTTGGCTCATCCGCAGCCTCAACGCCGTGCCCATCGACCAGGAAGGCGTCGGCAAGCAGGGCATCCGCACGATCCTGGAGCAATTGCAGCTCGGCAAGGCGGTCGTGGTCTTTCCCGAAGGCGAGCGCACCTTTACCGGCCACATGAACCCGCTCAAGCCGGGCGTGCATTTGCTCATCAAACGGACCTACGCGCCGATCATCCCGGTCGGCATCGCCGGCGCGTATGACGCCTGGCCGCGCCGACGGCGCTTGCCGACGCCAGCTCCGCTGTTTTGGCCGGCCGGAAAAGGGACGATCGCGGTCAGCGTCGGCCAGCCGCTCGATGCGCGGCGCTTTGCGGAAATGCCGCGCGCGCAAGCGCTGCATGAGTTGTTTCACGAGATCGACGCGATGCAGCGCCGCGCGGAGAAATTACGGCGGCGCTGATGAATCCGTGGTTTACCGTTGAGCGCTCGCAGGTTCATTCGCGGCGCTAAACGCAAGCAAGACGCGATGTCTCTCGGATGGTCAATTTGTCGAGGATTCACCGATGAACAACGTCGCCCTGTCCATCCTCGCCCATCCCGACGACGCCGAGTTCCTGTGCGCCGGCACGCTCATTCGCCTCAAGCGCGCGCACGACTGGGACGTGCACGTCGCCTCGATGACGCCGGGCGATTGCGGCTCCGTCGAGCATGGATCCATGGAGATTAGCCGAATACGCCGCGCGGAAGGCGCCGCCGCCGCACAGCTGATCGGCGGCCACTATCACTGCCTGGAAGAACGCGATCTGCTGATCGTCTACGGCGCAGCGGCGCTGGAGAAGGTCACGCGGCTTATGCGCCAGGTGCGGCCCCGCGTTGTCTTCACGCACAGTCCGACGGATTACATGCTCGATCACGAACAAACGAGCATCCTCGTCCGCGCCGCGGCGTTCGGGGCGCCGATTCCCAATTTTCTCGCCGATCGCAATCTCGGCGCGCCGCTGGAACATATTCCGCATGTCTACTACTGCGATCCCATCGAAGGCAAGGACCCGCTGGGCCGCGAGGTGCCGCCGGGATTCTGCATCGACATCAGCGGCGTGATTGACGTGAAGGCCGAGATGCTCGCCCGCCACGCCAGCCAGCGCGCTTGGCTCATGAAGCATCACGGCATGGACCAGTACCTGCAGGCGATGCGCGACTGGGGAACGCAGCGCGGCAAGTCATGCGGCGTGGCGTTTGCAGAGGGGTTTCGTCAACACCTGGGGCACAGCTATCCGCAGGACAACGTGTTGGCAAAACTACTTGGAAACGTGCAACGACAATGAATGGTTGCTTGCCGTTTAGCGCGCCCAGGGAAGCGCCGCTTGCTCGGCACTACGAGCGACGCCTTACGGCTGTCCTTCCAGTTCCTTCAGCAACAACCCCTGCACCTGCTCCATTTTCGCCATCCCCTTCGTCTCGCGCATGACGGCGCCCTTGATCGCGTCGGCGGCTTTCGTCTTGCCCTTTTCGAAATCGGCGACCGCCTTGGGATTGGCGGCGATGGCGCGGCGAATGATCTCCAACAACTGCCCTTCGTCGGCAACGACCTTGAAGCCGAGCTTGGCGATCGCGTCCTTGGCGCCGAGGCCCGTCAGCATCGCGGCGTAGACTTCACGTGCCCGTTGCTTGTTCAGGCCGCTCGTCTTCACTTCTTGAATCAACTCGCCCAGCGCCGCGGCAGTGATCGGCGATTCCCGAATCGTCACTTTACGTTCGTTCAAGGTTTGCAGCAGATCATTGGCAATCCAGTTGCACGCTTCCTTCGGGTCGGCGCCTTGGGCCGCCACACTTTCGAAAAATGCGACCAACGCGCGCCCTTGGTGAGCGAGAACTCCGGCGTCATAGGGCGACAATCCAAATTGCGTCTGCAGTCGGGCGCGCTGGACGGCGGGCAACTCGCCGAGTTCGGCGCGGACGCGGTCCAGGGCTGCGGCATCGACTTTCACTGGCACGAGGTCAGGATCGGGGAAGTAGCGGTAATCGGCCGCCTCTTCCTTGCGTCGCTGAATCTCGGTGACTTCGCGGCGCTCGTTCCAGCCGGCCGTCGCTTTGCTGACCGCGATGAGCTGGCCGTTTTTCATCTGTCCAATCGGCAACACTGTGTAGTCGCCAAACGTCCTGCCTGCGGTGTGATCAACGATCCACTCGTTGCCGAGCTTGCGCTGATATTCGCCGAACTGGCGCTCGGCTTCGTACTTCATGGCCCGCTCGACGCCGCGGAAGCTGTTGAGGTTTTTCACTTCGACCAGCGGCGTGGCGATGAAGCTGCCGTCGTCTTGCGGGACGTGGATATTGATGTTGGCGTCGCAGCGCAGGCTGCCTTCTTGCATTTCGCAGTCGGAAACCTCGATTTCGCGCAGCAACAGGCGAATCTCTTCGAGATACGCCTTGGCCTCCTCCGGGCTGGTGATGTCTGGGCGGCTGACGATTTCCAACAGCGGCGTACCGGCACGATTGAGATCGACGAGGCTGTCGCGGCCGCCGCCTTGTTCGTCGTGCAGCATCTTGCCGGCATCTTCCTCCAGGTGGGCGCGGATGATGCCGATCCTCTTGGTGTCTCCCCTCGCCCGACCCCCCCATGCCCCCCCTTCTAAAGGGGGGGCATGGGGGGGTACGGGTGAGGGGATCTCCAGCCAGCCATCGTGGCTGAACGGCAGATCGTACTGACTGATTTGATAGTTCTTCGGCAAGTCGGGATAGTAGTAGTTCTTGCGATCCCATTTCGTGAACGGCGCGATCTGGCAGTTGAGCGCCAGCGCCGCCTTGATGGCAAGTTGAAACGCGGGGCCGTTCATCACCGGCAACGAGCCGGGCATGCCGATGCAAACGGGGCACGTCGCCGAGTTAGGCGGCAGCCCAAAGCGCGTGCTGCAACCGCAGAACAGCTTCGTCTTGGTGAGAAGCTGCACATGAGTTTCCAGGCCGATGATGATGCGGTATTCCATGACGATTACATCTTGGGCCGGCGCGTGTGCCAATCGGTTTCTTTCTCGAACATCCGTGCCACACGTAGGAGCTTTTCCTCCGCCAAAGGCGCTGCGAGAATTTGCAAACCGATCGGCAGGTTGCACTTCGTGAAGCCGCACGGGATGCTGATGCCCGGCAGGCCCGCGAGGTTGGCGCTGATCGTGTAGATGTCCGACAGGTACATCGCTAGCGGGTCGTCCACTTTTTCGCCGATCTTGAAGGCCGGCGTTGGCGAAGTCGGGCCCACGATCACGTCATACTGGGTGAAGGCCTTGTCGAAGTCATTCTTGATCAGCCGGCGCACCTTGAGGGCCTTCAGATAATACGCATCGATGTAGCCGCTCGACAGGGCGTAGGTGCCGAGCATGATGCGGCGTTTGACTTCCTTGCCGAAGCCTTCGCCGCGTGATTTGCAGTACATGTCAACGAGATCGCCGAACGCGGCGGCGCGATGGCCGTACTGGACGCCGTCGTACCGGGCGAGATTGCTCGACGCTTCGGCGGTGGCGACCAGGTAGTACGTGGCGACGGCGTAGCGGGTGTGCGGCAGCGAAACGTCGTTGATGATTGCGCCGAGATCTGCGTAGACCTTCAGCGCGGCGCGCACGGCTTGGGCGACTTCGGCGTCGAGGCCGTCGCCAAAATATTCGCGCGGCACGCCGATGGTCAGCGGCTGGACCGGTTCATCCAACTTCGGCAGGATTCGCGGCGGCGGTTGTTGAACGCTGGTGCTGTCGCGCGGATCGTGGCCGGCGATGGCTTCGAAGAGCAGGGCGGCGCCGTGGACATCATGGGCGAACGGGCCGATCTGGTCCAGCGAGCTGCCGTAGGCGACGAGGCCGAAACGGGAAACGCGGCCATAGCTGGGCTTAAGACCGACGATGCCGCACAGACTGGCAGGCAGACGGATCGAGCCGCCGGTGTCGGAGCCGAGGGCGAGCGGGGCTTGGCACGAAGCGACGGCCGCCGCCGAGCCGCCGCTGGACCCGCCGGGGATGCGATTTGTATCCCAAGGGTTGTGCGTCACCTGAAAGGCGCTGTTCTCGCACGACGAGCCCATGGCGAACTCGTCCATGTTCGTTTTGCCGAGCAGCACGGCGTCGGCTTGCTTCAGTTTCGTGATGACAGTGGCGTCGTAAGGCGGGATGAAGTTCTGCAGGATCTTGCTGCCGCAGGTCGTGCGCATGCCGGCAGTGCACAGCACGTCCTTGACGGCGATGGGAATGCCGGCGAGCGGGCCGAGCGGTTCGCCGCGGCGGCGTTTGGCGTCCACGGCGCGGGCCTGGTCGAGGGCCTTGGCTTCATCGACGAACAAGAAGGCGCCGATGCGTGGATCGCGGTCGCGGATCGATTGCAAAAATGTTTGCGTCACGGCTTCGGCGGTGGTTGCGCCGGTGGCCAAAAGGTGCAACAGTTCGCTGGCAGTGCATTCGATCATGGAAGGTGTCGGGCAAGGACGTCGTTCAATCCAACACCGCGGGCACGGCGTAAAAGTCATCTTTGCGCTGGGGCGCGTTGGCGAGGGCTGCATCGACCGGCAGCGACGGCGCCGGTTCGTCGGCGCGGAAGACGTTGGCAAGCTCCACCGCATGGGCGAGCGGTTCGATACCTTCCGTGTTCACGCTTTGCAGTTGGTTCACGTATTCGACGATCGCGGCGAGGTCGCGCGTCAGCGCGGTCAATTCAGCTTCGGACAATTCGAGCCGCGCGAGATGGGCCACCCAGCGGACTTGGTCGGTGGAGAGGGACATGGTGGTTATGCAGGGCCGACCCGCGGGATTCGCTGCGCTCATCCCGCGGCGTGCGGAAAAGGAAGGGCGCTCATCCCGCGGCTTGGGGGTTTACATCGTCGGCATCGTGAACGGTTTCTTTTTCGAGGGCCGCTTGACGAGGCCGGAGCGGATCGCCTTGACGCAGACACGCACGGTCTTCACATGTCCGTTGACTTCGATCTTGATGCGTTGCAAGTTCGGCTTGAACTTGCGGCGCGTCTTGCCGGTGACCTTGCGACCGACGCCGCCCAGGTACTTGGCTTTGCCGCGGCGTGCGTAAAAGTAGCCAAGGGATGGTTTCTTCCCGGTAATGGCGCATTGCTGGCCCATGGCCGACTCCCAAGCTGAAACGGGTCCGAAGGCATCAGTATAGCGGGGTCGGTTGTGGTGACAAGAGAAAGGGCCTCTGTCGTTTCATTCATTTGCATTCGGTACACACCCAGAACGTCGAATGAATGGCATGGTTCACAAATGCGCACAGGCATAGGTGCTTTTCGAGACGACAGGATTTCGACACAGTTGGCACGCACTCAACTTCCTATCCCCTTGATCCATCCAATGTTACATCGAAAAAAATGTCGGCATCACATGACAGGCAAGTGTAGTCCCTCCAGCGTTCACTCTGTCACCCAGAAATGACAAGAATTGAACCATGTCGAATGAATTCGTGTCCCTAAATCACAACGATTGACGCAGTCAAGAGTTGTGACGTCCGTGACATTTTGGACCGATAGGCTCTTCCGAATGAAAGTGATTGAGGCCCGATCAATTTCGAAAAAAACCGAACATGCCTCTTGATTTGCCAGTTTGTAGCGTTAGACTGGTGGATGTAATTGGAGTCTAGTGGTGAGAAGTGGGAAAGGCATGGAGCGCCGATTGCGGTTAGGCGTGGTCCATGCTGCTGACAGGCACTCATCCGCGCACGCTTGATGACAAGAAGCGGCTGGCGTTGCCCAAGCGGGTGCGTGAGCAGCTGGGCGCAGTCGAGCAACTGTACGTAACGCCCGGCTCCGATCAAACGCTGTGGCTGTACGATCCGCATGGATTAGAGAGCCTGTCGGCCAAGCTCAATCAGACGCCGGCGACGGACAGCGAGGCGCGCGTTTTTCGCCGGCTGTTCTTCGCCCAAATGGAAGCGGTGGATATCGATGGGCAGAGCCGGATTTTGATCCCGGAGCGCCTGGTGCAGTTTGCGGGGCTGGAACACGAGGTCGTGCTGCTAGGCGTTCAGGATCATTTGGAATTGTGGAACGCCGCGAAGTGGCAAGAGTATTGGGCCCAGCACGCGCCGCGGTTTGATGCGGTTGCGGAGAATGCGTTTTTGAGTCGCGAATTTCGCAAGCCACCGGACGCCAAACTTCCCTAGTCAGGAGGACTGCGGAAGTTTGCGCCGGCGGGGGAAGAAATCCGGTTTCTCCGAGAAACCGGGTTTCTTGCAAGCAGTCGCTGACACCGACGAGGGGCTTGTCGTGGCCGAAGGGGTGGGCAGACCCCTGAGGCGATCCGTTCCTTGTACGATCCCCCAATCCGTCAAGGTTTGCCGGCAGCCCCTTGAAATGAACCCGCGGAGGGTCGCTCCGCGGATAATAATGGAGCGTGGGAGTAGGGATGCTGTGTCCCGACTTCCACGCTTTTTTTGTTGAATGATGCCATGCCCCAGGATGAGCGCAGCGAATCCTGGGGGTTGTTGAACACGGACCCCCAGGATTCGCTGCGCTCATCCTGGGGCGTGCGTCGCTCCCATGTCCCCACCGCTGCACATCCCCGTGATGCCCGCCGAAATCCTGCGGCTCCTTGATCCACAGCCGGGGCAGATCGTCGTCGATTGCACTGTCGGGGCCGGCGGACATACGCGGCTGCTCGCGGCGAAGATCGCGCCGACTGGCCGGGTCATCGGGCTCGATCAGGATCCGACGATGCTCGATGTTGCGCGGCCGCATTTGGCGGGATTGCCGGTCACGCTCCTCCATCGCAATTTTGAAGATCTGCCCAGCGTCTTGCAAGAATTACAAATCGGGCCGGTCGATGCGATTCTCGCCGATCTTGGTTTCTGCTCGGACCAGCTCGCCAACCCTCAGCGCGGCTTGAGTTTCCAGCACGACGGCCCGCTCGACATGCGCCTGGACCCGACGCGCGGCGAGCCGGCCAGTGCGCTGGTACGCCGTTTGCGAGAGAAAGAGCTTGCCGATGTCTTCTGGCAATATGGCGAAGAACGGCACAGCCGGCGGATCGCCCGGAAGATTGTGGGAACTCGGCAAGCAACGCCGTTGACGACGACCGGGCAACTCGCCGAGCTGGTGCGCCGTTGCGTGCCGCGCTCGAAAGGCCATGGAATCGATCCGGCGACGCGTGTTTTCCAGGCGCTGCGCATTGCCGTCAACGATGAGCTTGGCGCGCTGGAGCGGTTTTTGGTACAGCTGCCCGAGTGCCTGAAGCCGGGCGGCCGGGCGGCGCTCATCAGCTTTCACTCGCTGGAAGATCGGCTGGTGAAACGGGCGTTTCGGCAGCCGGAGCTTTGGGAAGAATTGACGCGCAAGCCGGTGACAGCGGGCGAAGAAGAATGCCGTGGCAATCCGCGAGCCCGCAGCGCCAAGCTGCGTGTCGCGCTGAAGAAGAGCTGATCCGCAGATTGCGCCGATTTCGCAGATGGGAAAACGGATCGGTTGATGCATGTTTTCAATCGGCGAAATCGGCGAAATCTGCGGATCATGATTTATGAACCGGAACAGGAGGAGCAGACATGACTCGTGAAACCAAGATCGGCATGGCGGTGGCCGTGTCGTTTCTGTGCCTGGTGGGCGTCGTGGTGGCGACCAAGTGGCGCCGGACCGACGATGGCCCCAAGGGCGTCGACTTGGCGCTCAATTCGAAGGAACCGGACACGGGCAAAGGCGTCGCCAACCCGCCCCCGCCCCAGCAGCCGACGGCAAAAGAGCCTCAGGTCAAGCAGCTGGAATTCAGGTCTTTGGGGAGCGAATCGGATCCGTCCGTGAAATTGCCGGCGGGCAATGTGGGAGAATCGTTGTCAAATCCTCCGGTGGTGCCGCCACCGGTCAGTCCGGGGACGATACCCTTTCCGGCCGTACCGCTGCCGATGGTGACCAATCCCGATCTTTCCGCAGTGCCGATTGTGGTCGTGCCGCAAGTGCCGTCGATCGCGCCCTTCGAAACCGACGAAGCGAAGCGTAAAGCGCTGTTCGACATCAAGAAGCAACAGGACGCAACCTTGCCGCCGCTGCCCAATCCATTCGAGAAGGTGGACGAGGCGAAGACCAAGCCGGGTGCCATGGTGGACATCGCGCTCAACAAGAACAACGATTTCGCGAAGAAGGCCATGGATGACATAAACAACCGCTTGCCGTTGACGCTGCCTCCGCCCGAAATCAATCCCGCGCTGCCTCCGTCGAAGGAAATCAATCCGATGGTCCCGGCATTGCCCGGTCTGCCGCCCATCGAAACCAAGGCGCCGGCGCTGCCCACGCCGAAGGAATTCGGGCTGCCGCCGATCAAGGACGCCAGCACGAATAATCCCGGCTTCGTCATTCCGCAAGCGAAGGCGAATGACGCGCGCGTCGTCAATTATGATGTGCAGAGCTTCCAGGCGCGCACCGGCGATACCTTCACCAGCCTGAGCAGGGACGTGTACAAGTCCGAGGTCTATGCGAATGCACTGTTGGCGTATAACCGCGAGTTCTCGTCGAACCGCAGCATGACGACGCTGCAGCCGGGCCAAACCGTGTTGTTCCCGCCCCTGCACGTACTCCAGCAAAATCGCTATGCCGGCGCGAGCGCCGATGCCCGGCCCACGATCGGTGGCGCCCCAGTGTCCATCAATCCGCCCGTGCCGCTCAACCAAAACCGCACCTTCACGCCGCCGACGCCAACCACGGACGCCACGAAGAGCCATCGCATTGCCGCCGGCGGCCAAAAGATCTACGAGTTGGCGATTCAGACGCTCGGTGACGGCTCGCGCTGGACCGAGATTTACCGCCTCAATCCGACCATCGATCCGCTGCAACCGATCCCAGGCAACACGGTGGTCCGGCTGCCGGGCAACGCGAATGTGCCGTAGGATCGGCGGCGATGGTAAACGAAATCCGCCCGGCAAAGATGGCCGGGCGTTTGTCACTTTTCATCAAAGAACTTCATGGCGCCATGCCGGATGCGCAGAACAACAACCGTGTCGTCCTGGATTTCAAAGAGAATGCGATAGGCGCCGCGCCGCTTGCCGAACAACATTTGCCGAATTTCCCGGCCGAAATTGGCGGCCTCAGGCGCAAGTGGATAGCCGGCCGGAGATGTTTCCAAGGAGCGGACCGCCGTGAGCAAGCGTTGCTTCCAACGATCGGCGGCAAGCGGCGCACGGTCGGCGATCCATGCATGGGCCCATTCCATTTCCGCCGAGGCCATGTTCGTGATGACAACGTGGAACTTCATTTTTTGCCGAGCCGTTCGACGGCCTCGCGCATGGGAACGGTCTTGCCTTCGTCGGCTTCCTGCAGGCTTCTTTTGAGGAACTCCAACGATTCCAATTCATCGGCAAAGCGCATGAGTTTCTGGTACGCGGTTGCTTCTTGAATGACATATTCCGCCTTGCCCTTGATCGTCAGGATGAGAGGTTGCCCGGTTTTTTTCATGCGTCGGAGATGTTCCGGCGCCTTGCGCATGAAGCCAGTCAGCGATTCGATGTCACGCTTCAGATCGATCATGGCGGTATCCTTGCAACATGGTTCATGTTGAGTGTAACGCACGCCGGCGCGTCGCGAAAGATGCGATCAAAAAAGTTGCTACCCTGCGCAAGAGCGGATATAAGATAGTGATATATCCCGCCTCCCCTTTTGTCAGGATCGCTCTCCATACTTTCGAAAGGACCCCGCCATGGCTCGCCAGAGTCGCCGACAGTTCATGCGGAAAACCCTCGCTGCCGCCGCGACCATCACCATTGCCGGCACGAAATCGTCCGGCCGCGTCTTGGGCGCCAACGACGCAATCCGCGTCGGCGTCGCTGGCATTAACGGCCGCGGCGGTTCGCACGTCAGCGCCTATTTGGGCATGAAAGACGTGCAGATCGCCTATCTCATCGACGTCGATACGCGCACCTTCCGCGGCCGGCTGAACCAGATTCAGGCCGGGAACGGTGCCGCGCCGCAAACCGTGCAGGACGTTCGCCGCGCCCTGGACGACCGCAATGTCGATGTCATTTCGATCGCCACGCCCAACCACTGGCACAGCTTGATGACGATCTGGGCGGCGCAGGCGGGCAAGCACGTCTACGTCGAAAAGCCGATGAGCCACAATGTAAAGGAAGGCCGCATCGCCGTGGAAACGGCGCGGCGGCACAATGTCATCGTGCAGCACGGCACGCAAAGCCGATCGGACCCGGCGTGGGCGCACGCAACGGCCCTGGCGAGGTCGGGGCAACTCGGCCGGCTGAAGGTCGCGCGCGCCCTCTGCTACAAGCCGCGCAACAACTCGCAGGGCCGGGTGCCCTCGGTCAATCCGGCGGCAGTTCCGGACGATCTGAACTTCAATCTCTGGTGTGGCCCGGCGCCGCTGCGAGCCTACCACGAAAACCTCGTCCCCTACCGCTGGCATTGGTTCTGGGACTTCGGCAACGGCGACCTCGGCAACCAGGGCGTCCATCAAATGGACATCGCCCGCTGGGGCATCCCGAATGCCACGTTGCCGCGGAGCGCCATCAGCCTCGGCGGCCGATTCGACACCGTGGAAGACCACGGTGAAACGCCGAACACCCAGGTTGCACTGTTCGACTACGGCGAGACCCAGCTGATTTTTGAAGTGCGCGGCCTGCTAACGAACTTGCCGGCCAATCGCGCCGCCGAGAGCTATCGCGGGCAAACGGTCGGCAATATCTTCCATTGCGAGGAGGGAGACATCGTGGGCAGCAACCAGTTCTTCCCGCGCGGCAGCACGACGGCCCAACCGCTGCCAAGGTTGGAGCGCGCCCTGCCTCAGCGCCCCGGCGAGGGCAGGGGCGACAATGTCCATTTCAACAACTTCATCGCCGCCGTCCGCAGCCGCCGCCGCGCCGATCTCAACGCCGACATACTCGAAGGCCACTACTCGAGCGCCCTGTGCCATCTCGCTAATGTGTCCTACCGCCTCGGCGAAAACGTGCCGTTCAACCCGCGCACCCGCGCCTTCGGCGACAACCGCGATGCGACCGACGCCCTCGAACGCATGGAAGCCCACCTCAGCGCCGCGGCGCCGGCAGGCAATGGGCTGCAATTGAACAACCTGCAATGTCACGTCGGCCGCAAGCTCGACATTAACGCCAGCACGGAAAGCGTCACCGGCAACGCCGCCGCCAATCGCATGCTGTTCCGCCAGTACCGCGCGCCGTTCGTGGTGCCGGACCGGGTGGGCTAACGGCCTCGCCGAATGTTGATTTCCTACCAGCCCGCAGCGCCAGCAAGGACGGCCCTTGCTGGCGCTGCGGGCTGGTTCTGTGGCGATCCTGTGTAATAAAATGGTTGTCGTCGTCGAAATCAAGGAGAAGGTCATGGCCACCGCAACGACGCGCGAAACTCTTGATGATCTGTACCGAGTGGAAGGCAAGGCCGAACTCATCGGAGGAAGGATCGTGCATTTTATGTCAGCAGGACATTTGCCCGGCCGTGTCGCTGGCAACATCTTCATCGGCCTTCGGTTGTTCACGAAATCAATCCGCCGCGGCGAAGCACATGCCGACGGCATCGGCTTCGCCGTGCCGGAGATGGCATCTGGCCGTGAGTCTTTTTCACCGGACGCGTCGTGTTACTTCGGTCCCTTGCCGGTGAATTTGATGCGCTTCATCGACGGCGCGCCGGATTTCGCCGCGGAGGTGCGCAGCGAAAACGATTACACGCGCTCCGCCGAAATCGAGATGGCCGCCAAGCGTGACGATTATTTCGCCGCCGGCACGAAGATCGTTTGGGACGTAGATCCCGAAGCGGAAACGGTAACGAAGTATCGTGCCGATGATCCGGCGAACTCTGTCGTTTTTCGCATGGGGGATATTGCCGACGCTGAGCCGGCGGTGCCGGGCTGGAAGATGGCGGTTGCAGACATTTTCGCAGATTAAACGAACCGCCACTTCCAGGACATTCGCCATAAGATAGCGGCATGGCTTCCGCCGTCGCGAACATGGATGTCCCCAAGACCGCACGCAAGTTGTGGCAACTCCACCAGCACGATGCGGCGGCGATCGATCGGCTCGGCCGCGCTGTTGGTGTTGCGCCGCTTATCGCGCAACTACTGCTCAATCGCAAGATTGCCGACACCAGCCAAGCACAGCACTTCTTGCAAGCTCCTCTCGTCGGTATGCATGAACCGGAGTTGCTGCCCGGAATAACGCAGGCCGTCGAACGTTTGTTCGCCGCCATTACGGACCAGCGCAAGATTTGCGTCTATGGCGACTACGACGTGGACGGCGTCACCGGCACGGCATTGCTCGTGACCTGCCTGAAGATCCTGGGCGCTCAGGTCGATTTTCATGTGCCGGATCGGCTGGAAGAAGGCTATGGCCTGAACAATGATACCTTGCGCCGGCTGGCGGAAAGCGGCGTCAAGACAGTCGTCACGGTCGATTGCGGGATCGCGAGCAGTGCGGAAGCCGACGAGGCGCGGCGGTTGGGGCTGGAGCTGATCGTCACGGATCATCATGAATTCAAGGCGACGTTGCCGGCCGCCGATGTGCTGGTGCATCCGCGCTTGCCGGGGGGGACGAATGGTGTGGCGTATCCGTTCGGCGGGCTGTCGGGATCGGGCGTGGCATTCAAGCTGGCGTGGGCGCTGGCCAAGCAAGCGTCGGGTGGGCCGAAGGTGACGCCGCGGCTGCGTGAATTTCTGCTCGATGCGCTGGCGCTGGCGGCGCTGGGAACGATCGCCGACGTCGTGCCGCTCTTTGACGAAAACCGCATTTTCGTGCGCCATGGCCTGATGCGGCTGCGGGCGCAACCGACGATCGGCATGCAGGCGCTGCTGCGTTGCGCCAAGCTCGAAGGGAAGTCCGCGTTTGATGCCGGCGATGTCGGCTTCGTGATCGCCCCGCGCATCAACGCCGCGGGTCGGCTGGGGACGGCGCGGCTGGCGGTCGAACTGCTCATGACGGCAAACAGCCAGCGCGCCGCGGTGCTTGCCGATTATCTCGAACGGCAGAATCAAGAGCGGCAGCTTCTGGAACGGCGCATTCTGCAAGAAGCGCGCGTGCTGGCGGAGCAATTCGACCGGCAGTCGGCGCTGGTTTTGGCAAGCGCGGCATGGCATCCTGGCCTGATCGGCATCGTCGCCAGCCGCTTGGTCGATCAATTCGGCCGGCCGGTGCTGCTGATCGCGCTGCGCGACGGTCAGCCCCATGGGCACGGTTCGGGCCGCAGCGTGCCGGGCCTGGCGCTGCACGAAGCGCTGGAGGAATGCAGCGCGGACCTCGTCAGCCACGGCGGTCATGCGATCGCAGCGGGCTTTCGCATCGTGCCGGAGAAGATCCCGGAATTTCGAGAGCGTTTCAATGCCGTGGCCGCGCGCCGCTTGGGGGCCGAGCCGGCGGCGCAGCGATGGACGATGGACGCGGAAGTTCCGCTGGCGGCGCTGACCACGCAGGTCATGCTCGCCCTGGAGCAGCTCGAACCGTATGGGTGCGGCAATCCGCCGCCGCTGCTGCTCGCCGATCGTTTGCAAATCGTCGGCGATCCGAAGCGCGTCGGCGCCGGCGAGCGGCATCTGTCGTTCCGCGTCCGTCAGGAAGGCCGCACGCTCAAGGCAATCGCGTTCGGCATGGCGGACCGGCTCGGGGAAATGATGTCGCAGGGCGGCCAGGTCAGTCTGGTTTTCACGCCGCGCTGGAATGAATGGCAGGGGATGCGCTCCATCGAGATTGAAGTGAAGGACTTTCAGGCGGGGCCAAACGCGGAGTTGGCGTGACGCTATCGAAGCGCGACGCCGCGTAGCGAACCATTTTCAGCCGTGTCAAAAGACATGCGTAAATAACGTTTGCTGGGCGGCTTCGCGCTTTGCCATGCGCCCCTTGTTTCAACACCCATCTTCACCTAAACTCCCCACTAATATCCATCGCACCTACTTCAGGGAGGACGAGTCATGCCCGCAGGCCGTGGCCGAATTTATGACGACATTACGCAAACCATCGGCAACACCCCGCTCATCAAGCTGCGGCGTGTCGTCGGCGACGCCAAGGCGACCGTCATCGCCAAGGCGGAATCCTTCAACCCGCTTTGGTCGGTGAAGGATCGCATCGGCGTGTCGATGATCGACGCCGGCGAACGCGACGGCCGCATCAAGAAAGACACGGTGGTCATCGAGCCGACGAGCGGCAACACCGGCATCGGCCTGGCATTCGTGTGCGCGGCGCGCGGTTACAAGCTGATCGTCACGATGCCGGAGAGCATGAGCCTGGAGCGGCGCCGGCTGCTCAAGGCGTTCGGCGCCGACATCGTGCTGACGCCGGCCGAAAAGGGGATGAACGGCGCCATCACCCGGGCCAAGGAGCTGATCGCCTCGACGCCCAATTCGTTCATGCCGCAGCAATTCGAGAACCCCGCCAATCCGGAGATTCATCGCACGACGACAGCCGACGAGATCTGGAATGATAGCGACGGCAAGGTGGACATTCTGGTGTCGGGCATCGGCACCGGCGGCACGATCACCGGCGTTGGCGAGGTGATCAAAAAGCGCAAACCGTCGTTCAAGGCGATCGCGGTCGAGCCGGTGACGAGCGCCGTGATCACGCAGCACAAGCTGCAGGGCGTGCCGCGCGACCAAGTCAAGCCGACGGGCCGGCACAAGATTCAGGGCATCGGCGCCGGCTTCATTCCGGGCGTCTTGAATGTGGACATCATCGACGAAGTGATCCAGGTCACCGACGACGATGCTTTCGCGATGGCCCGACGCATGGCCCGCGAGGAAGGCATCCTGGGCGGCATCAGCAGCGGCGGCGCGGCCCACGTCGCCGTCCAGGTCGCCCAGCGGCCGGAAAACGCCGGCAAGATGATCGTTGTCGTGCTGCCCGATTTGGGCGAACGGTATCTGAGCACGGCGCTGTATCCGGAATAGGGTCAGTTCCTTGAGCCCACGGGTGGATGTGGGGCAGGTTTGCTAACCTGCCTGGAGCGACCATGGCAGGTTAGGAAACCTGCCCCACATCCACCCGTGGGCTTGCACCACATCGGTCCCCATGGCGGTCAACTGCGATTTTCTCATTGTCGGCGGCGGGGTGATGGGCACCAGCATCGCCTGGCACCTGGCCCAGCGCCGGGCCGGGCGCGTCGTGCTGCTGGAGAAGTCGTTTCTTGGCGCCGGCTCAAGCGGCAAATCCGGGGCGATCATTCGCCAGCATTATTCCAATCGCCTGACCGCGAGCATGGCGCAGAAGAGCCTGCGTATCTTTGAGCACTTCGAGGATATCATTGGCGGGCCGCCGGTCTTCACGCGCACGGGGCTTGTCGTCGTCATCAACGAAAAGGACAAGGCTGGGCTGGACGCGAACCTGACGATGCAGCAAGAACTGGGCATCGACGTCCGGCTCGTCAGCGCGCAGGTCCTGGCCGATATCGATCCGAATGCGCGTTTGGCCGAAGATGAAATCGCCGCGTTCGAAGCCGAGGCGGGCTACGTCGAGGCGGTGCAGGTGGTCGCGTCGTATGCCGAGGCGGCGCGCAAGCTGGGCGCGGACATTCGGCTCGGCGTCGAGGTGCGTGAGATTGTCAAGCAAGGCGGCAAGATCGTCGGCGTCGAAACGAACGAAGGGCGCTACAACAGCGCCCGCGTCATCCTGGCGACCGGGCCGTGGGCGGCGCAACTCGGCAAGGAGTTGGGCGTGAAGCTGCCGGTGCAAGCGTGTCGGACGCAGGTCGCTCTGTATCGGCGTCCGCCTGATTTCGGCCGGCGCGCCGCGATCTACGCCGACTTCGTGCAAGGGCTGTACTTCAAGCCGACGCACGGCGAGATGATCCATGCCGGCAGCTTGGCGGGCGAGGAAAAGGACAATCCGGTCGATGATCCCGACGCCTACAACGAAGCCGCCGACGGTCCATGGCTGCCGCAGGTCCGGCAGCGTTTGAGCCGCCGCTATCCGGCGATGCATCGCAGCTATGGTCGCGGCGGCTACGGCGCCTTGTATGCGATCACGCCCGACTGGCATCCGATACTCGACAAGCTGACGGGGCTGGAGGGCGGCTACTGCGCCGTCGGCTTCAGCGGCCACGGCTTCAAGATGTCGCCGATTGTCGGCCAACTGATGGCGGAGCTGATCGTGGATGGACAAGCGAAATCGCTCGACATCGCGCCGCTGCGCTTGGCTCGGTTTGATGAGAATGATCCAGTGAAGACACCGTATTCCTATGGTGTGATGGGATAGTTCCGTTTAGGTTTAGCGCGGCCAACGAACGGCCCTCGGCCTCATCTTCAGACAACGGTTGCGCTAAACGGCAAGCCACACGCTGCTAACCGCGTCTCTTGACGTATTCTTCATCTCCCCTTAAGAATGCCCGTGCTTCCCGACGCACGCGCATCGATCGGCAAGGCAGCTCTTCCATGAACAACAACAATTACCAACTCAAAGTCTTCAGCGGCCGCGCCAATGTTCCGCTCGCCGAGCGCGTCGCGCAATGTCTGGGCGATCCGCTCGGCAAGATCACCTTGCAGAACTTCCCCGACGGCGAATTTCTGGCGCGCATCGACGAGGACGTGCGGGGCCGGGATGTGTTCGTGGTCCAGCCGACCTGCCATCCGGTCAACGAGAATGTGATGGAGCTGTTGATCATGCTCGACAGCCTCAAGCGCGCCAGCGCGGCCCGGGTGACGGTGGTGTTGCCTTATTACGGTTACGCGCGCCAAGATCGCAAGGACCAGGGCCGCGTGCCGATCACCGCCAAGCTGATCGCCGATTTGATCACGACGGCGGGAGCGGATCGCGTCATCGCCTTGGATTTGCACGCGGCCCAGATTCAGGGTTTCTTCGACGTGCCGGTCGATCACCTGCACGCCGGGCCGGTCATCAATGAATACGTGCGCAACCTGAACATTCCGCCCGATGATTTCGTGGTGCTTAGCCCGGACGAGGGGGCCATCAAGCGGGCGCTGCGGCACCAGAAGAAGCTGGGCGGGGCCATCGCGATCGTCGATAAGCGGCGCAGCAGCGCCACCAATACCGAGCAGGCCAACCTGATCGGCAGCACGCTCAAGGGCAAGGTCGCCATCATCTTCGATGACATGATCTCGACGGCCGGCAGTGTCGTGGGCGCCGCCAACATCGCCAAGTTGAACGGCGCCCGCGAAGTGTATGCCTGCGCCACGCACGGCGTGTTGTGCGGCGAAGCCATTCAGCGGTTGCGCGATGCGTTCATCCATCAGGTCATCATCACCGACACGATTCCGCTGACGCCTGAGAAGCAGTTGCCGCAGATCAAGGTGCTGAGCGTCGCCCCGCTCTTGGCCGACGCGATCAAGCGCATCCACTTCAACGAATCGGTGAGCCGGCTGTTTGAGTGACGTCGACTCGTGGGGCAGACATTCCTGTCTGCCGTTTCGCTCTTGTGTCTCAACGGCAGACAGGAATGTCTGCCCCACGAGATGCGCAACAAAAAAAGCCCACGGCTAGCCGTGGGCTTTTGGTTGCGCGGGGTGGTTACCCCTTGGCGGCGAGGACCGTCACGTCGGCTTTCACCGGGGCGGGCTCGGCCAGGAGTTCCTTGCGGAAGATCGGTATGTCGCGGGGGGCTTCGATGCCCAGGCGAATCTTGCCGCGGTCGATGTCGACGACCGTGATGCAGATATTGTCGTTGATATAGATCTTCTCACCCAGTTTGCGGCTCAGGACCAACATTTCGCTACCCTCCTTCGAGCGATGTGGTTGCGATGGGCTTCTTGATTATACGCCACGTTTCCGGGTGTGGCCGGAAACCACGTCGTGTTTTCTGGCGTGGGCAGGGAAATGGTCAGAGCAAGTTCGATACCATGGGAATTTCTGAAACGACCGCGAACGTCGCCGGGCAGCTCAACTGCTTGCGGACTATGGGCTTTGGAACTTTAGCAAAAGTCAATTTTTCAAGGGCGTCCCGTGCCGGCCAGTGCCATGGGGGTGTCACAATGCGACAGCGTGTGGCAGTTTTGACCAGTATGGACACTTGGAACACGTCGAGTCGGCGCGGCGCCGATCCCAGCCTATGCATAGCTTGCCTAACTTCGCGCTCTTGGGCCATCTCCGCGCGCTTGTTATAATGGCCCCGCCTTCTTGGGAATTCTGCTCGGGGAGTCGGCCATGGACGGTTGGTTCGGCGACGAGCCCTTTCGCGATTTTGGGCCCAATGGCCTGTTGCCAGCTGCGGGGCCGCCGCCAGTGCAGGTCATTCGCGGCCAGCGCTCGGCCGCACTGCGCGCCCCGTTGAAGATGCTGTGCCCGAGCAAACCGGGCGTCTACGGCATGCTCGACTCTGATGGCGAACTCATCTATCTCGGCAAGGCGAAGTGTCTTCGTACCCGGCTGCTCAGTTACTTTCGCGCGCGCAGCCGACCACCCAAAGCCGGGCGCATTCTGCGCGAGGCCCGCGCCATCGTTTGGGAGATTTGCGGGCACGAGTTTGCGGCGCTGTTGCGCGAGCAGGAACTGATCCGGCGCTGGCGGCCGCGCTGCAATGTGCAGGGTCAGCCGTTGCGGCGTCGCCTGGCATTCCTGTGTGTGGGCCGAGCGCCGGCGCCGTATGTGTTTTTGACGCGCCAACCGCCGGCCGCCGCTGCCGCGTTTGGGCCGGTGAACTGGACGCAGCGGACGATCAAGGCGGTGCAGCGCATCAACGATCACTTTCGGCTGCGCGATTGCCCACAATCGCAGAACATCGTTTTTCCGGAGCAACGCGGACTATTTTCGTTGGCGCTGGCGCCGGGCTGCGTGCGTGCCGAGCTGGCAACCTGCTCGGCGCCGTGTACCGGAACCTTGCCGCAAGCCGATTACGCCGCCCAAGTGCAAGCCGTGCTGCGGTTCCTGGGCGGCGATCCGGATCGCGTCTTGCCGGCACTCGAGCGTGACATGCATGGGGCGGCTAAATTGCAACAATTTGAACGCGCCGGCGTCTTGCGTGATCTGTGGAACGATTTGACGTGGCTCAGCGAGCAGCTCGCCCGGCTGCGGCACGCCCAGGAAGCGATGTCGTTTGTGTATCCCGTGACCGGCTGGGACGGCGCCGTCCATTGGTACATCATCCACGGCGCTCGCGTCTTGGCGCGCGTGCCGGCGCCGTTTAATTCGGCGATGGCGCGTCACGCAGCCACGGCCCTCGATGCCGCTTACACGGGCAAGCGTCTGGACCAACTCCTGGCACCGTACGAACATCACGACGGCCGACTCATCGTCATGCAGTGGTTTCGTCAGTTTCCGGGGCAGCGCAAGAAGACGCTGACGCCAAAACAGGCGCTGGCGTTGTGCGATCGCTATGCCGCATCGAAATCGGCTTGATGCAATGCGTCATTCGGCGACGGTTTCATTGTTCAATTGGCGCTCGCGATAGGGCTGGATCTTCTCGAAGAGCAGCGCCACGAATTGTTCCAGAAAATCGATGTACTCGGTGCCGGCGACCGCGGCGACCTGGTCGATCAGCTTGCGCCGGCGTTCGAGCAGGCCGACGTAATGGGCCACGCCGAACGTCGTCAGCGGACCGCCGGTGCCTTGCAGCGACAGCAACTCGTCGATTTCGTCGGCTGTCAATTGGGCGGCCCGGTCGGGATTGCGCTCCAGCCACGCCTTCAACTCCGGCTGCATCGCTTCTTCATACAGGCGTCGGGTCGCATCGGTTGGCGGCGATGGGGCGCGCATCTTCGTCAACAAGCGCGGCAACGGCTCGGTCCGCAATTCGGCGACGCTCAGGCCCAGGGCCCGGGCGCAGGCGCCCACGGTGGCGTTGTGCAAGCGGCGTTCGGGGCCGAGCAAGATATGGCGGACGGTGAGACGATGAAGGCTTGCCTGGCGCGCGAACTCCTCCTGATTCCAGCCGCGCTCCTCGACGAGCTTGGCAATCTTGGCACAAAGTCCCAAAGGCTGGTGAAGTTCGAGGGCCATGTGCTGATTGTATGCGCAATGGTTGCAATCGCTCAAGAGCCGCGCACGTAGTAAGCGGCCCAAACAAACCGCTTACCCCAATCGAACCGCTTACTTCGTGCGCGGCTCTTTGGATACAATCGCAAGATGAATAGCGCAATGGTTGCAATCGCTCAAGCGCACGTAGTAAGCGGCCCAAACAAACCGCTTACCCCAATCGAGCCGCTTACTTCGTGCGCGGCTCTTTGGCTCAAGAGCCGCGCACGTAGTAAGCGGCCCGAACAAACCGCTTACCCCAATCGAGCCGCTTACTTCGTGCGCGGCTCTTTGGATACAATCGCAAGATGAATAGCGCAATGGTTGCAATCGCTCAAGCCGCGCACGTAGTAAGCGGCCCGAACAAACCGCTTACCCCAATCGAGCCGCTTACTTCGTGCGCGGCTCTTTGGATACAATCGCAAGATGAATAGTCTGCGTGACAAAGTCGTACTGATTACCGGCGCTTCGTCGGGCATTGGCGAAGCGACGGCGCTGCGCATGGCGAAGCTCGGCTGTCACGTGGTGCTCGCGGCACGCAATCCGGAAACCCTGGAGCAAGTGCGCCGTCAATGTGAGGCGTTCGGCGTGCGCGCTCTTGCCGTACCGACCGACGTCGCGGAGTCAGAACATTGTCGCCATGTCGTCGAGCAAACGGTCGCAGCGCATGGGCGGCTCGATATCGTCATTGGCTGTGCGGGGCTGTCGATGCGCGCTTATTTCGACGGCTCGAACCTGGCCGCCATGGAAAGGGTGATGCGCGTCAATTTCATGGGCACCCTGTACATGACGCACTTCGCGTTGCCGCATATCAAGCAAACGAAGGGCTCGCTCGTGGCGATCAGCAGCATGGCGGGCAAGCGAGCGACGCCGGCCTATGCGCTTTACGGCGCCAGCAAATTTGCCATCCACGGGTTTTACGAGGCGTTGCACATCGAGCTGAAGCACGACGGCGTCCACGTCGGCGTCGTCGCCCCCGCATTCGTCGATACGCCGCTGCGACTCAAGGCCCTCGGCGCCGATGGCCTGCCGGCGACCGAGCGGCCGCCGGATCAGTTTCGCGTTTGGCCGGTGGAGAAGTGCGTCGATTGCATCGTCAATCTGATTGTGAAACGCAAGCGTGAGGCGCTGTTGCCCTGGTTCGCGGGGCCGTTGCTGATTCTCGATCAAATCCTGGACCGTCGCCTGGGCGACCGCATGCTCGACAAGCGCTTTCCGCCGGAGGTGGAGAAGCGGAAGAAGTGATTGCCGAATTCAGGATCCGTTGGCTTGCCGTTTAGCGCTCACAGGATCCTGTGCGCGCTAAACGGCAA
>Ga0080064_1002912_pt1 | contig 26941 bp, 27 predicted proteins | sample Subgrocontami54m_FD_69260 | JGI IMG/M metagenome (GOLD analysis project Ga0080064, IMG submission 69260) | Subsurface groundwater microbial communities from S. Glens Falls, New York, USA - GMW46 contaminated, 5.4 m (SPADES assembly) (version 2) ...
CGGCGGTGCCATGTGTACAAGCGTAGTCATGCGCTGGCCTCCTTGGCGGTTGTACGGCTTTCGGCAGCGGACTGTCGGCCACTTTGCGGCATTCGCCTGGTCGCATCCCCGCGCACACGCGGGGCCCCTGCTGCGGGGCTCATGCGGTGGCCGTCCTTGACGGTTGTCCCGAATTGGGCAGCGGACTGTCGGCCACTTTGCGGCATTCGCCTGGTCGCATCCCCGCGCACGCGCGGGGCCCCTGCTGCGGGGCTCATGCGGTGGCCGTCCTTGACGGTCGTCCCGAATTGGGCAGCGGACTGTCGGCCACTTTGCGGCATTCGCCTGGTCGCATCCCCGCGCACACGCGGGGCCCCTGCTGCGGGGCTCATGCCGCACTCCACAATTTGATCGAATCGGCAAAGGTTCCGGCCTGCTCGCGGATGGGCGCCATCTGGCCGGTGTTCTCGGCGTACTTGAACGCGGTGTAGGGAATCTTGTGCTGGGCCAGCACCGATTGCAGCATCGGCCGCTCGAGCAGCGCCGGGTCGCAGAACGAGGGCGCGGCGAAGATCACGCCTTCGCCGGCATTCAGCTTGATCGAATCGAGCAGGTACTTGCCCTTGTCCTTCTTGAACTCGTCGTACTTGGACGAGGTTTGCATCGAGCGATGGAGGAACGATTTCGACAACTCCTCGAGCGGATCCCCGGTTTCGAGAACGTCGTCGAACAGCATGCGCATCACCAGCATGAAGTCGTCATCGACGATGTAGCAGCCGGCCATCTCGATCGACTTGATCAGGCCGAGCGGCGGCTGCTCGCAAAAGGCGCCGGTCAGCACGATGCGCGCGTTGTCGCGCATCGGCCGCGCCACGGCGTCGGTGGCGGCGATGTAGTCGCGCACGAGCTGCGTGTACTCCTCGACCGGCAGCACCATCCCGGCGCGCAACACCAGGTACACTTCCGCGGTGGGCGCCTGCCAGGGCTTGGCCGCGCGGTACTTGTATAGATCCTGCACCGCGCGCCGGTTTTCGTTGTACACCGCGATCGAGGCGCGCAGCGCGTCGTCCGAGATCGGCTTGCCCGCGATCTTGCCGATGTCCTCGCGCAGCACCTGCATCTCGTGGATGTAATATTCGCCGCCGACCCCGTCCTGGTAGTTCTGCGGCACGTCGAAATACCTGACGTATTTGTCCTTGAACAGGATCTGCCACATGCCCGAGAGGTTGCGGATCACGTCGCAGATCGAGGGGAACAGCATGCCGTCCAGGCAGTCCAGGCGTCCGGTCAGCCCAAGCTCCAGGGTGGAGCGCGGAATGCGGCAGATGTAGCTCTGGTAATAAGCGTCGCCCTGGATCACTTCGAGCTGGTCGCCTCCGCCCATGATCCCCACCGGCAGCATGCCGGCGGCGTGGATGATTTCGCGCGGCACATAGACCGGCATGAAGCCGATCACCTTGCGTCCGGGCACGGCGGCTTTCCATTTTTTTACCGAGGTGAAGTTCAAGTCGTCGAACAGCGCCTGGCAGCGCTCTATGATCTGTTGCACGGTCTGGCTCATTGGTGCTCCCATTTTGGCGGACGCTTGGAGATGAAAGCGGCAAGTCCTTCGTTCGCGTCGCGGGTTTGCATCAGGCGGTCGAGATAGAGCCGCTCGACTTCGGCGATGCGCCGGCGCAGCTCGGGAAGGTAGCCGCCGCGGGCTGCGGCCACGGCGCAGGCAAGCGAACTCGCGCTCTTGCCGGTGAGGTGCTGATCGAAATAAGCGAGCGCCGCGGCCTCCGGGTCGGCCGACACGGATGTTACCAGGCCCAGCCTCAGTGCTTCCTCGGCGCCGATCGAGCGGCCCGAGAACAGCAGGTCCTCGGCCGCGGCCTGGCCGATGCGCAGCGGCAGCAGGCAGGATGCCGCCGGCGCGAACACACCGAGCTGGATTTCCGGCTGGCCGAGCTTGGCGTCGTCGGCGGCGAAAATAAGGCTGCCGCCCATGGCGAGTTCCAGTCCGCCGCCCAGGCACTGGCCCTTCACCGCGACCAGGATCGGCACCGGCCATTCGAGCATGGCGAGGATCAGCGCGTGCAGGCTCGCGAGCATTGCCGCACAGCGCTCGGCCAGATGCTCTTCGACGCTCGCGCCAAAGGAAAAATGCGGCCCTTCGGCATCGAGCAGTACCGCGCGATGATGTACCGCGCTCGCGCGGTGTCCCGTGTCGTCAAATGCGCTCCGCAGCGCCTCGATCATGGCTGCATCGACGATGTTCGCCTTTGGCCGCGCCAGGCGCAGTCGCAGCACCGCGCCTTCGCGCTCGATCCAGACTTTGAGCGGCGAATCTGCAGCCACGGCATCAGTCCTTGCGCTTGTTCTTCGGCTGGATCGCGTTGTGCAGCGCGTCGCCCCAGCCCTCGCCGCGCGCGAGCCGCTGGCGCAGGCCGACGAAGTCGACCTCGCGGTCTTCCTTGGTACCTTCGTTGAAGGCGACGAAGCCGGCGCGCGCCTCGGTCATCATGTTGAGCGCGAGCCAGGCGCGCGAGTTTTCCTTGTTCGCGTTCCAGGCGATGAGCTTGGGTTTTCTCAGTTCCTCGATCGTCTTGGTGGTGCAGTCGGGGAAAGTGAGTAGCATCTTGGCGCACAGCGCTTCGACCTTGGCATCGAGCAGCGACAGGTCCACCTTGCCGCTTGCCATCAGCGCCTTCGCCTGTTTCGCGGCGTCGCCGGTCTTGAATTCACCGAATACGATCTTGCCGAATGCGTCGGTCATCTGCTTCGTTTCCACCATCGGATTGGCGATGAACTTGCCGTCCACTTTCAATGCCGGCACCACGTCGGTGATCACGCCCAGGTAATAGGCTTTGTGCGCCGAGAACGGCTCGCACAGCACGCACGCCGCCATGGCGCGCTCGACGCCGATCAGGACCGGAAGAAAGTCGGTGGAACCGCCGATCGGGGCCGAGCCGTGCTTGGGTCCGGCTTGGCCGAAACGCGCCAAGTCCTGCGCCACGGAAAAGTCGCAGGCCATGCCGATTTCCTGGCCGCCGCCTATCCTCATGCCGTTGACGCGGCAGATTACCGGCTTGTCGCAGGCGAGAATCGCCGACACCATGTCATTGAACAGGCGCATATACTGGCGGTATTCCTGCGGGTGGCCGGCGTAGTACTCGGCGTATTCCTTGGTGTTGCCGCCGGTGCAGAATGCCTTGTCGCCCGCGCCGGTGAACACGACGCAGTTGACGTCGCGCGCATTCGATGCGGCGCGGAAGGCGAGGATCACGCCCTTCACCATGTCCGTGGTGTAGGAGTTGAACTGGCCCGCGTTGTCGAGCCAGATCCAGGCGTTGTACAGACCGGGCACGACCTTGCCGTCGGGCATCCGCGCCGGGCGCTTTTCGTAGCGCACGCCCGGGCGCGCGAAGTCCTCGTCGAGTTCGTGATTCTTGAATTCCCGGGTCGCGGCTTGCGCGGCGGACGCTGGAGCAGTGCTCATGAACATATCTCCTTAAAGTGACGGAACCAGGACGGCGCGGCGCTTGATTTCGCGCTGGTGCGTCGCCTCGAATACGCGGTTGATGTCGGCGAGCGGGTGGACTTCGACAAAGGGCTTCACTTTCACCTTGCCCGCGAGCACCAGTTCCAGCGCAGCCGGATAGTGTTCGGGCGTGCAGCCCCAGTTGCCGATGGCGCGCGCATCGAAAGCCATCAGGTTGGACAGCCGCACCTCCACCTTGTCCATGGTGAAGCCGACGACGCAAAGCGTGGCGCCGTGCACCAGCAGCCCATAGGCGCTGAGCTGGCCGGCGGCCGTACCCGAGCACTCAAAAATGAACCACTCGGTCGCGCGCAGCCCCATTTCCTTGGCGAACGTGGACACCGCGCTTTTGATCCCCTTGGCGTCGAGTTCGCGCGCGTTGAGCGTGAGAGCGGCGCCGTGCTGCGAGATCGCGGCGAGCTTGGCCGGATCGACGTCGATGGCGACGACTTTCGCGCCGAACGCGTGCGCCACCTGCACGCAGTAACCGCCAACGCCGCCGGCGCCGATGACGATGGCGAGGCTGCCGGGGGTGACACCGGCCCGGTGCACGGCCTGGTAAGGGGTGGTGACCGCATCGGCCACAACCGACGCTTCGGCCAGGCCGAGATCGACGCCGGCGAGGCGCTGCTCGTCGGCAGGGCAGAGCCCGCGCGCGGGAACGGCAATGTGGCTGGCGAAGCCGCCCTGGATGTCGTTGCCGGGCATTTTCTGATTGCGGCAGATGGCGGCGCGTCCGCGCTTGCACAGGTCGCATTCGCCGCAGGGAATGACGGCGGGCACGATCACCGTCTTGCCGAGCCAGTTCTCGGCGCCGCTGCCGGCGGCGACGACGCGGCCGCTGATCTCATGGCCGAGCGTAAGCGGCAGGGCGTGATTGGTGCGCACGCCGTCGTAAAAATAGCCGAGGTCGGTGTGGCAGACGCCGCAGCCGGCGACCTCGATGACCACCTCCGCGGGCTGCGGCGGGAACGGGTCGAACGCCGATTCGGCCATCGGCACCTTCGGCGCCGTCATCATCCAGCGGTGTGCGACGGTACTCATGCCTATGCCTCCAATCGGCGCTGCCGCGCTTGTAGTTTGTACTCGTATTTCATGTTCGACTTGACTTTTTTAGACTTATTTTAGTATTATGGTACTAGAATGCGTATTTAAAGTCAAGCCCAACATACACGTGCTCACGCAAGATCGAGTGCGACGCGCAAAAATGCCAGGCAAGACGGAGGTCATACCATGTCAAGAGATAAGGAAAAAGCAAGCATTTCGCTTGCGATTACGGGCAGCGGCGGAGCAGGCGTCATGACCGCGGGCAACCTGCTGCTCGAGGTCGCCGCGCAGGCCGGCTGGTACGGCCTGATGGTGCGCTCCAGCGGGCCGCAGATCCGCGGCGGCGAGGCGGCGGCGCTGTTGCGCTTTTCGCACGCGCCGATCGAATGCCTGGACGACCGTTTCGATGTGCTGATCGGAATCGACTGGCAGAACATCCACCGTTTCGCCGACGAAATTCCGCTCGATGCCGCGAGCGTGATGATAGGCGATCCCGACCAGAGCGAGCCGCCCGAGGTGTTCGTCAAACGCGGTGCGCGCTACGCGCCGTTGCCGTTCAAGCAGATGGCCAAGGCGATTCCCGGGAGCTGGCCCAACATGATCGCCCTCGGCCTAGCCGCCGGATTGGTAGGCCTGCCCGCAGACTCGGTCAAAACCATATTGCAGAAGTCGCTCAAGAAAGGCGGCGGGGAGAAAATGGCCGCCAACCTCGCCGCCGCGGAAGCAGGATACGCCGCGGCCGCGAAGGTGCCGGCGGTGCCGCGCCTCGCGGGGCACGTTGCGCCTGGCGCAAGTCAAAAAACTGCGCCTGGCGCAAGCGAAAAATCCGCGCCTGGCGCAGGCCGGGATTCGCGCTGGCTGATCACCGGCAATCAGGCTGCCGGCTACGGCGCGGTGCGCGGCGGCGTGCGTTTCGTCGCCGCCTATCCGATCACGCCGGCGACCGAAGTGCTGGAATGGCTGGCGCCTGCGCTGCCCAAAGTCGGCGGCACACTGGTGCAGGCCGAGGACGAACTGGCTTCGATCAACATGATCATCGGCGCCTCCTACGGCGGCGTGCCCGCGCTGACAGCCACCTCCGGACCGGGGCTGGCGCTGATGACCGAAGCGCTGGGGCTGGCGGTCGCCGCTGAAGTGCCGATCGTGGTCATCGACGTGATGCGCGGCGGACCTTCGACCGGCATTCCGGCGAAAAGCGAGCAAAGCGACGTCAACATCGCGCTCACCGGATTGCACGGCGATGCGCCGCGCCTGGTGGTGGCGCCGAACTCGATTGCCGATTGCGTCGCCGCGACGCAGTGGGCGGTGCACCTGGCCGAGGCGATGCAGTGCCCGGCCATCGTGCTCTCCGACCAGTACTTCGGCCAGACGCGTGCGGTGGTGGACCGTCCCGCCGATATCGGGCTCACCGGCGAACGTCTCAAGGCGCCCGGCCAGGGGCTGAGTTCGGCCGAGGGCTACAAGCGCTATGCGATCACCGAGTCGGGTATCTCGCCGATGGCGATTCCGGGCACGCCGGGCACTGCGTACACGGCCGACGGGCTCGAGCACAACGAAGGCGGCATTCCTTCGAGCCAATCGACTGACCACACCAGGCAACTCGACAAGCGCGCCAACAAGCTCGCGCAATTCGATTACGGCGAGCGTTGGGCCGAGATCGAAGGCGAGGGCGAACTCGCAGTCGTCACTTTCGGTTCCTGCACCGGCGCGGCACGCGAAGCGCTGGCGCGCGCTGCGACTGACGGGATCAAGGCGCGGCTGGTGTCGTTGCGCCTGCTCAGTCCGTCGCAACCCGAGCGCATGGCCGCTGCGCTCGCGGGGGCGAAGGGGGTGCTGGTGGTCGAGCAGAACCACACCGGGCAGTTGTACCGGCACTTGCGCGCGGAGTACGATCTGCCGGGCGAGGTGAAGAGCTTCCGCCACCCCGGGCCGCTGCCGCTGCGCCCTGACGAAATACACCAGCAAATCACCGAATGGAGCCGCGCATGAATTCCCCTGCCGTTGCCGCACCGATCACGGCGCAGGCATTCAAGTCGGATTACAAGCCGATCTGGTGCCCCGGCTGCGGGGACTATTCGGTGCTGTCCTCATTCACCAAGGCGTTCGCCAAGCTCGATCTGCGGCCGGAGAACATCGCCGTCGTCTCCGGCATCGGCTGCTCCTCGCGCATCCCGGCCTACACCACCTGCTACGGATTTCACGGCGTGCACGGGCGTTCGCTCGCCGCCGCGAGCGGGCTGAAGCTCGCGCGCCCCGACCTCACCGTCGTGGTGGCGAGCGGCGACGGCGATGGCTACTCCATCGGCGGCAACCACTTTCTGCATGCCTGCCGGCGCAACGTCGACCTGACCTACGTCGTCATGGACAACCATGTGTACGGCATGACCAAGGGCCAGCCTTCGCCCACCACCGAGCCCGACTGGGATTCGAAACTCTCCCCCGGCGGTACCGGCCTGCGGACCTTCCATCCGCTGGTGATCGCGCTCGCCGCGGGCGCCAATTTCGTCGCGCGCGCGTTCTCGGGCGACCCGAACGGCACCGCCGACATCATCGCCGAGGCGATCCGCACGCCGGGGTTTTCCTTCGTCGAGATCCTCAGTCCGTGCGTGACGTTCCGTCCGGAGCAGCGCGAGTGGAAGCAGCTGGCGCGGCCGGCGCCGGTCACGACCACCGACGACGCGGCGCGCGCGGCGCGGCGCATAATGACCGACGACGGGTTCAACATCGGCGTTCTGTACAAGGGCGGGCGCAAGCCTTACCAGCCGTCGATCGGCAAGGGGAAGAAACGTCCATCCGACCTGGAAGCGGAATTCGCAATATGAGCACGAAAAAGAGCACCAGGGAAAGCACCAGGAAAACCAGGGCCGCCGCCACGCCGAAACGCACTGCCGCCAGGGCCGCGGCAAAGGCGGCGCCGATCGCCAGCGCGTCCGGGTTCATGGCGCATGCCTATGCCATGGAGGCGGAAGCTGCGGAGCGCTACGCCGAGTTCGCCGATTCGATGGAAATGCACAACAACCGCGACGTGGCCGAGTTGTTCCGCAAGCTCTCGCGCATCGAGCAGCGGCACGCCGACCAGATCCTGGAACAGATGGGCTCGAAGCAATCGCCGGCGCCGTCTGCCAACTTTCGCTGGGAAGGCGCCGAGGGGCCCGAGACCGCGGACCCGACCGAGCTGCATTACCTGATGCAGCCGTATCATGCGTTGCAGATCGCCCTGCATAACGAAAAGCGCGCGCGCGACTTCTTCGCTCATCTGGCGAAGGTCACTGCCAACGCCGGAGTGCGCAAAGGGGCGCTGGAGATGGAGCGAGACGAGGCCGAGCACGTGCGGCTGATCGAAGAGTGGCTCAAGCGCACCCCGGTGCCCGACTTCAACTGGGAAGCAGACCCGGATCCGCCGATGCTGTCTGATTAAGGAGCAAACATGGAAGTACTGTTGCCGCAGGGCTGGGCGCCACCGATAGGTTACGCCAATGGCATTGCCGTAGCGCCAGGGCGCATCGTGTTCATCGCCGGACAGGTGGGCTGGGACGCCGAGCAGAAGTTTCACTCTACCGAAGTTGCGCCGCAGTTCGAGCAATCCCTGCAAAACGTGCTCGCGGTGCTGGCCGAGGCGGGCGGCGGTCCCGAACACATCTGCCGCATCACCGCGTTCTGCTGCGACAAGCCGGCTTATCTCGCGGCGCGCCCGCAGCTGGGCGCGGTCTGGAAGCGCCTGATGGGACGGCATTACCCGTGCATGAGCATGATTTTCGTCTCCGACCTGCTCGACAGCCCGGGCAAGATCGAGCTCGAAGCGACCGCAGTCGTTCCCGCGAACTGATCTAGTTCAACCAATCGGCCGCGGCGCTTGGCCAACCGTGCCTCGGCAAAGCGCAGGAAGATCAGGCCGAGGACCGGCGCCGAGTATTGCGCCGCCTTGAGCCCGGAGTTCGCCCGGAACTGGTCCGCGGCGGCCCACAGGCGCTTTTCCAGCGTCTCGTTCGCGGTGTCTTTTTCGGTAGGTGCGACCCAGCGCATTTGTGTTTTCCTGCCGCTTATCGCTTCGCTTCTGCTCAAGCCGCTTGTTTGAGCAGCGGCCAGCGCACGTCGATTTCATCCCAGGGCACGAACACCCGCCCGCCATCGTCCTTCTCGATCACCGTCCATTCGATCATGGCGGTTACGTCCTTGTGCACGTTGCGGTAGTGGCGCCCGAGGCGCTTGGCAAGGGCGTAGATCGTCAGCGGCCCGGAGGCTTTCAGGAACTCCACCAGCTCCCAGCGCTTCGGCGTGAACACCTCGCCAAATTGTGCCATGGTGCGAAAGCCGATGCCGAAATACGGTTTCACCTTCTTGCCGGCCTTTGCCGCCGACAGCGTCTGTCCAAACCGAGCAAGACTCGTCTTGACCGGTTCCCCAACTCGCACTTCCAGCACGCTCATGATTCGGTCTCCTGTACGTCCTGCAAAAAATCGCGGATCAGCGTCGGCACATCCTTGAAGGCGTAGGGCGCTTGCGTGCCCCGGATGTGCTTGTGATCGCCCTTGCCGCGTTCGTTGTCGTAACCCACCACGCGCTCGCCACCGACCACATAGACCAGGCGATATTTGATGCGATGCGCCGAAGGCTGCGCCGGCGCGGGTACCTCCCAAACGACCCCCTCGATGGTGCCCCGCCCGTAGGCTTCCTTAATCCGGGCGACAAGCCGCGCCTTCATGGGGCGTATCGTGCCCTATACGATGGGGCGCGTCAAGCCCCATATTCAACGGAACCGTGCCGACTTGCCACGGAAGGGCGCGCAAGCTAACCTCCGCGCGTGATTTCGAAAACCAATTCCGCTAGATTTCGCGCACGAACGTTCATTGACGCGCCCACACCGGGGAAGCGCTGATGCCGATGCCAACCACGCCATCGCTCACGCAGCGGATCTGCGGCTGGATACTTCGAATGTGCGGCTGGACCGTGGTGTTCCGCTGGCCGCCCGCGCCCAAGTGCGTGGTGATTTTCTATCCGCATACGTCCAATTGGGATTTCGTCTGGGGCGTGCTCACCTATCTGAGTCTTGGCTGGCCGATTCGCTGGTGCGGCAAGGACACGTGGTTTCGCTGGCCCGTGGGCATTCTGGCGCGAGCCCTGGGCGGCATCCCGGTCAACCGGCGCGAGCGCACCGGTTTCGTCGGCCAGCTCAAGCGCGAGTACGAGCGTGCGCAAGAGTTGTATGTCGCGATCACGCCGGAGGGCACGCGCTCGCGCACCGACCACTGGAAATCCGGCTTTTATCATCTCGCCCTGGCGACCGACACGCTGGTCGGACTCGGTTTCGTCGATTATCCGAGCAAGCGCATCGGCGTCGATACCTACATGACGCTGAGCGCCAGGGAGGAAGATGATCTGGCGAGTTTTCGCGCCTATTACTCGGACAAGCGCGGGTTTCATCCGGAGCTGCAGGGCGGCATCCGTTTCATCCACCCCGATGTGCGCGGAGGGGGCAGCCCTTAATGCTGGTGCTGGACAAACTGAGCAAGACCTACGAGGGCGCGCGCAGCCGCAGTGTGCTGCGCGGCGTCGACCTCGTGCTTGGCTCGGGCGAGTACATCGCCGTCATGGGCGAATCCGGCATAGGCAAGTCAACGCTGCTCAATCTGATCGCAGGCCTGGATCAGCCCGATGCGGGCAGCATCCGCTTCGACGGCGTCGATCTTGCCGGATTGGACGATGATGCCTTGACCATTCTGCGCCGCGAGAGCATGGGCTTCGTGTTCCAGGCCTTCCACATCCTGCCTTATCTGACCCTGGCGCAAAACGTGGCGCTGCCGCTGATCCTGAACCGCGTCGCAGAGCATGAAGCCGCGGCGCGCGCCGGGGCGATGCTCTCGGCGGTTGGTTTGCAGGGGCGCGAGGCGAGCATGCCGCGCGAATTATCGGGCGGAGAACTGCAACGCGTCGCCATTGCGCGCGCGCTGGTGCATCAACCGAAGCTGCTGCTCGCGGACGAGCCGACCGGCAACCTCGATCCGGACAGCGCCGCGCAGGTGCTGGCGCTGTTGCGCGAACAGGTCAAGACCAGGCAGGCGGCGTGCATCCTGGTCACGCATTCGCAGGCGGCGGCGGCGACTGCGGACCGGATTGTGATTCTCACTGCGCAGGGACTGCGGGAGGCCGGGTGATGCCGGCGCCGGCCGCGCTCACCCTGTCGCCTGCCGCGCTGTTTCTGGCGCCCCTGGCACAGCACAAGGGCAGGCTCGCGGTATCCGTGCTCGCGATCGCGCTCGGCGTGGCGCTGGGCTACGCGGTGCAGCTCATCAACGCCGTGGCCCTGAACGAGTTCTCGCAGGCGGTGCGCTCGCTCGCGGGCGAAGCCGATCTCGAAATCCGCGGCCCGCGCTCAGGGTTCGACGAGCTGCTCTATCCGCGCATCGCGCGCCTGCCGCAGGTGGCAGTGGCGAGCCCGGTGCTGGAAGTCGATGCGAAGCTGCCGGGCAGGCAGGAGGCGCTGCGCCTGCTGGGCATGGACGCATTCCGCGCGGCGCAGGTGCAACCGGGACTGATCGGCAATGCGCCGGCCGACCTGCTTGACTTGTTGCGGCCGGACGCGCTGTTCCTCAGTCCGGCCGCGGCCGGTTGGCTGGGCCTGAAAGCAGGCGACAGGCTCGCCGTGCAGGTGGGCTTGGCCGAGGTGAGCCTGCGCGTGGCCGGGCTGCTGCACGACAGCGGGCGCGAGCGCCTGGGGGTGATGGACATCGCCGCGGCGCAACTGGCGCTCGGCCGCATCGGGAGCATCAGCCGCCTGGACATCCGCATGCGCCCCGGTGCGGACGCAGACGCGCTGCAGGCGCGCGTGCAGGCCGAATTGCCGCCGGGGCTGATCGTCGAGCGTCCGCAAAGCGACCTGCAAAGGAATGCCAGCCTGTCGCGCTCTTACCGGGTCAATCTGAACGTGCTCGCGCTGGTGGCGCTGTTTACCGGTGGTTTCCTGGTGTTCTCGGCGCAGGCGCTGTCGGTGGTGCGGCGGCGCTCGCAACTCGCGCTATTGCGCGTGCTCGGTGTGACCCGCGGCGGCCTGGTGCGGATGCTGCTGGCCGAGGGCGCGTTGATCGGCGCGGCAGGCGCCGCGATTGGGCTCGCCGCGGGCTACCTCATCGCTGCTGCCGTGCTCGAGCGCTTCGGCGCCGATCTCGGCTCCGGCCAGTTCCGCGAACTGCATCCGGATCTGCATGCCGAGCCGTGGGCGAGCGCACTATTTTTCGTACTCGGTGTCCTGGTAGCCGCGGCCGGCAGCCTGGCGGCTGCGCTGGATGCGGCACGCGCCGCTCCGGCGCAGGCGCTGAAGGCGGGCGACGAACAGACTGCGTTCGCGCGCCTGCAACCGGTCTGGCCGGGCGCCGCCCTGATTGCGCTTGGCGTGCTATGCACGGCGCCCGGGCCGGTCGGCGGCGTGCCCTTGTTCGGTTATGCCGCAATCGGCCTGATGCTGGTGGGCACGCTCGCGCTGATGCCGCGCCTGGCGACCAGGGTATTTGGCCTGTTGCCGCGCCCGCGCGGCGCCGGCGCGCGGCTGGCGCTGGCGCAGTTGCAGGGCGCGTCCGGGCAGGCGGCGGTGAGTCTCGCCGCGATCGTGGCCAGCTTTTCCCTGATGGTGGCGATGGCGATCATGGTCGCGTCGTTCCGCGTTTCGCTCGATGCCTGGCTGGATCAGGTGCTTCCGGCCGATCTGTATTTGCGCACCGGTGTTGGCGGCATCAGCGGCGATACGGCTTATCTATTGCCTGCGGACGAGGCGCGCATCGCGGCGCTGCCCGGAGTGCGCAGGGCCGAATTCCTGCGCATCCAGCAGTTGCTGCTCGAACCCGGCCGGCCGCGCGTGACGCTGTTCGCGCGCTCGCTGGATCGCGACGATCCGGGCAGGCAGCTGCCGCTGGTGAGCGATGCGCTGCCGCCGCGTCCGGGCGAGCCGCCGCCCCTGTGGGCGAGCGAGGCCATGGTGGATCTGTACGGCTATGCATTGGGCAAAGTGGTGGAGGTGCCGATCGCGGGCAAGTTGCAGCGCTTCACCGTGGCCGGCATCTGGCGCGACTACGCGCGCCAGCACGGCACAGTGATCATCGAGCGTGATCTGTATGTCGCATACAGCGGCGATCACAATTCCAACGATGCGGCGCTCTATCTCGCGCCGCGCGCGAGGCCCAAGGCGATCGAGCAGGCTATACGCGCCGGCGTTCCCGGTGCCGCCAATCTCGAGTTCGGCGAGCCCGGCACGATCCGCGCGAGGTCGCTCAATATTTTCGACCGCACCTTTGCCGTGACCTACGCGCTGGAAGCGGTGGCGGTGCTGATCGGCCTGTTCGGCCTGTCCTCGAGCTTCGGCGCCCTGGTGCTGGCGCGCAGCCGCGAATTCGGCATGCTGCGCCACGTCGGCATGACGCGCCGCCAGATCGGCGTCATGCTCGCCGCCGAAGGCGCGCTGGTGAGCGCGCTCGGCCTGGCGCTCGGCCTGGCGCTCGGCTGGGTCATCAGCCTGGTGCTGATTCACGTGGTCAACCGCCAGTCGTTTCACTGGAGCATGGAACTGCATCCGCCCTGGGGATTGCTCGCCCTTTTGGCGGCCGCGCTGCTGTTGCTTGCCACGCTGACGGCGCTCGCGAGCGGGCGGCGCGCGCTGGGCGTGGACGTGGTGCGGGCGGTGAGGGACGATTGGTGAGGCCGAAAAGGTATTGACGTTGTCAATACGTAATGTATCATTGCGATATGGATATCGAATACGAACTGCGTGGTATCCGGTTCCGCTGGAATGCAGATAAGGCAAAGCGGAATGCCGAAAAGCACGGCATCGCGTTCGAGCAAGCTGCCCAGGTATTCTTCGATCCGTTCGTGCGCTACGAAGATGCGTCGGACAAGGGTGAGCAACGCGACGCGGCCGTGGGCGCCGACTTCGGTTTTCGATTCCTGTTCGTCGTTCACGTGCTTTTTGAGGACGACTTCATTCGCATCATTTCGGCTCGCAAGGCCGAACCGCCGGAAAGGAAACGCTATGAAGATGGAAACTATTAAGAAACGACTGGCGAAGAATCGCCCGATGGTATCCGTCACGTTGCGGATGCCCGAAGATGTCATTGTTGATCTGAAGCGGGTTGCCCCGTTGAAAGGATTCTCCGGCTATCAGGGATTGATGCGTTCTTATGTTGGCGCTGGTTTGCGCGACGATATGGAGCGCTTCGAGGGCTCAGCCGTTGCTAAGTTGATCGAGAAGCTGCGTGAAAGCGGCGTTTCGGAGGAAACTTTGATCAAGGCGGCGTCCGAAGTTTCCGGTTCCGCTGTCTAATCCACACCCCAGACATTCTTACCGGTTCAGTCTGTTACTCTTGGCCATGCAGTCAGCGGCCGGCTCGCGCTGGCCGCCCGAAATCTCGCTGATGCGGGCATTCGCGGACTGAGCGTGGAAATGCGCCAAACACCAATAACGTCATTGATGGGCTGAATTCCAGTGCCAATTACTTTTCAGGAGATCGGCAGCCGCGCGCTCGCTTTCTCGCGCGAGTGGAAGCATGCCGAATCCGAGGACGCGGACGCCAAGTCGTTCTGGGACGCGTTTTTCGAAGTGTTCGGGGTTTCGCGCCGACGCGTTGCCAGCTTCGAAAAGCGGGTCAAGAAAATCGACGGGAAAGACGGCTACATCGACCTCTTGTGGAAGGGCACGCTCCTGGTCGAGCACAAGTCCCGCGGCAAGGACCTCGACCGCGCGTATAAGCAAGCAACGGATTATTTCCCCGGCCTCAAGGAAGCAGAGCTACCGCGTTACGTACTGGTGTCGGACTTTGCGCGCTTTCGGCTCTACGACCTGGACGAGGACCGCCAGCATGACTTCGCGCTGAAGGACCTGCACCGCAAGATTCATCTGTTCGGTTTCATCGCCGGATATCGCAAGCACGTCGTGCGGGAGCAAGACCCGATCAACGTGCACGCGGTGCAGCAGATGGGCTATCTGCACGATGCGCTTAAAAAAGACGGCTACGCCGGGCACGCGCTGGAGCACTTCCTCGTCCGCCTGATGTTCTGCCTGTTTGCGGACGACACCGGAATCTTCCAGCCCAAGGGCAGCTTCCGCGACCTGATCGAAAACTGGACCTCCGAGGACGGTGCGACCGTCGGGCCGGTATTCGATCAGTTGTTCGACACCCTGAATCGGCCCGAAGATGCGCGCCAGAAGTCGCTGCCGGAGCAGTTCGCGCTCTTCCCCTATGTCAACGGCAAGCTGTTCGAGGAGCGTATCGCCCCGCCCGCGTTCAACGGCGCCATGCGCAAGATGCTGCTCGACCTGTGTTCGCTGTCCTGGGGCGCGATCTCGCCGGCGATTTTCGGCGCCATGTTCCAGAAGGTGATCGATCTGGACGAGAAAGACCGCCGCCGCCAGCTCGGCGCCCATTACACCAGCGAGACCAACATCCTCAAGCTGATCGGGCCGCTGTTTCTCGACGAGTTGCGCGCCGAGTTCGACAAGGTCAAGGGCAATCAGGACAAGCTGTTCGAGTTCTGGAAAAAACTCGCCAACCTGCATTTCCTCGACCCTGCCTGCGGCTGCGGCAACTTCCTCGTCATCACCTACCGCGAACTGCGGCGGCTGGAAATGGATGTGCTGCGCGCGGCGGAGAAGTTCGGCGCGCGTATCGGCTCGGTGTTCCACACGCTCAAGGTCGATGTGGATCAGGTCTACGGGATCGAGATCGAGGAATTTCCGGCGCAGGTGGCGCAGGTGGCGATGTGGCTGGTGGACCATCAGATGAACATCGAGGCGAGTGAAATCTTCGGCGAGCCGGTGCTGCGCATCCCGCTGCTGAAGAGCGCCAATATCCGCCTCGGCAATGCGCTGCGTATCGACTGGGCCGAGTTCATTCCGCCGTCGCGGCTGGATTACATCCTGGGCAATCCGCCGTTTGTTGGAAAGAAGGAGCGGACGCCTTCGCAGAAAAATGACCTTGATACGATCATGCAGGGTATTAAGGGCGCGGGCGTGCTGGATTACGTCGCCGGCTGGTACGTCAAGGCGGCGCAGTATCTGACCGCGACGGATGACACCGGCGGCATTGTCGCCCAAGCCACGCCGGGCCGCAAAAAGCACAAGGACGTGCGCTTCGGCAAAGGCGAGGCGGTGGTAAGTGATTTTTTCATCGAGCTGGCCGACATGGATTCGCGCCAGCGCCGCGCTATCAAATGCGCGTTCGTCTCGACCAACAGCATTACCCAAGGCGAGCAGGTCGGCGTGCTTTGGTCATGGATGTTGGCGCAGGGAATCCACATCCACTTCGCCCATCGCACTTTCAAGTGGACCAACGACGCGCCTGGCAAGGCGGCAGTGCACTGCGTCATTGTCGGCTTCGCAGCTTTCGAGGCCGAGAAAAAGCGCCTGTTCGAATATGCCGACATCCAAGGGGCACCGCACGAGGTCGCAGCTGAAAACATTAATCCCTACTTGGTTGACGCACCTGACGTAGTGCTGCCTAAGAGGGGTAGCCCGATTTGCAATGTGCCGCCAATCATGGAGGGCAGTGCCTTAATTGATGATGGGCATCTCCTGATGTCCCCCGATGAACAAGCGAATTTGTTGATCGAGTATCCTGACGCGAAAAAATTCATACGACCGTTCGTATGGGGCGACGGGTATATCAACAATGAGATGAAATTCTGTCTGTGGCTTACTGACGCTTCTCCCGGAGAAATTAAGGCGATTCCGCCAATACGTGACCGAGTAGAACAAACACGCGTGTTCCGTGAACAAAGTAATCGGGCAGCAACCAATAAGCTTTCCCGAACACCTTCTATCTTTGGCGAGTTACGTCAACCCGCAAAACGCTATGTATTTATCCCGAAAACGTCGTCTGAGCGCAGGACATTTTTTCCTTGCGGGTTTTTGGAGCCGGAATTCGTGCTTAACAATACGAGCTTATTTGTTGAGGGGGCAACAGTTTTTCATTTCGGAGTGCTGGGTTCAACCATGCATAACGTTTGGATGCGTTACGTAGCTGGGCGACTGAAGAGCGATTTTCGTTACTCGAACCAAATCGTGTACAACAATTTCCCTTGGCCAGAACATATGGCAGACGGCCAGTGCAAGGCAGTGGAAGATGCGGCTCAGGGCGTGCTCGGGGTGCGTGACGCGGAGTTTAAACGCGATGCGTCCGTGTCGCTCGCCACGCTCTACGACCCGGACCTGATGCCGCCCGCATTGGTGAAGGCGCACCAGACGCTCGATCGCGCGGTCGATGCCGCCTATCTACCAGACGGCGGCAAGCGCAAATGGGCCAGCGACGCCGAGCGCGTCGCCTTCCTGTTCCGCCGCTACCGCGAACTCACCAGCTTGCTGCCGGGTAAATAGTCGGCCGAAATGCGCTTGAAGGGCGCGAGGGAAATCGAGCGCCGGTAACTGATTTCCACTATACTTAACCCGCTTCGGTGCAATGCCGATGAGCTTGCATCTATGCGGCCAAAGTGATTTCCAGTCGGGGGTGAGCATGAAAAAGTCAAAGCCTTTGATCGTCAATGCAAGGTGGGATGACGAGGCAAAGGTGTGGGTTGCCACCAGCAGCGATATTTCAGGCCTGGTGACGGAAGCGGACAGCATGGATGCCCTGGTGAAGAAACTACAGGTAATTATTCCCGAGCTATTGGATGCGAATGGCTATCCGGATGGTGACGACAAAGTACTGTTTCAGATCAACAGCGAACTCACCGCTATTGCATATCGGCAAGCTGCATAGATTCGCGTGGCTGACTACGCCGCTAAACTCAAGAAAATCCTGGCCGCAGCCAAGTGCAAGAAGGTTCGCCAAGGCAAGGGCGATCACGAAATATGGTATAGCCCGATTTCCGGAATAAACTTTACTGTCGATAGCAAAATAAAGTCACGTCACACGGCAAACGCGGCCTTGAAACAGGCCGGCCTGGAAAAAGAGTTTTAAACCCGCTTCGGCGGGTTTTTTCGTTCGGGCCTGGCGCGAAGAAGCGAGAGTAGGCAATGAAGGGCAGGGCGGTATCGCTGTTGCTGATGATCGGTTTCACGTGGCTGTGCGGCGCCGCCGTCGCGCAGGACTATGCGCAAGTGAAGCCGGGCCACGAACTGCAATTCCCGCGCGATCACGGCAGCCATCCGCAATTCCGCACCGAGTGGTGGTACCTCACCGGCTGGGTGAAGGATGCCCGCGGCGTCGATCTCGGCATACAGATCACCTTCTTTCGCAACCGCCCGCGCGTGGCCGAAGACAATCCGAGCCGCTTCGCGCCGCGCCAACTCCTGTTCGCGCACGCGGCGCTGGCCGATGCCAGGACGGGAAAATTGTTGCACGACCAGCGCGCTGCGCGCGCCGGCTTCGGCCTGGCCGAGGCGCAAGAAGGGCGCACCGACGTAGCCATAGACAATTGGTCGCTCAGGCAGACCCCGAACGGCTACAGCGCCAGCGTGGTGGCGCGCGAATTCGCGTACGCGCTCGATTTCAAGCTTACCCAGCCGGTTCTGCTGCAGGGCGATCGCGGACTGAGCCGCAAAGGGCCGCGTCCGGCGCAGGCGAGCTACTACTACAGCCAGCCGCATCTTACGGTTTCGGGTTCGATCACGGTCAAGGGCGAGAAGCAGGAGGTCAGCGGGGAAGCCTGGCTCGATCACGAGTGGTCGAGCGAATACCTCGCGCCGCAAGCGCAGGGGTGGGACTGGATCGGCCTGAACCTAGCCGACGGCGGCGCGCTGATGGCTTTCCGCATCCGCGACGGCTCAGGCGGCACGCTCTGGGCGGGCGGGAGCTTGCGTGCCGCCGACGGGCGCGTGCGCGTGCTCGCGCCGGGCGAAGTCCGTTTTGAGCCCCGGCGCCGCTGGCGTTCGCCGCGCACCGGCGCCGAATATCCGGTCGCGCTGCGGGTGCAGGTGGGCAATATCGAGTTCGAACTCGAACCGACGATGGACGACCAGGAACTCGACTCGCGCGCGAGCACCGGCACCATTTACTGGGAAGGCGCGGTGTCGGCGAAAAGCGGCGGCAAGCTACTTGGCTTCGGCTATCTCGAACTGACCGGCTACTGGAGGCCACTGCGCTTGTGAGGTGGGCCCTCCTCGCTCGTCGTCATGCGGCTCACGCGTCGAGTCTGATGCCTTGCTCCGCAGCACGGCGCTCGGCCGAAAGGATGGTGTTACACAGCAGCATGGCAATGGTCATCGGCCCGACTCCGCCGGGAACCGGCGTGATCCAGCCGGCGCGCTCGCGCGCGGCGTCGTAGTCCACATCGCCGACCAGCTTTCCGTCGGACAAGCGGTTGATGCCGACGTCGATCACCGCCGCGCCGAGTTTGATCATCTCGCCGCCGATCGCGTGCGGTTTGCCTATGGCGCAAACGAGCACGTCGGCGCGGCGGGTGTGATGGGCCAGATCCTGAGTTTGGGAGTGGCACAGGGTGACGGTGGCGCCTGCCTGCAACAGCAGCAGCGCCACCGGCTTGCCGACGATATTGCTGCGACCGACCACCACCGCTTCCTTGCCGCGCAGATCGAGCCCGGTGGTTTTCAGCATTTCCATGATGCCCGCGGGCGTGCACGGTACGAAGCGCGGATGTCCGGCGAGCAGGCTGCCGAGGTTGCTCGGGTGCAGGCCGTCCACATCCTTGTCCGGGGAAATGCGCTCGATCACCACCGGCGGCGCAAGCTGGGCGGGCAGTGGCAGCTGCACCAGGATGCCGTGGACGCCGGCATCGGCATTGAGCCGGTCGATGAGCGCGAGCACAGTGGCAAGCGAGCTGTCGCCGTCGAGCAAATGCTCTTCGGAGCGAATGCCGATCTCGCGGCACGCCTTGATCTTGTTGCGCACATAGATCTTCGAAGCGGGATTGTCGCCCACCATGACCACGGCGAGTCCGGGCGCGATGCCGAGGGCATTGAGCCGGTCGGCGCGCAATTTCCAGTCGGCGCGCAATTTCTGCGCGATCTGCTTGCCGTCGATGATCATGGCGGTCATTGCCTGCCCCGGAGTGCGCGCGCGTAGTGCATGGAATTGTCGGAAACCGTCATCGCCGGTTCAAAAGGCTGGTTCAAAAGGATAGCAGTCTAACCGGTCGGCCCCGGGGCTTCAAATGCGGCGCTTCAACTGCGGCGGGCGGCGGGAGCGCGCGGTTTCGGGTAAGCTTGTGGCTGGAAAATTGACTTATAGGGATCTCTAAAGATTGTCATTCTGAGGCCGTCCCCCAAGGGGACTTCCTTCGGGGCGAAGGCCGAAGAATCTGCTTCTTGGTCCCTATGAAAAGCAGATTCTTCGCTTCGCTCAGAATGACAAGTTTTTGAAGTCCCACAATGTCAGCATCCAGTCCATCCGCCTTCGCCAGCGTTCGGGGCCGCAGCCTCGAATACCGGCGCATTGCCGCCGCCGCCGACAGCCCGACCCTGGTGTTCTTGCACGAGGGCCTGGGCTCGATCGGCCAGTGGCGCGACTTTCCCGCCCGTATCGTCGCCGGCACGGGTCTGCCCGCGATCGTCCATGCCCGTTATGGCCATGGCCAGTCGGACGCGCTGCAACAGCCGAACGGCGTCGACTTCATGCACCGGGACGCGCTGGAATTCTTGCCGGAGTTCCTGCGCCAACTGGGCATCGAGCGGCCGATCCTGATCGGCCATAGTGACGGCGCATCCATCGCGCTGATTTACGCCGGCGCGGGCCATCCGCTACAAGGCCTGGCGGCAATGGCGCCGCACGTGTTCGTGGAGGACATCAGCATTCAAGGGATCGTCGCCGCGAAGCGGGCATTCGAGACCACCGATCTGCCGCAAAAGCTTGCGCGCCATCACCGTGACCCGGTCAAGACCTTTTACGGCTGGAACGACGTGTGGCTTGCGCCTGAGTTTCGCGGCTGGAACATCGAGGGCTTCCTGCCCGCGATCAAGTGCCCGCTGCTCGTGATCCAGGGACATGACGACGAGTACGGCAGCATGGCGCAGGTCGATGCGATCGCGCGCCAGGTGAGCGGCCCGGTGGAGATGCTGAAACTCGAGCATTGCGGGCATTCTCCGCACCAGGACCAGCCGGAGATAGTTGCCAGGGCCATCGTCGAATTCGTGCAGCGCTGCATCGGCGGGTAGCACGTATCTTGGGGTCAGAGTAAGTTTTCGCCAGTCGGCGGGGTCCGCCAGTCGGCGGGGTCACAGTCGGCGGGGTCAGGTCTTGTATTGAGGCAAATGCGTCAATGCAAGACCTGACCCCATTATTCTACGCGGGGTCAGGTCTTGCATTGACGCAAAGAAGCTCGGCGGCGTCAGCGCGCGCCAGCTTTCGGCTTGAGTTCCCACACCTGCGGCTGCGCCGGCCAGGTGCCGCGCTCGATCATGCGCGCGCCCTCGAACACGAGATAACTCTCTCGCCCGTAGTGCGGCAACGGCCGCGCAAGCGCCGCCAGTGACGGCGCATCCCGCACCGAGACCAGCACGAGGATGCGCCCGTCGCCGGCACGTGCCGTCCACACCTGCGCGCTGCCGCGCGTGGCGGCAAGCATGGCCGGCCGCGATGTCATTGCTTCGCGCGACAGCCAGGCATCGACGTCGGCATGCAATCCGACGACGAGCAGCGTGGATGCTGACTTGCGCTCTGCCGGAGCGCGTTCAAGCAAGCTGGCGGCGAGCTCGCGCGCCGCCGCCTCGACGGCGGCGCCCGCAGTCGGCGTAATCAGCTTGGGATGCGCCGCCAGCATTGCGTCGCGCAAGATCGGTGGCGCTTCGGTTGCGGCCAGCCTGCGCAACAGGCGCAACTCCGGATCGAGCGTGATCTGTAGCGGTTCGGCCGGCAGCTCAAGCACCGTGGTGCCGCGTTCGCGCGAGAGTTCGACGCGCCGCGTGATTTCGCCGCCGGCGGTGCGCACGGCAAGCGGCACGGAAAGCGCGTAGGCGGGGGTTCCTTGCATCAGCGTCACACTAAGGCGCCAGCCGCCGGCGACAGGCTTGGCCTCGGCATCGGCGATGCGCAGTTGCGGCGCGCCTGCGCGCTCAAGCCATTGCCCGAAGAAGGCGGCGAGGTCCTGGCCGGATGCGTGCTCGAACGCGCGGCGCAGATCGTCCCAGGACGCGCTGCGAAAACGATTCGCGCTCCAGAACCCGCGCACGCCCTGGTCGAACGCGGCCTCCCCGATCCGATCGCGCAGCATGAAGAACAGCATCGCCGACTTGTTGTAGCCGACGATCTGCGATGCGCCGTGCGTGCGCGAAGTGAAGCGAACCAGGGGCGCGTCATCGGCGGGCGGCATGGCCGCATAGTCGCGCAGCCACGCGAGGCGCGCGGCGGCCGCGGCCTCCTGACTCTCGCGCTCGCGGTAGGCGTAATCGGCCATGAACGTGGTGAGACCCTCGGACCAGTTGCCGCGCGCGTAGTCGGGATAGACGCCGTTGCCCCACCAGTTGTGCAGCACTTCATGCCCGAGCGAAGCCGCGCGGATGAAAGGCAGGCGCAGTACATCGATTCCCAGATAGGTGAGGGTGGGCATGCCGAATCCGGTGGGCGTGGGGCTGGACACGACGCTGAATTCGGAGAACGGATAGGCCCCGATCCAGCGCTCGTACAGGTCGAGATAGCCGGCGATCGAATCGAGATAGCCGGGAGCGAGCCCGGCGATCTCGGCATGGAAATAAGTGCGCAGCCGCACTTCGCTGCCGGCGGCGGTGCGCACGCGCCGCTCCTCGATGCGGTACGGGCCGGCCATCAGCGCTATGCCTTCGGCGGGCTGGCGGAACTCGAAGCGCGCGCGATAGCGTCCGCCCGTCTGGCGCTCTTCGACGAGCCGCCCCGGCACGAGTCCGCGCTGCTCCGCCGGCAGGTCGAGTTCGAGGCTGTAGCGTTCGAGCGCCCCGTCCACCGCCGGGTACCAACCCGACCCGGAGGGAAGAAAGCTGCCCTCCTTGCCGCTCGCCGGCTCGGCGTAAGTGAGCGTGCCGCGATGATCGAGATTGCGCTCGAGCGGGGCGAGGGTACCGCTCCAACCGAGGTCGATGCGGCGCGCCGCGGGCAGCGTAATCCGCTGAAGTCTCCCGGCTGCGGCGATTGCCGCCCGGCCCGCGACCTCGATGCGCTGCCCGTCGACGGCCAGCGAGTCGACGCGGAAGCGCGCCGACAATACCAGGGTCGCGGCGCGCGGCGCATCGAAGCGTATGCTGTCGCGTCCTTCAAGAAAACGGCTGTCCGGCTCGATGCGCACCCTGATCTGGTGGGCCGCGGGCCGAGCGGCAATCGCCGCAGCCGGGAGCAAAAGCGCGCAAATCAGGGCTGCGAAAAAAGCGGCCAGCCTGGTCATTTTTTCGCGGGAAACTTGGCCGTCAGTTCGACGATCTCGCCCGCACGCTTGGCCTTCAGCGGAAGCCAGGTGCCCGGCGCCATGCGGCCGACGATGGCTCGCGTCTCCTCAGTCGTTTTGACGGCTGTGCCCGCAACCTCGATGAGGATATCGCCTGCGCGCAGACCGGTGATTTCGGCGATGCTGCCGGCGGTTACGGAGGACACCTTGACGCCGTCGGGCACGGTTTCCACCAAAATACCCAGGCGCGGCGGCGGCGGCGCAGCTTGCGCGACAGGCATGCCGAAGACGGCCGTCGCCAGGCCCGCGGAAAATTGGCTGCAATCGGCGCCCGTATCCCAGGGCAGGAGCGAGGCAATGTGTTTGGTTCCCAGGCCCTGAAGCTGGTGCGGCACGCCGTCGCCATGCGCAATGTGCTTGCTGCCCATCACGCCGACGACCAGCGCATCCGGGGCGCGCGCGGCGGCGTCCGCGAGCGCCTGCGCCATCGCCCGATCCCAGACGAGCTGCGCTTCGACGAAGTTCCGGAACCCCGGGTCGGTGCGCGCCGGGGCGGGCTGTTGCTTGTCCGGGTGCTGCGTGTAGGTTGCGAACAGGCGCCCGAGATAGGCCTCGCTGGCCGGGGCCGGGGCAGAAACGCCCTCGCGCTTTTCCGGCGGCACCGCCGCGAGGCCCTTCGCGCCGACCATGCGCACGAAATCGCGCTCGACATTGAGCGCCACCATCGGAATGCGGTTCAGGCGCGCAAAGTGAAATAGCGGCAGATAGAACGCGGATTCATATCCCCAGACGCGGGACCAATCGGATGTCTTGAGAAATTCTTCCTCGCTCAGTTCCCCTGCCACCCAGCGGTCGAGCGCGCCCTGTACCCGACGCGGAAACATTTCGAAGCCGAGCACGAGTTTCGGGCGCAGGGCCGCAAGCGCAGCCACGGTCTGCAGCTCCCAGCGGTGGTGATCGGCGTTGTCGTGAGATTCGCCGAGCAGCACCACCTGCGCTGTTGCGGCGCGCCCGAGGATTTCCGGCGCCGCGATGCGCCCGCCGCCCGGAACGGTCCATTCGCCCACCGGCGCACACGCCCCACCGGCGCGCGCAGGCAGCGCCGCGAGAACCGCCGCAGCGATCAGGCCGATGGCGCACGCGCTGGCTGGAGTGAAATCGGACACAAAGGAATTGTACCGGACTTCGCTCGTGCCGCGAGGCAGGGAATCTCCTATAATGACGCGGCAGATTTCGCTGACCGCCGAACAGGAGCTACATGAATTACGCACTGCCCGAATTTCTGGCCCATGCGGTGGCAATGGAGAAGGAAGCCGCCGACCGGTATCTGGAACTGGCCGACATGATGGAGGCTCACCGCAACGACGCCGTCTCCGCGGTGTTCCGGAGCATGACCCAGTTTTCGCAAATGCATTGCGACGCGATCAAGGTCAGAGCCGGCGCGATCAAATTGCCGCTGCTGAAATCCTGGGAATACCGCTGGCGCTCGCCTCCCGAAGTGGGCAGCGAGGAGGGCTTCGATTACCTGATCGAGGCCTACAACGCGTTGAAATACGCGCGCGAAAACGAATTGCGGGCGATGCAGTACTACCGCTCGGTGGCCGAGGAATCGACGGATGTCGAGGTGCGGCGTCTGGCGACGGAATTCGCCTATGAGGAGACCGAGCACGTAGCGGCTCTGGACAAATGGATCGCGCTGACGCCGAGGCCATCCTTGGCCTGGCAGGACGATCCCGATCCGCTCCCGCCCGCCGTTTGACCAGCCCATCGTGCTTGGCGTAGCGTCCGGCGTGCAGGATCTGCAGGCAGATCAGGTTGCCGGCAGCGTGCACCGCATCGGTGACCACGCGATGCTCGCCGAGTTTTCCCGGGTGATCGAGCGCGCCCGAATCGGCTTCGAGCAACCCGGCCGCATCGGGCGCGTAACCGCCGGTGATGATGAGCGCCACGCCGCCCCTGGCGCGTTCGGCGTAAAAGGCGGCGGCGCGCGCGCTGCCGTCGGGCACGGACCCGAGGCGGGTGTGCATCGAGCCCATGACAATGCGATTTTTCAGTGTGATCGGGCCGGCTTGCAACGGTTGAAACAGGCGTTAACAGCAAACAGCGCGTGGGGGTTTTATACAAGATCGCCGATTGCGTACGGACGGCTTTTCGTCCGTGCGCAATCGGCGATCCGCGCGGACGGTTTCTCGTCCGCGCAATAATGCGCGAATTGCGCCACCAAAGCGCGCGCACCGGCGCTATCATGCTGATCGAATATGAACGACGAGTCCGTACGCATCGACAAATGGCTCTGGGCCGCGCGGTTTTTCAAGACGCGCAGCCTGGCGGCCAAGGCCGTGGACGGCGGCAAGGTGCGGCTGAACGGCGAGAGCGCAAAACCCTCGCGCGGGCTCAAGCCCGGGGACGAGCTGGCGATTCACGTGGGTGAGCTGGAGTGGGTGGTCGAGGTCAAAGCGCTCACCCGGCAGCGCGGCCCCGCGGCGCAGGCGGCGCTGCTTTATGCCGAGCGCGAGGACAGCCGCGAGCGCCGCCAGGCGGCGATTGCGCTGCGCAAGGCCCAGCCGCATCCGGCCGCGCTCGTGAAGGGGCGCCCGACGAAGAAGGACCGCAGGCTGATCCATCGCTTCACCGGGAGCTGAATTAAGCCGGGCGGCGGGCCCGCTTTCCGGTAGAATCGCGCCTCTTCCGGCTACACCCCAGAAACGGAAACTCCTTGATCGTCACCTCCGGCATCACCATCCAGTTCGGCGCCAAGCCCCTGTTCGAGAACGTCTCGGTCAAGTTCGGCGAGGGCAACCGCTACGGCCTCATCGGCGCCAACGGCTGCGGCAAATCCACGTTCATGAAAATCCTCGGCGGCGACCTCGAATCGAGCGCGGGCAGCGTTGCGGTCGACCGCAACGAGTGCGTGGGCAAGCTGCGCCAGGACCAGTTCGCCTACGAGGACCAGCGCGTGCTCGACGTGGTGCTGATGGGGCACGAACAGATGTGGCAGGCGATGATGGATCGCGACGCCATCTACGCCAATCCGGACGCGAGCGAGGAGGACTATATGCACGCCGCCAATCTGGAGGCGCGGTACGCCGAATTCGGCGGCTACACCGCCGAGGCGCGCGCCGGCGAGTTGCTGCATGGCGTGGGCATCCCGATCGAGCAGCACAACGGCCCGATGAGCGCGATCGCGCCGGGCTGGAAGTTGCGGGTGCTGCTGGCGCAGGTGCTGTTCGCGGATCCGGACATCATGCTGCTGGACGAGCCGACCAACAACCTGGACATCAACTCGATCCGCTGGCTCGAGGACGTGCTGAACGCGCGCAACTGCACCATGATCATCATTTCCCACGACCGGCACTTCCTCAACAGCGTGTGCACCCACATGGCCGACATGGACTACAACACGCTGCGCGTCTATCCGGGTAACTACGACGACTACATGCTTGCCTCGACCCAGGTGCGCGAACAACTGCTCTCGGCCAATACCAAGGCGAAGGAGAAAGTGGCCGAACTGCAGGAATTCGTGCGCCGTTTCTCCGCCAACAAGTCCAAGGCGCGCCAAGCCACTTCGCGCGCGCGCCAGATCGAGAAAATCAAGCTCGAGGACGTCAAGCCCTCCAGCCGCCAGTATCCTTACATCCGCTTCGAGGTCGACGAAAAGGAAAAACTGCACCGCCTGGCGGTGGAAGTGAAGGGCCTTTCCAAGAGCTACGACAAGCCCCTGATCAAGGGGCTCGATCTCGCCATCGAAGCCGGGGAGAAGGTCGCCATCATCGGCCCCAACGGCATCGGCAAGACCACGCTGCTGCGCTGCCTGTTAGGCGAGACGCAGGGCGGTTTGAAACCCGACTACGGCACGGTGAAATGGGCGGAAAAAGCGCGCCCGGGGTATTGCGCCCAGGACCATGCCGCCGATTTCACCGAGGACATGACGCTGTTCGACTGGATCGGGCAATGGCGGCTCGAGGGCGACGACGACCAGAAGGTCCGCGCCACCCTCGGGCGGCTGCTGTTCTCCGGCGACGACGGCAAGAAATCGGTCAGGGGGATCTCCGGCGGCGAGGGCCAGCGCATGGCGTTCGGCAAGCTGATCCTGCAACAGCCCAATGTCCT
>Ga0080064_1002914_pt1 | contig 26919 bp, 26 predicted proteins | sample Subgrocontami54m_FD_69260 | JGI IMG/M metagenome (GOLD analysis project Ga0080064, IMG submission 69260) | Subsurface groundwater microbial communities from S. Glens Falls, New York, USA - GMW46 contaminated, 5.4 m (SPADES assembly) (version 2) ...
CTTGGCCGGGCATCACGGAACAGGCTGGGGCATGCTGCAGTTCGCCCCGCACCCGTCGCGCAAGACGGCGGACACCCTGCCGCTCGCGACCCTCGACGGCTGGGGCGTCCTCGGACCGCGCACCAAGCTCGCCCACATGGTGCACGTGAACGCCGACGACATCGCGCTCCTCGCCCGCCGCGACGTGAAGATCTCGCACTGCCCCTCCGCCGCGCTCAAGCACGTCAAGGGACTCTCCGCTCACGGCCGTTTTGCGGAAATGCTCGACGCCGGCGTGAGCGTCTCCCTCGGCGGCGACAGCGCCAACGGCTCGAACCACTTCGACATGCTGCGGCTGATGTACCTGGCCGCGCTCGTTCCCAAGGACGCGCACCTCGACCCCGCGGTGATGCCGCCGGAGCGCGTGCTCGAGATGGCGACGCTCCACGGGGCGCGCGCTCTCGGGCTCGAGAACGAGATCGGCTCGCTCGAGCCGGGCAAGCGCGCCGACATGGTGGTGTTCGATCTGGCCCTGCCGGAGTGGCACCCGCTGCTGGATCCCGTGAGCACGCTCGTCTACAGCGCCAGCGCCGCCAGCGTGCGGACGGTGCTCGTGGACGGGCACGTCCTGCTGGACGACCGGCGCGTGACCTCGGTGGACGAGCGCGAGATCCTCACCCGCGCCGAGCGGCTGGCGGGCCCGTACCTGGCGCGCGCGGGACTCGCCGCGCGGCCGAAGTGGCCGGTGATCGCCTGACGGTTCAGGCTGCGGAGGAGTGTATCCGCTCAGACTCCTTGACGGCACTGCGACCCGCAGCGCATGATCGCGGCGTAGTCGCCCGGTGCGGCCGACTGTGGCAGGGCTGGCGGTGTGCGTCTCAAGGTGGTGGTTTCTAGCTCAGGAGGTCTGATAATAGCCTTGATGCAGTCTATGTTCCCGTCCTCGGCTGACAACCCTCGAACGCTGTGTGTGACTAGCGCATGACCAGTCTTCCGGCCGAACGTCTAGTGCGAAAGGGTCTGGGGGCGTTCTACTCACCGCGGTCCCTCGTGAGACCGATGGTCGCCTGGGCGGTGACCACGCCTACGACCTCGGTCTTGGATCCCTCTTGCGGCGACGGCGTCTTCGTCGAGCTCGCCGTTGAGCGCCTCCGGGAGCTCGGGGCGAGCGCCGAAGGGGCCGCCGAGCAAATCCACGCCATCGACCTGAATCCTCAGGCAGCTCACCTGACCGCTGAGACATTGAGTCGGATGCTCGGGGTGCCCCTCGAGGTGCGCGCCGAGAGTTTCTTCTCGTTGGAGCCCCCGGGTGCGCTCTTCAGCACTCAGGCTCCTGTCGATACGGTGATCGGGAATCCCCCCTACATCCGCTATCAGGAGTTCACGGGCCCCTCGCGCGGACAAGCACTCGCCCGTGCCATGGGCGCCGGGGTAACGCTGACGCGCCTTGCCTCCTCCTGGGCCCATTTCGTCGCCCATGCGGTGACGTTCATAAAGCCGAAGGGCCGCATGGCGCTCATCCTTCCGGCCGAGCTCGTCCACGCGGCCTACGCCGCGCCGCTGCGTCGCTTCCTACGTGAATCGTTCGCGGATGTCACAGTAATCTCGTTCAGACGAGCCGTCTTCCCGGGCGCTCAGGAGTCTGTCATCATCCTCCTCGCCAGCGGGAAGGGAGAGTCGCATAAGAGCCTTGGGCTCGTCGAGGTGGAGTCTAGTCGGGACCTTGATTGCCTCGCCGAAGTCCTAAAGCGCGCCGAGGTCTTCCAGAATGGCACTGAGCCGACGAAGTGGGTGCCCGGCCACACAGGGAATAAAAGCGCTCTATGCCTCATCCGCCTGCAGCAAGACGGGCTGTTCCATCCGCTCTGCCAAATCGGCAAGGCAAGCATCGGCTTCGTCAGCGGCGCCAATGATTACTTCGTACTGACGCCAAAGGACGCGGCCGCGCTGAGACTTCCGAAGAGGTCTCTCCGTTCTGCGCTTGTCCGTGCCCGCCAGATCCCGAGCTTCGAGATCACACACAGGGACATCGCTGCAATGCAGGAAGAGGGCCAACGCTGCGTACTTTGGCTCCCCCGGCGATCGCTCACGAGGGCCGAGGCGGCTTACGTGAAGAAGGGTGAAGCGGCGGGAATCGACAAACGATACAAGTGTCGAGTCAGGACTCCGTGGTACACGGTTCCCGGGGTCGTCGTCCCGGAGGCCTTCCTGACCTACATGAGTGACACTGTCCCGAGACTCTGCCTCAATAGCGCGGGAACTGCGACGGCCAACACCCTCCTAACTGTGCGACTCCCCCATGTCCCAGTTAGCCTGCGAAAAGCCTTCGTCATAGCATTTTACAACTCGGCAACGATGCTCTCCTGTGAAAGGACCGGCAGAAGTTACGGGGGTGGGGTGCTGAAGCTGGAGCCACGCGAGGCCGACCAAGTGCTCGTTCCTTCCGTAGCCTTGGTGCGAAAGCATCGGCGGGAGCTCCTGGTCCTGGCCCCTCGTCTGCACGAGGCACTCCTCCACGGTCCCGCAGCGCAGATCGGTGAGGTCTTATCGGCCGTGGATCAGGTGCTGTTGGTGTCAAGTGACGTGGACGCTCAAGACCTCTCCGAGGAGAGAGCGGCACTCGCGGCACGGCGTCAACTGAGAGCGAGTTCGGAGTCTCTCGTGCAGGAGATGCTGGCCTTCTACGGCTGAAAGGGAACGATGCCCCGCAAGACAAGCCCCCGCGTCGCGACGAGCCCGGGCTGCGTCCCGCTTCTTGAGATGTATCGGGCAGCAGAAAAGAAGAAGCCCTCTCGATGGCCCCAGGTCGAGAGAGAGTTCCTCCAAGCGATGTGGAAGTTCGATCGAAAGTTCGCCAACGGCGAGGCCAATCAGGGTGACAACCAGAATGGCAAGGGCGACTTCTTTACCGACCTCGTGCTTATCCGGTTGCCTCAACACGACACCAGATGTAGTGTCGAGGCATGGGCGGCAGAAAGCCGGGCGACTACCCTCGCACCCTCGCTGACTTCTACCGCCGCTTCCACGACGACGACGCCTGCCTCCGCTATCTGGTCGAGACGCGCTGGCCCGCCGGGTTTCGCTGCCCGAAGTGCGACGGCAGCGACGGGCGGCTGCTGACCACCCGCCGCGTCTGGGTCTGCCGCTCCTGCCGCCATCACACGTCGGCGACGGCCGGGACCGTGCTCCACCGCACCCGACTCCCCCTCACGACCTGGTTTGCCGCGGCCTACCTTGTGGTGTCGTTGAAGCCCGGCGTCTCGGCCCTCCAACTCCAAGCCCAACTCGGGATCTCGCGCTACGAGACCGCCTGGCTGCTTCTCCACAAGTTGCGCCGGGCGATGGTCGATCCCGACCGGAGCCGTCTGGCGGGAACGGTGGAGGTCGATGAGACCTGGGTCGGCGGTAAGCAGGCCGGCCTCAAAGGTGGTCGGCAGCGCAAGAACCGCAAGGCGCTGATGGTCGCGGTTGCGGTCGAACGGCGCGAGAAGTCGCTCGGACGCCTGCGTCTCGAAGTCGTCCCCGACGACTCGGCAGCCACGCTCGGAGCCTTCATCGCCCGCAACATCGAACCCGGATCGACGGTGGTGAGCGACGCGTGGCCGGGCTACACCGGTCTCGCCGCACAGGACTACACCCACCTCTCACTCTCGCAGGCCGCGATGAAGCGAGCGGGCCTCGAAGGCGATGCCGTGCCGGGCGTCCATCGGGTCGTCTCGAACCTGAAGACGTGGCTCCTCGGCACGCACCACGGCGTCGGGGCCGATCACCTCGACCACTACCTCAACGAGTTCGTCTTCCGCTTCAACCGCCGCTACGACCCGATGGCGGGCTTCGCCAGGCTGCTCGCCCTCGGAACGTCCCAGTCGCCAACGACGTCGGGCGAGATCCGCGCTCCGCTCGCACCCCACGCGGCGAAGCGGCGGCGCGGGCGATCCACCGGGCTGACGACCGCCCGGCGCTTGACGGTCGAGGTGATCGAGCGGCCGTGAGGATCCCTCGCAGCGGCCGCAGTCGAGCCTCCCACTACATCTGGTGTCGTGTTGAGGCAACCGGATAAGCATGACCGACCTTATGGCTCTGCTGTTGGAGAACTGCTCAGGGAAGTCCCTCTACGGACGCGGAAGCGTGTCGGGCCTGATCTTCCCGATTCACGCGCTCGACGCGTCATATCCGGAAACGGGTACGGTCGAGGTGCTGATAGAGACGAAGGTGGCCGGGGCACCGAAGACGCTCCGGAATCCTTCCCAGAAGAATCCTCGCGGGCGAATGGGAAGCGCGGACCTCGATAAGCGGATCAAGGAAGCGGGGCTAAAGACCATCGATCTGAAGGCGGAGTGGGCGCGTGGTGCCGGCAAGGGCGGAGGCCCTACGAATGACCTAATCACCTGGCTGCGGCAGAGCAAGCCGATGAGTGTTCTGTTCATGGCGATCCGCGTCGTAGACGCGAACGACCTCGAAAGGACCATCCACTTCGCTAACGCCGCGGCACAGATGATGGATGCAGTCGGCCTAGTCGCCTACGAGCCCAATCCTGAAGGTGATGGCTATCGTGCCACGAAGAGCCCGCCCCACCTAGAACTTGATCGGGTTCTCAGCCGGGTCTGTACAGCGCTGAGAAACCTACCGTAGCTGTCGACGTTCGCGAGGTGATTCGGTGGGATCATCCGGGCCGTCTTGCCCCCCGGGGCCGCCGGTGATCAAGTCGTAGACTTGTCCGTCAGCCAATCCAAGATGCGCGGGTTCTCGTCGCGCGGGTAGGTGTGCGAGAGATCCACGATCTCCCGGTACACGAGCCTGGCGCCGGCGGCCAGCAAAGCCTGCCGCGCAAGCCGTGCCGTGTGGACCGGGAACATCCAGTCGAGCGCGCCGTGGACAAGATAGACCGGCACGCTGCTCGCCCGCACGAGATCACCGTTGGCGAGCAGCATGGGATGGAGCACGCCGCAGAGCGGGGCCAGGTGGGTGAAGGGCATCCCGTCGCGGAGGCCGCAGAGGAGCGCGTACGTCGCGCCGTCAGACATCCCGGTCAGGAGCACCCGCGTCCGATCTACCGGGTAGCGCTCGGCGACTGAGTCCACCATTTCGCGCAGGGGCTCGGCGTCCACGTCGTCGCCGCCCATGATGGACCACGTGCGATCGCGCGACGTGGGCGAGAGGACGAGCAACCCGCGCGAGCGTGCCTCGCGCAGCCAGGCCCACAGGAAGTCGCGGCCGTGGCCGTGTCCTCCGTGGAGCGCCACGACCAACGGCACGGGCCGCTGTCCATCCGACTGCTCGGGGACATAGAGGGAGAACCCGCCCCTGGAATCGCGCTCGTTGGACGCATGGAGCACGCCCACCTGCCTATCGTCGTCGCGGAGCGCCGCGGCCCGCAGGCTCGCAACGAGCGCGCCGTCGTCGCGTCGCGCCGGCTCGAGGAACCAGCGGCTCAGCGGCTCGAAGACGGGCGCCAGTGGGTAGAGCGTCTCTTGGACTCGGGCGAAGCGGCGGAGCGCGCGGTAGAGGCCCATCGGCTCGGCGGGCGGCTGGGCCGCCTCGATGAAGATCGCGATGAGGTTGAGGGTCTGGCGCGCCGCCTCGACAAGCGGATCCCGCATGAAGCGGAGCTCGTCCGGGCACGTGAGCGCTTCCACAACGCGGAGCGGCCCAGCTAGGGCGCCGGCGCTGGGAGCGAGCTCCTCGGCGAGCCGGGCCGCGAGAGGCGGATACAGGTGCCGCTGGACCCAGCCGACGCGCTCGAGCGTGACGAGGAGCGGCGGCAGCAGCCCGCCAAGCGCGTCGAGCATCTCGGCGGGCTCCTGTGCCTTGTCTTCGTTCAGCGCGCGCGACGGCCGAGGGCGGAGAGCACCGCGCGAAGCGACGCCGTGATGATGTTCGGATGCGTGCCGACTCCCCAGCGGAGAGCGCCGCCGCCGTCCACCGTCTCGACGTAGGCCACCGCGCCGGCGTCGGCGCCCTGCCCCAGAGCGTGCTCCGCGTAGTCCACGACATCCAGCTCGACACCCAGTCCACTCCGCAGCGCGTCCACGAAAGCGGCGATGGGGCCGTTGCCGGCGCCGGTGACGCTCCGCGGGACGCCGTCCACAACGACCTGCGCCACGATACGGGAGCCGTCGGTGCCTGCCACTGACGACAGCTCGTGGCTCTTCAGCGCGTACCGCGCGGGCTCGGGCAGGTACTCGCGCTGGAACGCCTCCCACATGGCCGCGGGACTGATCTCCGTCCCGGTGTCCTCGGTGATCGCCTGGATCGTCTTCGAAAACTCGATCTGGAGACGCCGAGGCAGGTCGAAGCCGTGCTCGGCCTTCATGATGAAGGCGACGCCACCCTTGCCTGACTGGCTGTTGACGCGGATGACGGCCTCGTACGTCCGGCCCACGTGCTTCGGATCGATGGGCAGGTACGGGACTTCCCACACCTTGTAGTCAGGCGGCAGGGCTTCCATGCCCTTCTTGATGGCGTCCTGGTGCGAGCCCGAGAACGCGGTGTACACGAGGTCGCCCCCGTAGGGATGACGGGGATGGACGGGCAGGCGGTTGCAGTACTCGGTGACCCGGCGCAGGGCGTCGATGTCCGAGATGTCGAGCTCCGGATCCACACCCTGCATGAACAGGTTCATCGCGAGCGTGACGATGTCGACGTTGCCGGTGCGCTCGCCGTTGCCGAAGAGCGTGCCCTCCACACGGCCGGCGCCGGCCAACACGCCGAGCTCGGCGGCCGCCACCGCGCACCCGCGGTCGTTGTGCGGGTGGAGCGAGAGCACGACGCGGTCGCGGCGGGAAATCTTCCGCAGGAACCACTCGATGGTGTCGGCGTAGAGGTTCGGCGTGTACATCTCCACCGTCGCAGGCAGGTTCAGCACGAGCTTCCTGTCGGGCGTCGGCTCGATGGCGTCCATCACCGCCTCGCAGATCTCGACGGCGAACTCCACCTCGGTGCCCGTGTAGCTCTCGGGCGAGTACTCGTAGAGAACTTCGGTACCGGAGAGCGTCTCCTCGAACTTCCTGCAGAGCTTCGCCGCGTTGACGGCGATGTCGACGATCCCCGCCTTGTCGAGGCCGAACACCACGCGCCGCTGCAGGGTGGAGGTGGAATTATAGAAGTGCACGATGGCCCGCCGGGCGCCCCGCAGGGACTCGTACGTGCGCTCGATCAGCTCGGGCCGGCACTGCACCAGCACCTGGATGACGACGTCGTCCGGGACCAGACCCTCCTCGATCAGGAGGCGCACGAAGTCGTAATCTGGCTGGGAGGCCGACGGGAAGCCGACCTCGATCTCCTTGAACCCCATCCGGACGAGGGTCTCGAACAGGCGCCGCTTGCGCTCTGGGTCCATCGGGTCGATCAGGGCCTGGTTGCCGTCGCGCAGGTCGACGGAGCACCAGCGGGGCGCCTTCACCAGCCGCTTGTCCGGCCAGGTGCGGTCACGCAGGTCGAGCGGCACAAAGGGCTGGTACTTCTCGAAAGCCATCCGCTTCGGCGTCGCAGATTTTGGCGGCATGTCGCTCCTCACACTGGCTCGGTCGCGAGCCTGAAATAAAAAACCTCCTGGCGACAATGTCGCAGGAGGCTCGACGAACGCGGAGATCCGCGCTCGTCGCTACATAAGCAGGAGGCCCAGGAAAGACGTCATAACGTGGCCATCGTGCCAGAGAGGCGCCCCTGTGTCAACTATCCCGGGATCGCGTAGAATGCCCCCTGCCCCGCCCATGATGGGCGCGGACCAAAGGAGACCCAAGGCGATGGCTGACGTGCTGACGGTGGTGGCGAAGATCCGGGCGGCAAAGGGCAAGGGCGACGCCCTGGCCGCCCTATTAACGGAGCAGGCGGCGGCGGTGCGAAAGGCGGAGCCGGGCTGCCTTGTCTACCGCCCGCACCGCTCCAAGAAGGACCCCGACCTCTTCCTCTTCTACGAGCAGTACAAGGACGACGCCGCGTTCGACCTCCACCGCAAGGGGGCGCACCTAGCCGCCTTTCGCGAGCGCCGCGAGAAGGAAGGCCTCACCGAAGGCGCCGTCGAGGTCGAGTTCTACCTCTCGCTCACCGACTGATCCGATCGGCGGTATGATCGCTCCCTATGTCGATCCGGATTGTGACGGCGCCCGTCTCGCTCGACGAGCTGCGGAGCATGGCCGCTGAGCAATTCGGGGACTTCGTCAAGGCGGTGGTGGACATAGGGCGCGGCATGATGGCCATCGGCGGAGAGCTTCACGCGGACGAGGAAGCGCTGCTGCTCGAGGACGGAGCGCGGCAGGCGGACCTCTGGGGCATCAATCTCTTTCCCGGCCGCGCGACCGGAGAGCTGATCGAGTTCGACTCCATGATCAACGTCCGGCCGTCTCAGAGCAACCGGTCCCGCGGGGTCGAAGACCCGTCGGTGCGGCGACAGATCGAGGACGTCGTCGGAAGGCTCGTCGCGCCGTGACGGAGATCGTCCGCCAGCACCGTGACCTGGCGGCCGGACGATGGGCCGAGCTCTCGCTGGCCGAGCAGCTCGCCAACGTGGGCAGCGAGGTGGGGCGGATGCTGCGGTGGCAAGAGCGCGACCCGCGGGTGGCAGCCGGCGCGTTCGATCGCGCGCTCGAGCTCTTGGATCTCACGCTCGCAGACCCGCGCTGGAGGGGCCGGCTGAGCGAGATCGCCAGGGCGCGCGAGCTGCTCTGCGACGCCGCGGCCGGCGGGGGCGCGTACGGCTCGACGCTCGAGGGACTGGACCGCTACTTCCTCGCCTTCGCGGTGTCGGCGAGAAAGTCTCGATAGCACGAACGGAGAACAGCCATGACGATCATCGCTCGCATGCTCACGCAGGAAGAGGATGGCATTCCCGGCTACATGGCGCATCCCGCAGGAGAGGGCCCGCGGCCGGGGATCCTGATGGTCCACCACGCCCACGGCGTCACGGCTGACTACAAGCTCGACGCGTACCGGCTCGCCGGCCTGGGCTTCAACGTCCTCGCCCCGAGTCTGTTCAACATGTTCGGGGTGCCGGGCACGAACCACATCGGCGCCGGCGCGGACTTGCAGGCGAAGCATTCTGATGCCGAGTTTCTCGGGAAGATGGACGAGGCGTGGCGCTACCTGATCGACCGCATGGGCTCGGACCCCGCGCGCACGGGCGCCAGCGGCCACTGCATGGGGGGCCGGCTGCTTATCCCCTTCGCGGCTGATCGTCCGAGCGTGCGCGCGATCGTCCTCTACTACCCGTCCGTCCGCGACGAGCCCGAAACACCGCACCGCCCTCGCCACGCGTTCCATCTCGCCAAGACGCTCGCGTGCGCCTCACTCGTGTTCTGCGGCGGCAAGGACTACATCGCGACCCCCGCCATCCAGGGCCCGCTCTGGCAGAGCTTCATCGCCAACGGCCGGCTCGTCGAGTGGCACTTCTTCTCCGACGCCAACCACGGCTTCCGCCACCCCGACAACGCGGGCTTCCAGCCCCACTACGCCGACTTGGCCTGGCCGCTCGTCACCGACTTCCTGCAACGAACGGTGTGATCAAGGAGGCGACCACCAATGCCGGCATGGATCGCTACGCCGTCCTCGTGGTCGGGACAACCGCCCCGGGCCGCCGAGCCACCCTCACCCTGCCCTCTCCCTCAGTGAGGGAGAGGGAATCGTCCGAAAACCCTCGCCCCCGCAGGGGGAGAGGGCAGGGTGAGGGGGCCTAGGCTTTGATCCCGAGAAGCGTTGCCGCGGTCCCGCCCAGGATGGCGATGCGGTCGGCGTCGGACAACCCAGGCGTGGCGAGGATGAGGTCCACGGAGGTCTTCGTCCACGGATACGGATAGTCGGTGCCCATGACGACCTGGCCCGGTCCCGTCTCGGCGACCAGATGTCGCATCCCCTCCGGCGTGAAGATGATGTTGTCGTAGTAGAGCTGGCGGATGTACTCCGTCGGCTTCTTCTTGAGCTGGACGGTGCAGCGCTCAGGGAACGTGAGGCAGCCCTGGTCCGAGCGCCCCGCGTAGGAGGGCAGGAAGCCCCCGGCATGCGCCGCGCAGATCTTGAGCCCTGGGAACTTGTCGAGCGTGCCCTCGAAGATCAGGTGCGAGAGCGCGATGGTGGTCTCGAGCGGGTTGCCGATGATGTTGTCCAGCACGCCATTGCCCTTGAAGCGCGTGGTCGCGTTCATCTCGGCCGTGCCCTGCGGATGGATGAAGACCAGCACGCCGAGCGTCTCCGCCTTGGCCCAGAACGGGTGGTACTTCGGGTCTGACAGCTCCTCGCCGTTGACGCTGCCGCCGATGGCCGCGCCGCGCAGCCCGTATTTCTTGACTCCCTGATCGAGCTGCTCGGCCGCGAGGTCCGGATGCTGGAGCGCGACCGAGGCAAAGGCCACGAAGCGCTCCGGGTTCGCCGCGCAGGCCTCGGCCAGCTTCTCGTTCTGGATCGTGATGAGCTTCTGCGCCACGTCGCGGTCCGCCGCGTACCAGTACGGGTTGATACTCAGCGCCTCCACGTCGATGCCCTGCTCGTCCATCGCGCGGAGGCGGTCCGCCGTCTGTGTCATGACGAGCACGTTCGGCGAGTTCGGCGCACCCGTCACCTGGAGGCCCATCAGGGCCATGGCCTCGGCGACCGCGCAATGCGCGTGGACGTCGATGGTCTTCACGCGCTTGCCGTTGACCACGACCTCGCGTCGCCGCGGCTGCGCCTGCGCGCCCCCCGTCGCCTGCGGGCCGCACGTGACGAAGGTGATCCCGGCGAGCGCGCCGGCAGAATCCTCGATGAAATCGCTGCGTGTCATTGCGTTCTCCCTGGTTGAGGGTTGACCGGCGAGAGGCCAGATTCTATACCAGCCGCGCCCGGCTTGACACTGGGGCTCCGCGCAGGCTATCTGAGGAATCTATGCCGGACACCCAGGAGCAAAAGAGGACGGTTGACGCGGTCATCGTGGGCGCCGGGTTCGCGGGGCTCTACATGCTCCACCGCCTGCGCGGGCTCGGGCTGTCGACGCGGGTCTTCGAGGCCGGCAAGGGTGTCGGCGGCACCTGGTACTGGAACCGCTACCCGGGCGCGCGCTGCGACGTCGAGAGCATGGACTACTCCTACTCGTTCTCGGACGAGCTCCAGCAGGAGTGGCAGTGGACCGAGCGGTACGCCTCCCAGCCGGAGATCCTGAAATACATCAACCACGTCGCGGACCGGTTCGACCTGTGCCGCGACATCACGTTCTCAACCCGCGTGACCGCCGCCGTCTTCGACGACGCGACGAGCCGGTGGGATGTCCGGACGGACACCGGCGAGCAGGTCCGAGCGCGCTTCTGCATCATGGCGACGGGGTGCCTCTCGACGGCGCAGGTGCCCAACTTCAAGGGCCGCGAGTCCTTCGAGGGCAAGTCGTACCACACCGGCAATTGGCCGCACGAAGGCGTGGACTTCACCGACCAGCGGGTCGGCATCATCGGCACGGGGTCGTCCGCCATCCAGTCCATCCCGATCATCGCGGGGCAGGCGGCGCATCTCTACGTCTTCCAGCGGACGCCCAACTTCAGCGTCCCCGCGCGAAATGCCCCGATGGACCCCGAGTACCAGCGCCGCTGGAAGGCGAACTACGCGGAGCACCGGCGCGAGGCCCGCGAATCCCGCATCGGCTTCGTGGTCGAGCGCAACGACGCCTCCGCGCTCGAGGTGTCGCCCGAGGAGCGCCTGCGCGAGTACGAGAAGCGCTGGAACCGCGGCGGCCTCGGCTTCGCCGCGACCTACACCGATCTCCAGACCAGCAAGGACGCCAACGACACGGCCGCCGAGTTCTTCCGCGCCAAGATCCGGTCCTTGGTCCGCGACCCAGCCATCGGGGAGGCCCTCGTGCCGCGGCACTATCCCCTCGGCACCAAGCGCCTCTGCGTGGACATCGGCTACTACGAGACCTTCAACCGAGACAACGTCACGCTGGTCGACATCAAGAAGGCGCCGATCGAGGAGATCACCCCGCACGAGCTCAAGACGCGGGAGAAGGCCTACACGCTCGACAGCATCGTGTTCGCCACGGGCTTCGACGCCATGACGGGTGCCTTGATGAGCATCGACCTCCGCGGGCGAGGCGGCAGGACGATCCAGCAGAAGTGGGCCGAAGGCCCGCGGACCTACCTGGGCATCTCCATCGCCGGCTTCCCGAACCTCTTCACCATCACGGGCCCAGGCAGCCCGTCCGTGCTGAGCAACATGATCGTCTCCATCGAGCAGCACGTGGACTGGATCGCCGACTGCATGACGCATATGCGCGAGCAGGGCCGCGCCTGCATCGAGGCGACGGTGGAGGCGGAAGACGTCTGGGTCGAGCACGTGAACGAAGTCGGCCACATGACGCTCTATCCCCTGGCCGACTCCTGGTACATGGGCGCGAACATCCCCGGAAAGCCGCGCATCTTCATGCCCTACATCGGCGGCGTCGGCGTCTACAGGCAGAAATGCGACGAGGTTGCCGTCAAGGGCTACGAGGGCTTTCGCCTGACCGGCACGCCGTAGGCGTCCTCTCCGGTCACGACGTCACGCAGCCCCGCCCTGCCGCGCCGCGAAGATCGCCTGAGGGTTGCGCACGAGCATCTGCTGGATCTGATCCTCCGTGACGCCCGCCGCCCGAAGCGCGGGGAGGATGTCGTCGCTGATGTGGTTGTAGTGCCAGAGCGGCCGGGTCCGGCGCTTGTCGTCCTCGGAGAGCATGTCGGTCCAGCAGTTGGCGTCGTGCGAGAGGACCATCTTGCCAGCATAGCCCTCGGCGCAGAGCCGTACCAACACCTCGACCCGTTTCGCGGTGGGCAGGAAGTGGTCGAGGCCGAAGCGGTCCATCCCGATCGTGCTCCCCCGCTCCATCAGCCCGCGCAGATAGCCCAGGTCCTCGCTGTCGCCGCTGTGGCCGATGATGACGCGGCGGAGGTCGACGCCTTCCTGGGCGAAGATCGCCTGCTGCGCCTCGCCGGATCGGCCCGCGGCCCAGGTGTGCGTCGAGATCGGCACTCCGGTCGCCTTCTGGGCCCGGGCGGAGGCTCTCAGGACATTTTCGATCACCGGGGTCACGCCGGCGGTATCCGTGGCGCACTTGATGATGGCGGCCTTGATCCCACTCGTGCCGATGCCCACCGTGATGTCGCGGATGAACAGCTCGGCTACCTCGTCGATGCCGTGGGCGCTGAAATACCGCTGGGGCATCCACCAGACACCGGTGGCGACGATGACCTGCACGGGCGAGCGGCGGGCCCCCGCGACGATTAGGTCTATGTCGCGGCCCAGGTCGACGGTCGTCAGGTCCACGATGGTGCGGATGCCCCGGCGGTGGAGGTCTGCCATCTTCCGCTCGGCGATCGAGAGGATCGCGTCCCGATCCCAGAGATGAGGCCAGTTCTCCTGCACGCCGGGCGAGCGCGTGACGATGTGCTCGTGCATCAGCGTGGGACCGAGCGCGGTGGTGGCCACCGGGCCGAGCGCGGTCTCGACCGTCGCCGCGCCCATCAGCCCTGGGCGCCCTTCGCCGCGCGCTCGATCAAGTCCTTCGCGCCGGCCTGGATCCAGGGGAAGAAGCTGGTCATCACCGCGCGCACACCCAGGCGCGTGTAGCGCTCGACGTTGCCCGAGTTCACGAGGGTGCCGGCCACGTGGCCGGACTGGACGATCTTCGTGACCGCCTTGTCCACCGTCTGCTGGACGTCCGGGTGGCCCATGTTGCCGATGTGACCCATGGAGGTCGCCAGGTCGTTCGGCGCCACGAAGAAGACGTCGATGTGGTCCACCGCGAGGATCTCGTCGAGATTGTTGACGGCGACGATGTCCTCGATCAGGACGATCAGTAGGCTCTGGTCGTTGGCGGTCTTGAGATAGTCGTCCACGCCGAAGCCCTGCCGGCTCGTGAACATGCCGCGCTTGCCGAGCGGCGCGAACTTCGCGGCCTCGACGGCCGCCGTGGCCTCGGCGCGGGTGTTGACGTGTGGCACCACGATGCCCTGGGCGCCGCGGTCCAGCGTGCGGTAGATCGTGGCGTAGTCGTTGTCCATCACCCGCACGACCGAGGTCACGCCCCAGAGGTCGCAGGCCCGCGTCAGATTGCCGAGGTCGGCGTAGTCGACACCGCCGTGCTCGCCCTCCAGCCAGATGCCGTCAACGCCGAGCGTGCCGAGCTGATCGATCAGGTCCGGCTCATTGGTACCGGCCACGATCGTGGCGACCTTCCCGGCGGCGAGCTGCTGCTTCACGCGATTCGGTCGGATCTTCACGGGGTCTCCCTCAGGGCTCGTGGTGAATGTCGTGGTCGCGGCGGAGGCGCCGCACCATGTCCAGCGCGTACGGCGCTCCCTCCAGGAGCTGCGCCAGCATCAGATCGTCGAGCTTCAGGCCCGCCCGCCGGGCACCTTGCACGCAGAGATCGCGCGTCTCGGCGTCGGCCTGGCCTTCGGGCACCGAGAGAACCGGTGGAGAAACGACGTCCGGAGCCACCGCGCCGGGCACGAGCTGGGGACGCCGCGTGTGCCACTCCGAGGCGTGCTCGTAGGCCTGGCCGATGCGCAGGATCGTGGTCTCACCGAATGGCCGGCCGACCACCTGCATGCCGAGCGGCAGGCCGTTTCTTCCGAATCCGTTGGCAAGCGCCAGGACGGGCTGGCCGGTCACGTTCCAGGCGGTGAGCGGGCTCGGCTTCTGCCAGAACGACACGCTGCGGTAGTCCGCCAGCGGCGGGGCCTCGCCCATGCCGGCAGTGACGAAGGCGTCAAACTTTGCATAGACCGGCTCCATCTCCGCCTTCATCCGTAGGTGTTCACGCGTGGCCAGCACGTAGTCGTGGGCGGTGAAGAGCACGGACGGCAGCACGCGCGAGCGGAAGTCGGCGCCGAAGTCCCTGGGCCGGGAGACCAGGTTCTCCCGGTGGACGCTGAAGATCTCGCTCTCGGCGATGATGATCTTGACATCGAAGTAACTGCCGAGCGGCCGCACGCGGCATTCCTCGAGGTCGGCGCCGAGCCGGCGCAGGACGTCGAGCGCGGCGTCCATGGCCCGGCGGACGTCCTCGGACGCCGGCATATCCGTCTCCCAGTGGTGACGCAGGACGCCGATCCTGAGCCCGCGCAGATCCCGGCCGAGCGCCTGACGGTACGGAGGGATCAGCCGCTGGAGACTCCCCGCATCCTTCGGGTCGTAGCCGGCGAGGGCCTCCAGCACGAGCGCGCAATCGTCGACGGTCCGCGCGAGCGGCCCGCAGTGATCGAACGTGTAGGAGTTGGTGATCACGCCCGCCCGGCTCACCAGCCCGAACGTCGGCATGAGGCCGACGACGCCGCAGAGGGACGCCGGGCCGCGGATCGATCCACCGGTGTCCGAGCCGAGGGCCACCGGAACCATGCCGGCCGCGACGGCGGCGCCCGATCCGCTCGACGAGCCACCCGTGAAGCGGGCGAGGTTCCACGGGTTCCGCGCCGGAGGCCAGGGCAGATCGAACGACGGCCCGGCATGCGCCATCTCGTGCGTGGCCAGTTTTCCTAACAGGATGGCGCCGGCGTCGTAGAGCCTGGTCGTCGCGGTGGCATCCTCCGACGGGATCCGGTCGATGAAGACCCGCGAGTGGCCGGAGGTGAGGATCCCCCGCGTGCCGTAGATGTCCTTGAGCCCGAAGGGAATCCCGTGGAGCGGGCCCCGATACTTGCCCGCCGCGATCTCGGCCTCGGCCTGCCGGGCCTGACGGCGGGCCAGGTCGAAGGTGCGCGTGATGAACGCCTGCGTCTGCGCATCGTATGCCTCGACGCGACGGATCAGCGCGTCGACCAGCTCTACGGGCGACAGCCTGCGCGCCGCGATCAGCCCCGAGATCTCGGCTATAGAGAGGTCGTGGACTTCTGTGGACATATGCTCTAGGCCCCGGCGGGTCGCTTGGCTGCGACCTTCGCCCTCGCGGGCTTGGCACCCCGGCGCACTCGATCTAGCCCTCAGCCGCGGCTGACGTTGGCGGCCACGCAGAGCCAGCGCCCACCGCGTCGCGCCCAGACATCCGTGTAGCGCCCCGCGCCGGGCTGGCCGTCCGGCTTCACGTAGGTGGTCCGCGCCCGAATGCGGTCGACGAACGAGCAGTCCGGGTTGCTGTTCACGAAGTCCTCAGCGAGGTGCTCGTCGAACCAGGGGACCTCGGACTCCTGCACGGAGCGGATGTAGCCCCGGTTCAGCTCCCGCAGCGCATCCAATTCGCTGGCGAGGAGGTAGCCTCGGTTGAGGGCTTCGAGGGTCTCGAGCACCTTCGGGTCGTGCGGCATGGCGGCATCCTAACCGCAACACCGGCCCGGCGAAAGAGTCAGTTTTTCTTCAACCTCGCGCTCACGCGCGCGCCCGCGGCGGTGAGCAGAGCGGCCAGGCGTGTCAGGGCGGGTGGGCGGCGGGCGGCGGCGCGCCACACCAGCGTGACGGGCAGTGCCGGCATCTTCGCGCGCTCGCGCACGACGCGGTCGGAGGGCGCCTCGGCGAGCGCAAGCGCGGGAACCAGCCCGACACCGAGCCCACCGGAGACATACGAGAGCAGCAGCGACACGCTCGGTACGTCGATGGTGGACACGGGGCGGATCCGGTGCTCGGCCAGGTACTCGTCCAGCAGCGCGCGGCCTCGGCTCTCGCCCGCCAGCCGCAAGACGGGCTCCCGCCGGAGCCGCTCAGTCAGCGGCGCGCGGTCGCGCCGCCCACGCCGCGGGCCCACCCACACGAAGGGCTGGTCGAAGAGGTGCCGATCCTCGAGGCCGCGCGGGATCTCCTGCCCCGTCACCACGGCCAAGTCGACGTCACCGCCCGCCACCAGGCGCACACCGGAGCGCGAATGCGTGGTGACGATCTCGAAGCGCACCGGCGGCTCTTCATCCAGCAAATCGCGGAGCACCGGGGCGAGGAGGCCCTTGCCGAGGTAATCGCTGACGGCCACCCGCAGCGTGACGGCGGGGCGGCCGGCCAGCGCCGCGAGCTCTCCGAACGCGGCCTCGGCCCCGCTCCAGAGCTCGCGCACCACGGGCAGAGCCGTCTCGCCGGTGGCCGTCAGGCGCACGCCGCGGCCCGCGCGCTCGAAGAGCTTGATGCCGAAGTGCGTCTCGAGCCGCCTGATCTGCTGGCTCACCGCGGAAGACGTGATGTGGCGCTGGCGGGCGGCCGCCGCCACCGAGCCCGTGCGCGCAACTGCCAGGAGCGTCTCCAAGGCCGGGAACAGCGCGGCGTCGATCATGAAGCCCAGCTTACCATTCCCTGCAGAACGTTTCGCTGGACTACGCAGTGCCTCCGGGGGCAGGATAGGCGCCGCGAGGAGGAAACACCCATGGCACGCACACTGCTCGACAAGGTATGGGAAGCGCACACGGTCCGGACGCTGCCGTCCGGCCAGACCCAGCTCCTGATCGGCCTGCACCTCATCCACGAGGTGACGACACCGCAGGCCTTCCAGATGCTCAAGGAGATGAAGCTCAAGGTGCGCATGCCCGAGCGCACCTTCGGCACGCTCGACCACATCATCCCGACCACGGATCAGACCCGCCCCTACGCCGACCCCGAGGCGGAGGAGATGGCGGCGCACATGTATCAGAACATGAAGGACTTCGGCCTGCCGCTCTTCGACATGGCGACCGGCAAGCAGGGCATCGTCCACGTGATCGGGCCTGAGCTGGGCCTGACCCAGCCGGGCATGACCATCGCCTGCGGCGACAGCCACACCGCGACCCACGGCGCCGTCGGCGCCATCGCCTTCGGCATCGGGACCACCCAGGTGCGGGACATCCTGGCGACGCAGTGCCTCTCCATGGCCAAGCCCAAGCTGCGCCAGGTGTGCGTGGAGGGCGCGCTCGCCAAAGGTGTCTACGCCAAGGACGTCATCCTCGCCATCATCGGCACCCTCGGCGTGAAGGGCGGCGTGGGCTACGCCTACGAGTACGCCGGTGACACGATCGACCGCATGACCATGGAAGAGCGCCTCACCCTCTGCAACATGTCCATCGAGGGCGGGGCGCGCTTCGGCTACGTCAATCCCGACGCAACCACCATCGAGTACCTCCGCGGCCGGCCCTACGCGCCCGCTGGCGCGGCCTTCGACCGCGCGGCCGCCTGGTGGAAGTCGGTGGCGACAGAACCGGGCGCCGAGTTCGACGACGTCAAGCACCTCGACGGCTCGGCCATCGACCCCGTGGTGACGTGGGGCATCAACCCGGGCATGTCGGTGGGCGTCAACGACAAGATCCCCTCACCCGACGACCAGCCCGAGGCCGAGCGGCCCACCTTCCGCGAGGCGCTCGCGCACATGGGCTTCGCGGCAGGCCAGGCGATCAAGGGCGCGAAGATCGACGTGGCCTTCGTGGGCTCGTGCACCAACGGGCGCCTCTCCGATCTGCGCGCCGCCGCCGAGGTGGCGAAGAAGGGCAAGGTGGCCGGCCACGTTCGCGCGCTCATCGTGCCCGGCTCCCAGCAGGTGGCCAAAGCGGCGGAAGCCGAGGGGCTGCACGAGATCTTCCAGGCCGCGGGCTTTCAGTGGCGCAAGGCCGGCTGCTCGATGTGCCTCGGCATGAACGACGACAAGCTCCAGGGCCGCGAGATGAGCGCGTCGTCCAGCAACCGCAACTTCATCGGGCGCCAGGGCAGCCCCACGGGGCGCACCTTGCTGATGAGCCCGGCCATGGTCGCGGCCGCCGCCATCACCGGCGCCGTCGCCGACGTGAGGGAGATCCTGAAATGAGCACCACGGATTTCAAGCGCCGCCAGATCTCGGGCCGCGGCATCCCCGTCACCGGCAACGACATCGACACCGACCGCATCATCCCCGCCCGCTTCCTCAAGGCCGTCACCTTCGAGGGCATGGGCGAGCACGCCTTCGAGGACGCCAAGAAGCAGAACCCCGAGCACCCCTTCAATTCGCCCGTCTACAAGGGCGCGAGTGTGCTGGTGGTCGGCCAGAACTTCGGCTGCGGCTCTTCCCGCGAGCACGCGCCCCAGGCCCTCATGCGCTGGGGCATCAGCGCCATCGTCGGCGGCTCCTTCGGCGAGATCTTCTTCGGCAACAGCCTGATGCTCGGCATCCCCTGCCTGGTCGCCTCGCAGGCCGACCTCGAGTGGCTCCAGAAGGCCATCACCCGCGAGCCCAAGACCCCGCTGACGGTGGACGTGGAAAAGCAGGAGATCCGCTTCGGCGACCGCGCCATCAAGGCCACCGTGCCCGACGGCCCGCGCAACCAGCTCGTGGCCGGCACCTGGGACTCGACGGCCGTGCTCCTGGAGGCGGGCGCGGCGATCGAAGCGACGGCGAAGAAGCTGCCGTACGTCGCGGGGTATTGATCCCCCTCTAGACTCGCACAATTGCTCTTCTAGTTACCTCGTGTCGATGACGGGGAGACTCTGACTCACTGTTGATATTACCTGTATTGTGGTTGCTCGCGGTATCCCCCGAGCTTTTTGGGTGGACAGAACTTTCGATAGGCGCCGAACAACCAGGCTGACACCCACAAGGGCCGTTGGTAGTGGTCTCGTTGCTGGACGGTGAAACAGCGCTGCGATCAGCCCCCTAAGGTTAAAAACTCCGCCTTCGAGCTTGACGCCGGCCGGTAGTCGCGACGAGAATATTTGCCGGTGTTGCGGTGGCGGTTCGAGTCATCCGACTTATCCGATGATGATCATCCAGCGTCGCAAAGATTGAATCGACCAATCGAGTAGCGCCTGAGGTTACTCTAGCAAGAACCTTCAGTTGCTCACGACAGGCAAGGCTACCGCTCTGGCTAGGGTAGTTGATGCTATGATCAACCTCACCCCAAACCTCCTCCATTAGCGTTCGCACTTGAATCTCGGCCGTCATCTTCGTGCGCGATGCGGAACTGATCACGTAGTGCACGCTCGTATACATCGAAGGGCTTGTGCGCGTCTTAATGCCGCACTCTTTGAAGAACGCACGAGACTCGTCGTCCCATGTCCTGGCAAATGGTCCCTCAAGCAACTCAAATTTGCTCTCCGCGAACACCTCCCGCAGAGACTCATCGATATGTCGAATCTGTCGCGTATAAAGGTGAAGAATCCTAATTCCCACTAGATCATTGATGCGGCGAAGAAGATTCTCTGGCGTAATCTCCAGTGGCCTTCCCTTGCCTCGTGCTTCCAGCACTTTGCGGACCAGCTTCTCTCGTAGATGCTCAGGTTCTTTCATTCTCCATCTCACGGAATGAATATGCTGAGCAAGGGATGTCGAGCCCACAAGGGCAGGCAACAATTGCTCCCGGAACACCTCTAGCTGCGATTTCTGCCGCCGATACGCCTCGACGAGGGAGTCAACGAGTGCCCGATCTGCTCGGGCAATTCGAATACGGGGGCTCTTCACTGGGTATCCGCAATACGCGCCTCGACCTTATCTGCGAGGGCTGTCAAAGCCTGGCGCGCTTGTTCTCTCTGAACCTTGGTGCCGGCACCTACCGAGTAGAGAGGCAACCCTTCACGCTGCGATGCGGGAACGAGGCTTCCAAAATCCTTGAATTCACCAAGTTTGAATTGCGAGAGTGTCCCCTGCGCTAGGTCCGGATCGATCTTTCGTAGCAAAGCAACGATCTGAGCATGAATCTCTTTCTCGATCCTTGAGAGATAGTGTGAATGCTGATGGGCTACCGCGCCACCGTACACGCGGAAACCCCCTGGAACGTAGCCGAGGAAGTTAGGTCTACCGCTCAGTAGCAAGGTCTCCTCGGGGGCAAGGTCAGCAATCGTTGACCAGTCTGAAATCCATGAGGTAAGCGTCCGGCCCAGCGTCTTCAAAGCCCGCAAAGAGAAGAGGTCGCATGAGACGGGAATGATGAAGCAGGTACAGTCCAGCAGTATCACGCGATTTAACGGTCCGATATTCGGACCCGAATCGTAAAACACATAGTCAATGCTTAGCTGCCTCGATAGCTCTCCAACCAACTCGCTTATCGCCGTTGTGCCGCGAAACCCCTTTGGCTTTCTCTGAAGACTTTGCCCCCAGAATTCAGCCAGATCCGTCTCGAACTCAGAAAGACGAATATCCCCTGGAATGAGAAACAGATTTTGTACACCTGTCCGAACTGGCTTTACAAGCCTTAGGCCCCCAACAGCTTCAGATAGAGGCCGTACTGCTGACCAAATTGTTTTGCCTTGATCCGAGTCAGATTTGTCAAGGAGCTCGTCGACCACATCGTCAGCGAGGAGATATGACGTGAGATTGCATTGCGGATCCGAATCGACGAGGAGCACGCGTTTTCCACTGTCGGCGAGAGTTGCCGCGAGGTTCATGGTGAGCGTTGTCTTTCCGACACCGCCCTTGTGGTTGTAGATGCTAATCCTGGTCGGTCTGCGACGCTTAACCAAAAAACTACGACTCCTGTCCCTTGGCTAGTGCGCTCAGCTTGGCGCGTCTCATGCGCGGCTTCCGGCGAATCGCCTCCACAGCCGCCTTTGCGGCGTCTCTATCCGGCAACGCCTGCACAAACCGTTCGCCAGCGGCGCTGATCTGCCGTTGGCCCTTTGTGGATGGCACCAGATAGCCCAGTTTCACAGCGTTGTTGGCAGAATAGGCAGTGTTCGCGAACTTCGGCTGCGCTCCCTCGGTATTCAACAGGCTTATGTCGACCGTTTTGAAATGTGCAGTCGCACGATAGTGCGTCAAGTAATAGGCCAAGCACGCGATTCTCTCGACATCGGTTCTTGGTTGCTTATCGAGCAGGAACTCCTTCGGCGACATCGACGTATCCTCTGAAAACGGAGATCGTGATGCTGACGAAGAATAGGCGTCACTTCGATTGGGTAACGGCGGCGCCGTCCGCAACGAGTCGACTTGGAGGAAGAGTGACGCGGATTCCAAGATTCTTCGTCGAGCTTCTGATGATAGCGCGCGCAATGCGCCGATCACCTCCTGAAGAGCCTCAAACTCTGTTACGCTTGCCGCGTTCGAGGTCACATCCGACGAATCGTGAGAAGAATCGTTTGGCATATCCTGACTGTACCGCGATTGGCGAGTCCATTCAAGATATATAAATAGCTAGAAGATATCAGTTTTTATGAATGGCTTGGCACAATAGAGGTAACACTCTTTTATCACTTACAGTATCGTGGCGAGTGTCATGGCGCCGTGACCGTGAACGCGAAGAGTACAGAGCTACCTCGCCGCTTTTGCTCAGCGCCCGGGGGCAACCCGCAACACCGCCAGCGTCGAAGCGCAGGGCGTGGCCTTTGGTTCGCCGCGCGACGATACGACCTGCTTGATATCGGACGGCTGATCCAGATCCTTGCCTCGGTTGCTCGGCCACCGTCCAGGTTCGAGCGCTCTCAGATCTGATGACTCGCCCTAGTCGAGCCAGCTTCCTCTTTGAGCTTTCTGGGCAGGTAGGTCTTGGTCAGGTAGTGGAAGTCCTTGTTGGCGAGGGCGTCGAGCTCGTACTTGAGACCGCTCGCGAGCATCCGCTTGATCTCTTCCTGCCAGGGCTTCTTCTGGAACCAGCGGTACTTGAGCAGCTCCTTGGCTTCAGGCTGGGTAGATGGCGAGACCGACCGCTCGGGCCGCGGCTGCCAGCCGCGCGTCGAACGACGCCAGCGAAGCCGCCCGCGCTGACGTCGCCAGTGCCAGGTGAAGAGCGTCGGCGGCGCGCAGCGGAGTCGCCGGCAGGCTCCGGAGGAATTGTTCCGCCCGGCGATGGACGTCACGGGTCAATTCGACGCGGTGGTACACGCCGTCGTCGAGGCGCCCGAGGATGGCATGCCGAAGGCGTCGCGCAGCCTCCCGCGGGAGGGACCCCTGACGCAGACGGCGGGCGAGCGCCGAGATGATCTCGGTCACGGCCAGATCGGACACGTGGACATCGTCCCGGCCCTCCACGACCGCATTGAACTCGTCGCTGCCTGGCTCCAGCAGGTAGAGCTTGAGCAGGGCGCTAGAAGCGATCCGCGCGGTTCTCGGCGACGGTCGTGGAGAGTGGAGGGTCGAAGACCGGCATCTGGCGAAGATCGCGGACCCAAGGCACTGAGAAGCCGTTGATCAAACCGGCAATCACACCGGCAACAATAGCGGCGGTAAGAAGGAATGAATCTCATTTAAGATATTGACTACACAGGTATAATCTAGAAGTTCTTCGGGAAGTTTATCCGGCAGTTATTGGGGCAATCAGTGAGTACAGAACTCGAAGACGACGGTGAATATCCGGCTCAGATGGAGCCGATGCTTCCCTCTGCCGGGGGCGCCAACCGCCGCCGGCTTGAAGACCTTGCCGTAGACTTGGTCGCCAAGGCCCATCGACTCGCCGCCCAACTCCACCCGAACATCCGAACTGAGGTTGGAGCCCTCGTTCGCTCGATGAACTGCTACTACAGCAACCTCATCGAGGGGCACAACACACACCCCGTCGATATCGACCGCGCACTCCGCGAGGACTACTCCCAGAATCCCGGAAAGCGGACGCTTCAACTCGAAGCGCGAGCACACATCGAAGTCCAGGCCATGCTCGACGGCGCAACGCCAGACAAGCCGCCAAGTCTGGGGGAGCTACCCGCCAGTGCCGCGTTCATCCGTGGCGTACACGTCGAATTCTGTTCTCGGCTGCCCGATGATCTCCTGTGGGTTGAGCACCCCGCGGGCGGAGCGAGAATCCGTGTCGTCCCCGGGGAACTCCGTCAGCGCCACGTCAAAGTCGGACGACATGTTCCGATCAGCCCGGGAGCCGTGGCTAGATTTCTGTTCCGGTTCGAAGCCGCCTACCGAGCTGCCGATCTCAGTCGCGTCGAGCAGATCATCGCCGTACCTGCCGCCCATCATCGACTGCTATGGATACATCCGTTCATTGACGACAATGGTCGGGTCACCAGATTCATGTCACATGCGATGCTCCGCGACACGGGAATCGGGACAAGCCTTTGGTCGGTATCCCGCGGCTTGGCCAGGAACGATGCGGACTACAAAAGGCTTCTCATGGCAGCCGACGAAGAACGCCATGGTGACTACGACGGACGCGGAGCGCTGAGCGAGGCGGCGCTCACCGAGTTGTGCGAGTTCTTTCTCCGGGTGTGCGTCGATCAGGTCGAATTCATGGAGAGCATCCTCAACGCGGGAACGCTACTCGGCCGGATGGAGGCCTGGCTGACAGAGCAAGTGACGGCTGGCGCCTTGCACCAGAAGTCGCTCCCCCTGATCCGCGAAGCATTTCACAAAGGGTCACTCGAACGTGGACGTGCCCCGGATCTAACGGGCCTCGGGGAGCGCCAAGCTCGCAATGTTCTCTCTCTGCTCATCGAGCGGGGTGTGATGGCTTCATCGGGTCATCGTAGTCCAGTGCGGCTTGTCTTCCCAAGCGAGCTCGCGGAGCGATGGTTCCCGAACCTCTATCCAAGCTCTACCTGAGCTGGGCCTCTCCTCGCTCGACTGGCGCGTAGCGTCCGCGCTGCGATGCCTCGACGCGCTAGTCCAGTCAGTCCTCTTCCTTGAGCTTCCTGGGCAGGCAGGTCTTGGTCAGGTAGCGGAAGTCCCTGTTGGCGAGCACGTCGAGGTCGTACTTGAGGCCGGAGGCGAGGTTGATCAGGCGGGGTAGACGGCGAGGCCGACCGCGCGGGCTGCGGCTGTCAGCCGCGCGTCGAACGACGCCAGCGATGCCGCCCGCGCCGAGGTCGCCAGTGCCAGGTGAAGAGCGTCGGCGGCGCGCAGCGGAGTCTCCGGCAGGCTCAGGAGGAATTGTTCCGCCCGGCGATGGACGTCGCGAGTCAACTCGACGCGGTGGTACACGCCCTCGTCGAGACGCCCGAGGATGGCATGCTGAAGACGTCGCGCAGCCTCCCGCGCGAGCGACCCCTGACGCAGCCGGCGGGCGAGCGCCGAGATGAGCTCGGTCACGGCCAGATCGGACACGAAGACATCGTCCCGGCCCTCTACGACCCCATTGAACTCGTCGCTGCCTGGCTCCGGCAGGTAGAGCTTGAGGAGAGCGCTCGTGTCGCAATAGAGGGGGCCGGGCAGCCCCGCCCGGTATGCCGCCCGCCGCTCGCGAAGCGGCGATCGAACGCGCCTCCTAGACGCGATCCGCGCGGTCCTCGGCGACGGTCGTGGAGAGAGGAGGGTCAAAGACCGGCATCTTCCTGCGGAACGCTGCGAGGTTCGGGACGCCCTTGCCGCGCGGGCGATCCGGCGGCACCAGCTTCGCGACAGGACGCCCTCGCTCTGTGATGACAACCTCGCGCCCCTTCCGGACCTCGTCCAGAAGCGCCGAGAGGTTCTGGCGGGCCTCGCGGACGCCGGCGGTGCGCATGGCCGGAGTGTGCTACATGTAGCACATGGTGTCAACCGTCTGCGCGCTGCGGCGGATCGGCACGCCTGAGCGCGGCTCGGCGGCGGGTTACTCAGCCAGCCACACGGTATCGAGCTGGTTGTTGAGGTAATGGCTCGGGGTGACCGTCCAACCCTTCACCTTGGCGCTGTGCGGGATGATCCGGTGCTGCTGCAGCGTCGTCAGGTAATGCGCCTCCGCGCGGTCGGCCCAGAGTACACACCAACGTCTTGATGACCCGGCCGGCGGCGACGCGCTTGCCACTGCCGGCGTCGACTCGGAACGTCACGATCGTGGCCACCGCGCCGGCGCCCGCCGGGAATCCAGACCTCCTGACATAGCCCCCTGGCCGTTTTGTCCGCTTTTCGGGGTTCGGCAACTCATGACGTGACCCCAAACCGCAGCTTCAGCTTCGTCCCCGGAAAGCACGCGTCCATTCCATTGAGCGCCTCGCACAAGATCGCGATGGCCTGGCTCCGGTGCGGCGAACTCAGCGGCGCCAACGTCACGCGCAGCTCGCCGTCGCCGACCTCCAGGTCCCCCGCACTCTCGAACGCGCTCGTGACCAACGTCCGTCCCTCCTCGTCCGCCCGGGCGTAGTGTGGGCGCAGCAGGGCGAGCAGGTCGCTCTCCGCCTGGTAGGCCACCATCTTGATGCAATTCGTCAGGTGCTTGCGCTCCCGCGATAGCCGCATGATCGGCTTGCCGCCGACGTCCTTCGCGGGCACCCGCTTCGGGATCAGGCTCCGCTTCTCCTCCATGATCCCGATCCGGCCCTGGATATCTCGGATACTCCGCCCGAGTTTGCCGTGCGCGATCTTGAAGCCACGGATCGTCGGTCGCCGACCCTCCTCGTTCGCCGCGGCTGCTTCCCCGTATTGCGCCTGGACTTTCCTGAGTTCCGCCCGTGTCGTTGCCAGCTCCTTCTCGGCTTTGCGCCGCTCCGGGTTCGGCACCGTCCGCTCCGGGTCTACCGGCTCGGCCGCGTAGTCCACCAAGGCGTCCAAGGCGAACTCCTCGCGGAGGTACTTGAAGAAGTTCTCCTGCCGCCACCGCTCGAACATCCGATACGCCAGTACCACCGCCGGCAGGTCCCGGCGGCTCGTGACGATCGGCGTCTGGTGGCCGTCTGCGCTCACCCGCGTGATTTGCCGCAGGCGAAGCCGCCCCTTCAGAAGCCGCACGTTCCGGTCGTTGAGATCGTAGCGCACCGTGCGCCCGTCGATCCTCTTGGCGCACCCCACAAACTGCGTCGCCGGGATATTCTTCCATCGCCCCTTCCGGTAGGTCAGGATGTCGAATCGGGCTTGGATGAGCTTTGCGAACAGCTTCGGGCTCCAGCCCCCGCGGTCGAACACCACCGTGACCCGGCGGCGAGGCCCCACCAGGGATCTGATCTCGGCGGCCAGTGCGGGCAGCATCTGGACCAACCCCTCGTTGAATTCCGCCGTCACCACGAAGAGGGGATCGCCGTGCGTGTCGTTGACCCAGTAGTCCGTCGTCGCGGGCAAAGACAGCCGCATCCGCGTGACGTGCGCCTTCGGCAGTCTGTGGCTGCCGTGGTAGACCCGCACGTGCCCATCCAGATAGAGGAAGCCCAGGGCCCTCCCACGCCGTGCCACACGCCTTTGGGCGAGCTTACGGCCGAAGACCTCGGCCCTCCCGTAGGCCGCCAGCCGGGTCAGCTTGCGTCGCAGCGTCTTGACCT
>Ga0080064_1002915_pt1 | contig 26915 bp, 29 predicted proteins | sample Subgrocontami54m_FD_69260 | JGI IMG/M metagenome (GOLD analysis project Ga0080064, IMG submission 69260) | Subsurface groundwater microbial communities from S. Glens Falls, New York, USA - GMW46 contaminated, 5.4 m (SPADES assembly) (version 2) ...
GAAGTAAGAGCCGCGCACGAAGTAAGCGGCCCACTCGCAGCCGCTTACTTCGTGCGCGGCTCTTGTGATCCATCATTCGACGTGTGACATAGCACTAGTCGTGCGCGCCCGCCGGGATCGGGCGGCGTTTGCGGTCCTCTATGACCGCTACTATCCGCGGGTCATGCGCTATTGTCTGCGGCGGCTGTTCGTGCGCGGCGTGGCCGAGGACGTGGTCTCCGAAGTGTTTCTGCAAATCGCCAGCCACTTGCCGGGCTTCGAGGGAACGACCGAGGCCGATTTTCGCCGCTGGCTGTTTCGCATTGCCAGCAATGCAATCAACGCCCATCTGCGCCAAGCACGCCGGCGGCAAGAATTGTGGGAGGCGGCCGCCCTTAGCCGGCGCTTGCCCGGCGCGCATGCGGAAGTTGCCGCGGCGGCGACCATCGAGCTTTTGGATTGGCCCGCGGTCTATCGGGCGATTCTGGAACTGGAGCCGCGCGAGCAAACGATCCTGACGTTACGCTTCTTCGCCGACTTGAGCGTTGTCTCGAAAGTCTCTTGACCTTTCTCGTCCCTGCCGTGTCCTTGTCCCCGACCGTCTCCCGCCGCTCGGGACTTCGAATCACGCCGATTACCGAGCGGTCTGGGCGCCCTCAGCGCATCGTCGCCCCCCAGCATTCGCGCTGGAATTGTGTGTAGGGGTCCAGGGCCACTTCCATTAGGACGTTGATCACGCCGGGGCGCGGCGTGCCCAGGTCTGCCTCTACGGCCAGGCTGTCGATGATGGCATTCGCCAGGGTTCGCAAGACGTCATCCGTCGAGTTGAGGCGGTCCCAGAGCTGGGCGCACTCGTAGGCGCCTGAGAGACCATATTTGCGCGCGGCGGCGAGTTGCTTGGGCTCGCGCCAATACGTGCCCAGGAGCGCCTCGCCCGTGCAGCACAGCACGACACTGAAGTTCAGGCCGGTGCGAATGCTGAGCCGGACCGGGTCGGCGTAGGCGAGCTTCTCGGCGTTGGTGATCCCTTCCGCGCCGAATTGCTCCGCGAGGTAGGTGTCCACCGACGCCAGTTTCTGCATCGCGGTCGGGCTCTGCGGGGCGGCGTCGGGAAGTTGGACCCACTTGGCGGCCACACGCGTCGCCGCCGACATGATCGTCCCGGTCGGCAGCGCGCCGAGCAGATAGGCCATGGGCAGTGCCAGGTCCGCGGTAAAGACCTTGCCGAAGGCATAACCAATCGGCACCGCGATCAACAGGCGAAACGACGACCAGTACAGATCGTTGGGGCTCATTTCCTCCCGGGCGGCGCGGGCGATCAGGTCGAAGAGCACCCACGTGAAACCGCCCAGCAGCGCCAACACCACGGCCAGGGAGAGCATTCCCGCGCCGATGTCGCCCGCCGCTTGCCATTGCACCACGGAAACCGCGACCAAATAGAGTCCGCAAGCCGACAGGGCCACGAACAACAGCAGCCCTGCGAGGAACTTCGGGACGCCAAATTGCTTATCGTAATAACGCTTGAACCAGTCCAGCGCGCTGGGCGCGTCGGCCGTTCCAAAGGCTTGGGGCGCATCGGCGCGGTGGAAGCATTGCGCGTAGTATTGCGCGGTCGCCTCGGTGAAGCTATTCAAGATATCACAGCGGCGGTTGCAGCGCCCATACCGCAGAAACGACAGGATCGGCGCCAAGAGCAGGAGAAACAACAGGACGAAAACGACGCCAATCACGACGCAGAAGGAGAGTTCTTGAAGCGAACAGAGCCATTCCAGAAAGTCGTGCAAGTATTGCATGGCGGGGGCCTCGTAAAGCACTCCAGGCGCTGGCCATCGAATTGTACCAGGGATTCATGCAGAAGCGAGCAAAATAGGCTCATCCTTCCGTCCAGTGAAGATTCGGCGGAGGCAGGAAACTCACGCCGAGCGCGAGAAAATGTAGAATGTCCTTTTGTTCCCTGCAAGGAGTTTCTCATGCGTAAGCCGGCCTTGCTGACCATGCTCGTCACGATCGTTGCTCTCACCTGCGCCGACACAAGCTCGGCGCAATTGCGGCGCCGGCTGCGTCTTCGCCCTCCCGTGGACCAGCAGGAGATCCTCCCCGCGAGCAAGGTATTCATCTCTCCCGTCACGGGCAAGCAGCATGTCATCACGCACACCGGTGAGTTCTTCAAAAGCAAGGAGGCCGCCCCCGATGTGACGGTTGCGGCCGACGACGACGACTTCAATCCCAGCTCGAAGCCGCAGCGCCTGGTTGCCAAGCTCTCAGTCGCGCCGGGTAAGCTGGAAACCTTCGCCCACATCGACGACCTCCGCAAGAGCCTGCCGGCCGATGCGGTCATGATGAAGCACAACCCCCGCATGACGAGGGCGACCGATTTTGATCGGGTCGAGGAGGAAAAGCGCAACGTGTGTGTAACGGCCTTCATCTACACGATCAGCCGGGAGGGCGACAACGATTTTCATGTCATCATCGGCGGCGATCCGGATGATCCCGACCGTCTCTACATGAACGTGGAAGTCGCCGGGTTGCCGCCGGTGGGCGATCCCTTCCGCGCGCCGTTGCAAAAAGCGCGCGATCAGTTCAAGAAATTCTTCGGCGCCCACTTGCCTGGCCATGGATTCCACGACGTGAAGGGCGAGCCGATCCCCGTCCAGATCACCGGCTCGCTGTTCTACGACATCAGCCATCCCCCCGACACTTCTGGACCAAAAGGCCGCAAGCCGCACACTTCTTGGGAGATCCATCCGGTGACCGACATTCAGTTTTTGAAGAAGTGAGATCCCTCACTTCTTCTTGAAAATCTCCTTGGGAATCATGCCGTGCACGCCCAGGGTGCCGTCCACGAGCTGGGTGATGCAGAAATCCACGGCGAGGCTGGCAAGCATGTAGGCATCGTCTTGATCTCCTGGATGCGCACCTCGAGCGTATCGCCCGGCTCGGCGCCTTCGATGTAAATGGGCCCCGTGAGAATATGCCCGGCCGGCCCCTTGTCCTTCACTATTTTTCGCCGCATCTTGCTCGGCGCGCCTCATCCACGCGACGAGAGCCCACTGACGTAAGTGCAATTTCTGTCATCCTTTGTGATGGTTTTTTCCGAATCGCGTTGACGGACAAAACCTCGTCCGGCTCGCCAACTCGCCAACTCGCCAAGCGACTTCCTTTTTTGATTTATCCGAGGAATGCGTATCTTGGCTGCGGAGGCATGGCTATGGGGCGCAGTTGCGACTGGGCCAAAGCAGTGGGCCACTTGGCACAGTCGTGCACAGTCGTGCCCGTAGCGTAACTGCTGATCTGGAAGCCGGTTATGGCCGCCAATTTCGCGACTAGGCCACAATGCCACCTTTGCTGCACACACACGCACTGGCAACGTTGCCAACTTTTGGCAACCTTGGAAGTCCAAGGCGGCCACTTTTTGGCAACGTTGCCAACCTTTGGCAACCTTGCCACTGCCTGGAGCATTTCCGCCGACCGATCTTGGCAGCGACAGTTACCCCTCCGCTCCGACGCGATCGGAACCAACCGATACCTCATGCTCTACCCGCTATCGGCCTCGCGCCCACTGCCCACTGCCGGCTGCCTTCTGCCTTCTGCCCACTGCCCACTGCCCTTGCGGCGGTCTGCACAAGATCGAGCCCACCGAACTGGGGCGCGTCGCCGCCGCACGGGTCCAGAAGCTGTTTCAAAACGGGGACTGGCCCATTTGCCTTGTGGGGCCTGTCCCCGTTTTGAAACAGCTTCGCAGCGCTGGCCGGAACTGGCACAGGGCGTACCGCGGGAGAAGATGTTGAGTTGGTTTGGCTGAGCCTCTTGCCGACGTTGGCGGAGCCTGCTGGGCGCAAAGGAAGTGGGGACGTCTTGGATTGTTTTTGAACGAACAATTCGGCATGGCCCCGTTTTGTGTTGCGCGGGGAACCGTTGGTGCAATACTTTCACGGTATGTGGGCACCGCCGCCTGTTTGCGACCAAAAATCGGCTGCCGCTTGCGGATGAGCCTGCGCTAGCCATAGATGGATGCGCCTCAAAATTCGTGGAAGCCCCTTGCCCGGCAAATTGGCCGCTTCCCATGCGGCGACTTGCTGCCGCAAAATCGCGTCCAACGGGCAGCGCGCGGTTATGCCGACTGACTTGCAAGCCTGCATCAGTCGCTGGTCGTCGGTAGCCAGCTCTTTCGCGCCAACATTTTGCGTCAGTTGCAAGAGCGCGGCGTCCGTGGAATCCAAACCAAATGTTGCGACGCTTTGCAAGACGTCCAACGTTGCCTGAATGCCAAGATCAACGACTTGAATTGGCAGAAGGACGGTCTGTGCGAGTTTCTGCGTCGCCAGCGGCACGGCCACGTCGTAGACCTTGGTCAGTATGGCATAACTCTCAAGCAGGACCAAAGGCGAAGTGAACCACCCGCTTTGGCCGCGCAACAGCTGGTCGCACGCAGCCGAAGCTGGATGGCCGTCGAGCAAGCTGTACACCAAAATCGGCGTGTCCAGAGCGCATGCCAGCGCCGGTGCGTTAGAAGAGGTAGTCACTGTCGCGCACCTCGTCCGTATCGGCGCGTTGACCGGAGCCGATGGGGAGTTTGCTCGCGAAGAACTCGTCCCAGGTCATCGTGGCCTTGGGGGTCGGACATGGCCGAATCAGAATCCCGCCCTGGGTGCGTTCCAGGGAAACCATCGGCTTATCGCCCAACGCGTCGGCCCATTCGGGAGGAATCGGGATTCGAAGGCCAGGCTCAATGTTGGCAAGATGGGACATGCGGCACCTGATCAGGATTTCGGTTGCGCAACGAGCAACCCTTCGCTTGGCACGTCGTCAGTCCACCGAGGATTATACCACACCGACAGCCGATTTGCACCATCCGGCGCGGCAACTGCGACCGTCTGGCTTTTTCGCGTCGGCCTCCTGCCCACTGCCGACTGCCATGTGCCTCGCGCGGCGAAGGCCGTGTTCGCGGCGGCGGTCGGCACATGATCGAGCCAAGCGAACTGGGGCGCGACGTCGCCGCCGCACGGGTCCAGCGCTGGCCGGAACTGGCAGCGAGCGTACCGCGGGAGAAGATGTTGAGTTTGTTTGGCTGAGACGCTTGCCGACGTTGGCGGAGCCTGCTTGGCGCGGAGGAAGTGGGGACAGCTTGGATTGTTTTTGAACAGACAAATCAGCATGTGCCCGTTTTGTGTCTTTCCTTACCAGAGTCGGCGGATCGGGTAGGAATCGAGAATCGGATCGACGCTGATGATCGGCATCGTTTCCACGACGGCCTGCGCAACGATCATGCGGTCGAATGGATCGCGGTGATGGTAGGGCAAGGCGATCAGTTCGGCTGTGTGTCGCGGCTCAATCGGCAAGATGGCGAATCCGTTGTCGGTAATCGCGTGTTGAACGAAATCCGGAAAGGGCTCCGCCAGCTTTAGTTTGCCCGTGCTGATCTTGATCGCGATCTCCCAGTGACTGGCGGTACTCACGAAGACGCGATTGTTGGGGGTTGTCATCGCCATCCTTGCAGTGGCACTCAGCCGAGCAGGATCGAAATACCCCCAAATCAGTGCATGGGAATCGAGCAGCACATTCACGGCATATATTCCTCGAAATCCTTGAGGTGCTCATCGTCCTCAATGTAGCTGATCAGCTTTCCCTTGCCGCGTCCTAGGATCGGCACACCTTTCGGGGGCGGCGGGGGCAGCAAACGTCCGACAGGCTTGCCGTGAGCCACGATGACCACTTCCTGATCTTCGCCGAGCTGTTGGAGCAAGTCGGGAAGGCGAGCCTGCACTTCTTCGATGGTTGCTGTCTGCATGGTCGGTCCCTCCTTTCCCTTCATCATAGCCGGAAACGCGGCTGGCTTCATGGCTTCTTTGCGAGCGGTTCCTTTCGTTTTCGCTGAAACGTCCCCAGCCCCGGTCGCCTGGCGATCGTGGAACCGGGCCGCGTTCGGTTGCGGTCGTCGGTTTGAGCCCAGGTGCCCGGCCACAAGTTGCGCGGCGAAGGCCGGGTCTGCGGCGGCGGTCTGCACCAGATCGAGCCAAGCGAACCGGGGCGCGTCGGCGTCGCTGCACGGGTCCAGAAGCTGTTTCGAAACGGGGACTGGCCCATTTGCCTTGTGGGGCCTGTCCCCGTTTTTGAAACCGCTTCTCAGCGCTGGCCGGAACTGGCGGAGAGCGTACCGCGGGAGAAGATGTTGAGTTTGTTTGGCTGAGATTCTTGCCGACGTTGGCGGAGCCTGCTTGGGGCGGAGGAAGTGGGGACATCTTGGATTGTTTTTGAACGGACAATTCAGCATGTTCCCGGTTCGTGTTCCGCTGCCGTGCAGGTGAGCCGCCCGCACCACGTCAGAGGGAAGAGAACGGGACGGCCTACTTTGTTTTAGAAAAGTAGAATTTCGCCTTTGCCCCTCTTCCCTTTCCCCCTCGCAGGCGGAAAAGGCCGATCCATTTGGCCGTAATCTCCCCAACTGATATTGGCGCAATTCTCTCTGCGCGTGACAATCCCGCAATAAGAAGGATGAATTGGGGCTTCAAGGAGGATTGGCCCGTGGCCAGGAAGGCGAAAGCGCCAGCGTTCGTTTACCCGACTTGCGTCCGGCACGCCAAGACGCGGAAGGATGTGCGCCTGCGTCACTTCTTCCTGTGTGATGGCTGCACAAAGCTGTGGACAAAGGATGCCTTCGGTGGCAACGCACCGCTCTACGTCGGTGAAAAGCTGGACGGGTATTGTCTCTTGTGCAACCAGATAAAGACCGCCCGTCTGCGGACGTGGTTCCTGTGCGATATTTGTCATCGGGTTGCCGGAGCTATCGGCCGCAATCATGTCGCCGAGGAGGCCATTCTCAACTTCTGGAATGCCGATGTAAAGCCACGGTCGCCGCACCTGGAAATAATTCGCAACGACATTTCGTCATTGCGGCCGCGCCGCGACACCGACGTAAGCGGCACCGCGCCGATGGACTTCCTGGTTCGTGATCTTCGGACCGGCAAAGAAGTATTCGGGATCGAGAACAAGACTGGGCGTAGTTCCATCCAGGACATGAGCCAGTTTCAGCTCGATGTGTCGGATTGCGATACGATCTTGAATGACATGAGCAGATTGAGCATTCCCGCCTACATCATCCACGCCCAGGTTCTGGAAATCTGGCAGCCGCCTACCCTGGGCAACAAAATTATGGGATTGTGGTGGACGGACGTCTATAAGATGGCCGAGCACTTCAAGGCCGTAAAAAAACGCGCTGACGAGAACCGTGGGGCTGCTTACTTCGGCAAAAAGGCTTTCTTAGAGATTGACACGTTTCCGGATGCGGTAGAGGGAAAGTCGGGCATCACTCTCGTCGACCGTTTCGCTCGGGACGGCGCGCCGGAGATGTACCATTCTTAGCGCCGAATAATTCACGGGCAAGAAGAGTGTCGACAACATCCTGGTCGGGGAAGTCCTTGCCTACCTTGGAGCCAATTCGTTGGAGCTGTTTTTGGGTGGGATACCTCATGTTGCGGAGGTCAGTGGCGTTTACCTGCGTGTGGCCGCTGAATTGTCGGAAATATTGGTCTACCAACGTGGAGTTTAGGAAGACCGCCAAGCCTCGGGCCAATCGCAAGCCGATTCCGGAACCATTGCGATGGAAATAATTCAGATGATTCTCGAAGGCAATCATCTTGGTTTCAATTCTCGTCGGGTCATGCACAGCCGCTACAATCCGGCGGCGTTCCTCTTTGGCTGAAAAGCGTCGTGTAAGCACGTAAGCATCGTTGGGGACAAGCTGGCTGCGGACGGCGTCAGCATCGACAAATGCTTGCGGTTTGCGAGCGCCTTGTTTCGGCCAGGTGATATAGCCATCGACAAAATGAGCCTGCCAGATGAGTGGTACCGTGTCTTTGCCCTGTTGGTCACGCAGATACTCTCTGGCTCTGAAATCGACGACGCGACCGGTGGAAACGGCAAGGCCGAGGTCGGCAAGCGTAGTTTGGCACGCCGATAAACGTTCTACAACCTCGTCGGCAAAAGGGTTTGTGGGGATGTGGATGAATGCCTGCGGATCATCGGGGCGAACCACTTGGTCATAATCAACAATGCGGCTGGTGGGGGAAAGATCATCTGGACCATTACTGCTGGTAACGGTTACCCGGGCTAGTTTCGAGCCTTTTACGGCATGAAAAATGACGGTCTCCTGAAGCACGTCATCATGCTGAAAGGCCTTCTCTCTCGATACGAAGGTGTGCAACCGCCGCAAATTCATCATTTGTAGGAATGACTTGCGGAAGGGGCGGAAATAGGTTCCGTTGCAAAAACTTCGAGGCGTGATGGCTATTAACTCCCCGCCTGGTCGCAAAAGCTTCGCGGTTGTGGAGAGGAACCCAGTGTAGATGTTTGTAGTCTCAATGCCAATCCTTTGGAGCGTTCGCCTCGCCTTGGATTGAGCGTTGATCTTGAAATACGGAGGATTGAGAATGGCCAGGTCAAAATGGTCGGTAGTATCGGCGGGGAATAAGGAGTTTTCCAGAAGGTCGGCAGCTGCCTCAAGGAAGTCGGCGTGGATTACCTCCCCAGAAAACCGAACACCGCACCTTCGGCATTCCTGCGCGCAGGCCGTTACCGCCTGGTCGAGAGGATCTGAGAACCTCGTATCGATTTCATATGCCGTGACGGAAATCTGCGTTGGGCGTTTAGTCCGGCAGCACAGTTCAGCGACCGCTGCCGTAAATAGCGACCCGACGCCGGCGCCAGCATCCAAGATACAAATTGTGTCAGCGTGCGACTCTACCATTGAGGCCATCATGCCAGCGACCGGCATGGGCGAAAAAAACTGGCCGAACTCGGCTTTTCTTTTCGGCGTAATGTCCTTTCCAGCTGCGATACGCAGATTTTCAACCGTCGCGGTGGCTCGCGGAAAGGGCTGCATCTTGCATGTAGCGGCTACGGGCATAATTCGGGCACCGAAAGCGTGTTTTACGGGTAAAAGACGCATTTCGCATTTGTGTACATGCGCCCATTATACATGCCGTAAATGCTTTGGCCAGATCATTTTAACAATTCTCGCAAGTCAGCTGGCGCAGCTGAGTTACGGTCGCTGATGTTCCCAATTTCCTGGGCGCTGGGCACCACGGCGGCCCCCGGCCATGGACCCAAAAAATGATTCTTTTGTTGTTCGGGGATGTCAAGGCGGACGACACGTTCTCATTAGGCCGTTTCAAATAATTAGCTGGTCCACTGACGGAGTCCCGCCCGCCAATTTCTTGATTCGTTTTGTTTCTTCTGCGAAAACGCAAGTGGACCAGCTAATTATTTGAAACGGCCTTAGCCGCTATCGTCAAGATTAGTTCGCGGAAAAGGACGCGGCCCGTTTCCGGGCAGCTTCACTGCCTTGCTTTCCCCGTCTGCTTTCTTGGCCGGCCCGGGGCTCGAAAGTTCGATTGCAGTCCCAATCTCTCGGCCGCCTGTTCCTGCCAGGCGGCGCTTCCGAGCGGCTGGCTTCGCGCCACCGAACGCCGCAGCAATGCCAGTGCCGCTTCGGTTTCCGGGTGATGGACACGTTCGATCCAAGCACGTGGCGTCGGCGCCGGCCAGCGCGTTAGCAACACCTTAAGCAGCTCGTTCAGCCGGGGAAGCCGACGACCAAGCGAGTCTACACCCGCCCACGGCGGCGTTCAATCAAGAAACAATTCCCAAGAGGTCCCGGCCACCCGGGGGAAATCATCGAGAACCACGCCGTGAAAAAATGGGGACAGGCACCGGCCTGGTTTCGATATTGCCAGGGTTTTTCGAGGGATGGCCGGAGCCAGTCCCCATTTTTTCGCAAAGGCTCAGCTGCCGCGCGGAACAAGGGAGCCGCTCGGCCGCGGCGGACCAGCCGAGCATGGGCCTTCGGCCCGTACCTGCCAGGGCCTACGGCCCCGTTGCGACGCGGCGGCGGCCTTGCCAGGGTGGTTAGCAAGGGCTGTAACCACGGGAATTTGAACATCTCGACGCGTTCCATCGACCTAACTGGCGGCAGAGTCAGTCGTTGGAAAAACGCTCATCGAGATGTTCAAGTGCAGGTGATTTGAACACGTCGAGAGATAAGGAAATCGACCTACATCCGGGCAGCCAGGTATTCCCGATGAACCTGATTTCATTCAGGGGGTCCAAGTGCTGAATGAAACGCATCGAAAGGCCATTTCCGCAAAGTGAGTCCAATCCATCGGTTATGCCGAAATTCCCGTCCGGGTTCGATTTCATTCGACACTTGTGGTGTGTGCTGAACGCAAATGAATGAAACCGACGGGCCTACCGCAAACCGGCATACTCCTCCGCAAGCGTCTTCAGGCCACGCTGTACCGTCCAAGTATCAATCCCCAACGACAGCATTTTGCAACCGAGATCAACGCAGCGCTGGGCGGCGTCGTACAGGGGCAGTTGCTGAACGGCGGCCCACAGGTCCAGGACATTGCCGTGGGCGCCGCACTCCGCCTGGAAACATTGGAAGATGTTTTTGCCCAGTTGGACGGAGCCGGTCGCTTGGTTCGGGGGCGTGTCGGCAGGCGCCTGGCGATGGACGGGACAGGGTCCGCGGCGCTGCTGAGCCGGGAAACGGAAACGGGGACATTCACGATATCCGCCCTAACCAGATTGCATCATTGGTGCCACCCGAAGCCGGAGTGATTTGAAGCATGCCCAGAGCTGGGCAAGGACCGAAACGTAAAGTGTTGCAGATTGCGGACCTATGCGACGGCGTGCGAGAAGATGCAGCGGAAAGTGCAAGTGCCTCCTGTAGGGCTCGAACCTACGACCCGCTGATTAAGAGTCAGCTGCTCTACCAACTGAGCTAAGGAGGCGAGGAATCTTTTATTATGGAAAAAGTCGGACACTCAGCAAGGGACACCGATCAGAAACCGAGGGTTCGGGGCGGCGTGGGTAGGCCAGCGGATTGCGGCGGCGCTGCGTTGGACTTGGTGTGGCCGGGGCTGAGTCTTCGAAGCCCCGGACCGCCGCGCCGGGGCTTTGAAGACTCAGCCCCGGCCACCCACCTACGATTGCAGAATTATTTCGACGCCTGCGGCGCTTGGCCGCGCCCGACGAGGCCGCGGTTGTGTCAAATCGATGGTTGGGGAGGCGTCTCATTTCATTCATTTGCGTTTACTACACACCCAAAGGTCTGAATGAAACCTTCGAAATGTCCCAAGTCGTTGTGCAGTCATCAGTTGTGAAACTCGGTTTCATTCGGCACTTGGGGGGCTGAATGAAACGGCATTGCAACCGACTTTGCTTTCCCCCGGCGCGTCGTGGTAATTTGTTGGGATGGACGCTCGCCGTGCACTTGCCCTGGCGCTCGATCCAGCGAACCTGCTGCGCGCCCAGGGCCTGGTTCCCGATCCGTGGCAATGCGACTTGCTGTTGTCGCATGCGCCGCACTTGCTGCTCAACTGCTCGCGGCAATCGGGCAAATCGACGACCGTCGCCGCCCTCGCGCTGCATCAAATCCTGTTTCGACCCGGCGCCCTGGTGCTGCTGGTTGCGCCGTCGGAGCGCCAAAGTCACGAGTTGTTTCGCAAGGTGAGCGCCGGCTTCCACGCGCTGGGCCGGCCGCTGGCAACGCGCATCGCCAACGATCATGAACTCGAACTGGCCAACGGCGGCCGCGTCGTCGCCTTGCCGGGCCGCGAAGAAACGATCCGCAGCTTCTCCGGCGTGCGCCTGTTGATTCTCGACGAAGCGGCGCGCGTGCCGGACATACTCTACCGCTCGGTGCGGCCGATGCTCGTGGTCAGCCAGGGCCGGCTGATCGCATTATCGACGCCGTTCGGCAAGAGCGGCTGGTTCTACGAAGAATGGTCCGGCCCCGGCCCCTGGCAACGCGTCCACGTTCGCTGGACGCAATGCCCGCGCATCACGCCGGCATTCATCGCCGAGGAAACGCGATCCTTGGGCCAGGCCTGGGTCGATCAAGAATACAACTGCCTGTTCACGGCGCTGGAAGGGCTGGTGTTCCCGGACTTTGAGAGGACCATCATCCAGGAACTGCCGGCCAATTTGCAATTTGCAATGGCCAATTTGCAATTTTCAATGTCCTCGCAAGAGTCCCGGCCCAGTTCGCAATCATTGCAAATTGAGAATTGCCCATTGCAAATTGAAAATTGCAAACGTGTGGGTGGAATTGACTTCGGCTGGCGCAACCCCTTCGCGGCGATCTGGGGCGTGCTCGACCGCGACGATGTCTTGTGGATCACGCACGAGCGCTACCTGCGCGAAACGCCGCTGGCCGAGCATGCCGCGGCGTTGCCCAAGGACGTGACCTGGTACGCCGACCCCGCGGGCGCCACGGAGATCGTCGAGCTGCGCCGCGCCGACCGCGTGGTGCGGCGCGGCGACAACAGCCTGCGCCGCGGCATCGCCCTGGTGACCGCCCGCCTCCGCACCGGCCGCCTCAAGGTGCTGGCCGGCTGCACGAACCTGATCGCCGAATCCCGCCTATACCGCTGGCCGACGGCGACGGAACGCGCGACGGTCGGCGAGAATCCGGTGGATGCGCACAATCACGCGCTGGCGGCGCTGCGGTATTTGGTGACGCGTGTGGAAGTGGGCAGTCGGCAGGAGGCAGTTGGCAGCGGGAAGGAGGCAGCGACTCAGAAGCGCAGTGTCGATGATGATGCGCATTGGCAGTAGCACTGTTGATCCGGGACTCTTCCAAAATGCTCTCGCAACAGCCCGCTTCGGCTTGTTAAGATGGAGGGAGCATTCTGGCGGAGGACCAACCATGAAGAAAGAATGGTCGGAAGAAGAACGTAAGGCGATCGAGGCCAAGTATATGGCCGAGTTATCGCAGGAACAGCTGGAGAAGGAATACGCGGAAGGGCTTGCGGGCGTGCTGATTCCGTTCGAAGAAGTGATCAAGGAAATCGAGGAACGACAGCGTCAGCTGGACGGGCAAGCAGGCTGAGAACGCCCGCAAAAATGCAAATGCAGACAATGAGCCACGGATTAACACCGATCAACACGGCTTAAACACCAACGAGTGCCTTATCGTTTCTCCTGCATTTATCCGTGTTTCATCCGTGTTCGATCCGTGGCTGAAAAATTCTTCGGTTTTTTCCCACAACCGACCTCGCATCTTTTTTTTGCCATGGTACGGTGAATCCACGAATGCAAGACGCGCCACGCGACCTTGAGCCGGTCGAAAATGGGGACAGGACCTTGGAAACATTGACAACGTAGCGTCATCGGGACGACGAAAGGTCCAGTCCCCATTTTCGACCGGCGAGTCGCGGCTGTCGGGATGACAATTTTTCGGCGTGGCTTGGGGTCGCACGCGGACCTGCGGGCGGCGAATTCCTCACAACGACTATCGTCATGAAGTCTTTCCTCCATCGCGTTGCGCGCTGGCTGGCGCGCAAGACCGCGCCGTCGCTGCTGCCGCCGTTGTCGTCGTGGGCGCCGATCGACGCCTATCGCCGCTTGCGGGCGCCGACGGCGGGCGATCTGCTCGGCGAGCTGAAGAACACGGCGTGGGCGTGCGCGTCGATCAATGCCGCGGTGTGTGCCGCGGCGCCGCCCAAGCTCTACGTGCAGACCGGCCCCGGCGAACCCGCGCCGCGCTGTCTGACGCGCGCGCTCGAACCCGCGGTCGCCGAGAAGTTGCGTTTGCATTCCGGATTCCGCAGTCCGAATGCCGCCATTGAAGAGGTCGTCGCGCATCCGCTTTTGACGTTGCTGCGGCAGGTCAACCCGATGCACAACGCGTTCGATCTGTGGGAACTGACGCAGCTCTATCTGGAAGTCAACGGCTCGGCGTATTGGCTGCTGGATTTCGATGCACTGCTGCAAGTGCCGAGCCAGATTTGGATTCTGCCCGCCCAGGCCGTGACGCCGCGGCGCGATCCGGGCAGCGCCAAGCTCATCGACTATTACGAGTATCGCGGGCAGACGACGCAGCAGTTTGCGCCGGAGCGCATCGTCCACTTCCGCATGCCCGATCCGCGCGATCCGTATTGCTCGGGCCTCAGTCCCTTGCGGGCGTGCTTCGAGCAGGCGGCGTTGACTTCCGAATTCGCGGCCATGAAACGCAGCATCTACGACAACGCCGCCTTGCCGAGCGTGGTGCTGACGCCGGACGAGGCGATGGGGCCGGAGGAGCGCGATCGGCTGGAGAAGCAGTGGCAGCAGAAGTTTCAGGGCGGCGGGCGTGGCCGGGCGCTGGTGGCCGAGTCGTCGCTAAAGGTGACGCTGTTGGCGCAATCGATGGGCGATCTGGCGGCGCTGGCGGACATGAAGGCGACCAAGGAGGACATCGCCAACGCGTTTCACGTGCCGCTGCCGTTTCTGTCGGGCGACACGAATCTGGCGAACATGCAGGCGGCCGATCATCTGCACAAGACGCTGGCGATCCTGCCGAGGCTGCGGCGCCGCGACGAGAAGCTGAACGAGCAGCTCGTGCCGCTGTTCGATCCGAGCGGCCGGCTGTTTTTCGCGTCGCCCGATCCGACGCCGGCGAATCAGCAGTTTGTGCTGGCGCAGGAGCAGGCGGATTTGCGGCACGGGGTTCGGACGATCAATGAGGTGCGGTCTTCGCGCGGGTTGGCGCCGGTGGCGTGGGGAGACGTCCCAATGCAATTTGCAAAGGCAATTGAAAATTGAAAATTGGCCATTGCAAATTGCAAATTGGGGAAACTGGCAGGTCATTGTTTCGGGACCTGGGATTTCGGTCCTGGTTTTTTCGAGGTTACGACGGATTGGCCGAAGATGTTGCAGAGTTCATCGGCTTCTTGCCAGAGCGGCTGGATGCGTTTCGCGGTCAAGAGTTCGGCCTTGATGATGAAGCGGAGCCACATGCGGGATTCGCGTAACTCTTTGAGGCACAGGGAAAGCTTGTGCGTGAAATCGGCGCGGCTTTCCGCGGCGCAGCCTTCTTCGTAATTCGGGGCGGGCGAGGTGCCGCAGCGGACCAACTGATTGGCGACGTGTCGTCCGGCACGTGTATCCGGCAATGCGTCGACAACCTTGCATACGCGGGCGCCGAAGTCCAACAGACGATCCGAGAGTTCTTGCGGAGTCATGGTCAACCTCCAAGTGAATGAAACAACCTTCTGGGCAATTTGCAATTTTCAATGGTCAATTGTCAATTTGCAATTGCCTTTTATGGAGAATCCGATGCCCTTCCTTAAGCCGTATTTCGACACCGAAGGTCCCTTCGGCATTCCCATGAAAGACAAACAGGCGAAGGCGCTCGAAGCGCGCCTCAGGGATTTGCCCAAGGACGACGCCTTCGCTTTTCGCCGCTGTTCATTCGAGCGCGGCATTGCGGAGGTTTCGCCGGAGGGGCGCTGCGATGTGTCGTGGATCACCGAGGAATCGCCGGATCGGGCGGGGGACATCGTGCTGGCGGGCGGCATGGATGATGCGCACTTTCAGCTCAACCCGATCGTGACATTCAATCACGTTTACGATCAGCCGCCGGTGGGCCGGTCGCTGTGGCGGCGCCGGGTGAAGGAGGGCACGCTGGTCGGCGTGAAGGCGAAGACGCATTATCCGGCCCGGCCCGCGGGCTGGACCGGTGCGGAATGGCCGCCCGATTTCGCGTTTGAGCTGATCAAAGCCGGACTGCTGCGCGGCAAGAGCATCGGGTTTTTCCCGCTGAAGGTGCGGACGCCGACGGCGGGACAGATCGAGCAGTATCCGGAACTGAAAAAGGTGCGCTACATCATCGAGGAATGGCTGCTGGCGGAGTACGCGTGTTGCGTGTTGCCGACGCAGCCCAACGCGGTGGTGGAGCAGGTTTGCAAGGCGCAGCCGGCGCCGCTCGGGCTGACGTGTTTGACCGAAATCGAAAAGGCGCTGCCGCAATATCTGAGGGCGGCGCCCTGGGGATCTTTGGTGGAAACAGCGCTGCAACGGACATGGCAAAGAATGTCCGGGCGCGTGTAGGTGGGATAGAACTCCGCTTCTGTCCGGTGGACTTCAATGACGATTGCGCGGGTCAGAAGCGGAGTTCTAACCCACAAAAAGCGGCCAGGGTGTCGCGCCTGGAGGCCGTCGTCGGCGTGTGTGTTATTCAAAACAGGTGGGGCAGACATTCTTGTCTGCCGGCCGAGACTGGTCTGCGAGCCTGGCAGACAAGAATGTCTGCCCCACGAAATCTCAAGGAGCAATGTCATGTTTGTCGAACTGGTTCAAGAGTATCACGGCAAGCCGGCCGGCGAGCGGATTCATGTCGCCGATGCGGATGCCGAACGGTTGATTCAGCAAGGCGTCGGCCAGGCGGTCGCGGATGATCCGATCGCGCCCTTGGTGACGCGGGCCTTGCAAAGCGGCCTCGACATCGCCGTCGAGCGGGCCGTCACGCAGTGCTTGCAGAAACGAAGTGGCGGGGCAAGGATCTCGTTCAACGGTGTCAGCGGCGCGGCGACGGACGATCGCAAGGCGGGCTTCAAAAACTTCGGCGCGTTCGCCCTCGCCGTCAAAGATGCATGCCAACCGGGCAAGCGGCCCGACGACCGGCTGGCGATCATCGCCAAGGCCGCAAGCGGCATGGGCGAGGCGTTTGGTTCCGACGGTGGCTTTCTCGTCCCGCCGGAGTTCACGCAGAAGATCCTCGAACGCATCTATGCTCCGCAGCACTTGCTGGGCATGACCGATGCTTACACGATCGCCGGCAACACGATCGCGTTTCCGAAGAATGCCGAGACGTCGCGGGCCAATGGTTCGCGCTGGGGCGGCGTGCGGGCGTACTGGCGCGAAGAAGGCGATCAGGCGACGGCGTCGAAGGCGACCTTCGGCCGGCTGCAGCTCAACCTGCACAAGCTGTTCGTCATGATCAACACGTCGGACGAGCTGCTGGCCGACACGCAGGGGCTGGCCCTGGAGCAATATCTGTTGCGTGTCGCTTCGGAGGAAACGAATTTCGTGGTGGGCGACAGCATCGTCAACGGCACGGGCGCCGGGCAGCCGCTGGGCATGCTCAATTCGGCGTGCCTGATCACGGTGAACAAGGAAGCGGGCCAGGCGGCGACGACCGTCGTTGCGCAGAATCTCGTCAACATGTGGGCGCGGCTGTGGGCGCCGTGCCGGGCGAACGCGGTTTGGCTCATCAATCAGGATGTCGAAAGCCAACTGCACACGATGACGGTCGGCACCGGCTCGGCGGCGACCATGGCGTATCTGCCGCCCGGCGGACTGTCGGCCAAGCCGTACGCCACCCTGTTGGGCCGGCCGGTGATGCCGGTCGAATGGTGCCCGACGCTCGGCACGGTTGGCGACGTGATCTTGGCCGACCTGCGCCACTACGTCACCATTTCGCGCGGCATGATTGATACGCAGATGTCGATCCACCTGCGCTTCGACTACGACGAATCGACGTTTCGGTTCATCTTCCGCGTGGACGGTCAGCCGTGGTGGTCGGCCGCGCTGACGCCGTACAAGGGGACGAACACGCAGTCGTGCTTCGTGGCCCTGCAAGCGCGGTAGGGTGCGTGGCATGCAGCTGATCTCCGCGGCGTAGGGTGCGTTGCACGCACCCTACGCGCCGCGTCTTGAAAACATCCGCCCAGCCCCAGGATGAGCGCGGCGATGCCTGGGGGACTGAACGGGAATACCGCTTACCCGCGGGATTCGCTGCGCTCATCCCGCGGCTTGAACTTCTAACCCTTGAAAGGAACCTCCCATGAAACTTGTTGAAAATGCCCAGATCGTCGCCGGCTTTGTGCCGCTCGACTTGCAGATCCAGCGCGACGGCGATTGGGTCCACCTGCGCGACTTCAATCACCTCACGGTGATCTTCTACAAAGGGACCGGGACCGACGGCGACGATCCGGTCGTCACGCTGCAGCAGGCGACCGACAACGCCGGCGCCGGCGCCAAGGCCCTCAACTTCACGGAGATCTGGCGCAAGCAAGGCGCCGATGTGCAAACCGTCGGCCAGTTCACCAAGACCACGCAGGCGGCCGCCAACACTTACTCGAACAGCGACGGCCATCAGCAGGCGTTCTGGGTGCTGGAGATCGACGGCGACATGCTCGACGCGGACGGCGGTTTCAAGTATGTCCGCGCCACCGTCAACGACACCGGCATCAACGCTCAGCTGGGGTGCATCTTGTACATCCTGACGGAGGCACGGTTCGCCGAGGCGACCCCGCCCAGTGCGCTGTAAAAGGCAAGGAGTCAGGAATCAGGAATCAGGAGTCAGGAGTCAGGAGTCAGCGGTCAGGCAAGAGTTGCCACAAAACCGCTGGCTTCAGAAATCCTGTTCCTGACTCCTGATCCCTGACCCCTGATTCCTGACTCCTAACCCCTGACTCCTGACCCCTGATTCCTATGCCCAACCTCATCACCCGCGCCCGCGCGCTTTACAACCTGAACAACCTCGGCGCCACGGCGGCGGAGAACACGACGCTCGACGCGCTGATCGCCGCGGTCAGCGCCGGCATCGAGCGCTGGTGCCGGCGCAACTTCGTCAGCACGCAATATGACGAGGTGTACGACGGCAGCAACGCGACCGAGCTGGTCCTGCAACATTTTCCACTCATCTCGATCGAGCGCGTCGCTTTCGATCCGACGACCGTGCTGCAGGTGCAGAACACCTCGGCGAGCAATCAAAGGGCGACGGTGCAGGTCACCAGCACCGGGCTGACGCTGACGCGCGTCGCCTCGGGCGTCAGTTCGTCGAGCACGGTCACGTTTGCCGCCAACGTCACCCTCGCGGCGCTGGAGGCGGCGATCAACGTCCTTGGCAATGGTTGGGCGGCGAATCTGACCAACGGCGACTTCGCCAATCGCGCTTCGGCCGATCTGCGGGCGCTTCAGGGCGCCCACACGGCCAAGAGCGTATCTGCGGCACTCATGATCCATCTGCAGGAATTAGCCGATTTTGCCAGCGACAGCGCTCGGGGAATGTTGATCCGCAGCGCACGCTGGCTGGGACGCATGCAATATTGGCGCGTCATCTACACCGCGGGCTATGCTTCGGTCCCCGAGGACGTGCAGGAAGCGTGTGCCCAATGGGTGGCGATGTTGTTCTGGCAAACGAAGCGCGATCCGGGTTTGGCGCATGAGACCGTGCCGGGCAGCATCGCGCGGACCCCGCACTGGCATATGCCGTTGTCGGTGCGGCTGTTGCTGGAACCGTATCGAGCTCTGCGGATTTGACGCGGTCGGTTGTTTCGACCTCGACACGGCGAGCAAGCGCGCCGGCTAAATGATTCCTGACTCCTGATTCCTGACTTAAATGATTCCTGACTCCTGATTCCTGACCTCCTGATTCCTGACTCCTGATCCCTGGTTCTGCCATGGCACTACCTATGCCGCCGAACATCACCTGTGACATCTATCGATTTGGCACGGCGCCGCCCGCGGCGCCGGCCGTTGCAGCCGTCGCCGGCTATTTGCGACCTGACTGGCGCGCCGGGCAGGAGCAAGGCGATCGCACGGGCGCGCTGGCTCAGCTCGTTTGGACGCATGTGTTGCTGGTGGACGCGAGCGTGGACATCCGCGACGCCTACACCGGCGGCATGGGACGGACGGAGCAGGACACGGTCTACATTCCCGATCAGAATGGAACCGCGTACAAGGTCACGTTCATCGAGCGCGTCGGCAGCAAAGAGGCGCAGGACCACAAGCGCGTTTATCTCGATCGGCAAACGCCGACTTGGCCGACGAGTCAGGTGTAAGCCGGGTTTGCTTGCCGTTGCGCGCTCGCTGGCGGCGCGCATGTTCGCGGTCGTTTTGCAGCGAGCGCGCAACGGCAAGCGCCGAAAGGTAGGGAGGGCGCCATGAGCCAATCAACTTCACCGCGCAATCGCATCGTTCGGCATGTGCGTGTCCGCGCCGGCGCGCTCGTGCCGCACGAGTTGAATCCGCGCGTGCACAGCGCTGCTCAGCGCCGGGCCCTGGAAAAGCTGTATGCGGAGATCGGTTTTGCACGCAGCCTGTTGGCGTACACGCTGCCCGATGGCCGGCTCAAGTTGATCGACGGGCATTTGCGGGCCGAGATGAATCCAGAGCAAGAAGTCGATGTCGAAGTGCTCGATGTCAACGATGCCGAAGCGCGGGCGCTGCTGCTGGCGATCGATCCGTTGGCGCAATTAGCCGGCTACGAAAGCGACACGCTCGCGAAGTTGCGCGAGCAGGCGGAGCGAGATTTCGAGGCGGTCAAGACGCTGTGGCAAACGATCGAGGAAGCCGGCCGCAAGACGAAGCGCGACCTGGATAGGGCCGCCCAGCGCGATCTGCCGCCGGAGCAGTTTTTCGTGCTGATCGAATGCGCCGACGAGGCGGAGCAATTGGCGCTGCTCCAGCGTTTTCAGGGCGAAGGACTGCGCTGTCAGGCGAAGATGGGATGAGATTTGCGATTTTTGATTTTTGATTTTCGATTGAGCTGCGGACCGCGCTGTTGTGGACTTGCAATCGAAAATCACAAATCAAAAATCAAAAATTCCGTAACCACTCACGACTCACCACCCATGAACACGCACATCATCGTTGAATCTCCGGTGCCCGACACGCCGCGCGTGCAGCAGGTGCGCGGGCTGTTTGATCTCGCGGCCGAGCGCGTCAGCCGGCTGGAATGGCACGTGCGGTTGCCGCTGGAGGAGCGGGCGTGGAACCTTGGGCTGATCGTCGGGCCGTCGGGCTGTGGCAAGAGCACGATCGCCCGGCGGCTGTTCGCGGAGACGGCGGAGCGCGACGAACAGGGTCGGCCGGCGCAGTTTGCCGAGTGGCTGGCCCGCGGCGCCGTCGTCGATGCGTTTCCGGAGACGATGCCGATCAAGGATGTCGTTGCGCTGTTGTCGGCGGTCGGGTTTTCGTCGCCGCCGGCGTGGTTGCGGCCGTTTCATGTGCTGTCCACGGGGCAGCAGTTCCGCGTGACGTTGGCGCTGCTTTTGGCGACGACGCCGCGCGGGCAGCGCATCGTCTTCGATGAATACACGAGCGTCGTCGATCGCACCGTGGCGCAGATCGGCAGCGCCGCCGTGGCCAAGACCATTCGCCAGCGCAACCAGCAGTTCGTCGCCGTCACGTGTCACGAGGATGTCGAAGCCTGGTTGCAGCCCGACTGGGTGTATCGGCCGGCGGAGAACGTGCTTGCCTGGAGGCGGCTTCGGCGACGCCCACGTGTTGCCCTCGATGTCGTTCGCTGCCAGGCATCGGCGTGGCCGTTGTTCGCACCGCATCACTATTTGAGTCATGCTCTGGCGCGCGCCGCCGTGTGTTTTCTGGCGACGTGGCAGGATCGGCCGGTGGCGTTTTCGGCGTGGCTGCCGTTTTTCGGCGCCGGACCCAGGACGCGGCGCGAGCACCGCACCGTCACTTTGCCCGACTACCAGGGGATCGGCATCGGCAATGCCGTCAGCGATTTCGTGGCGGCTTTGTGGAGCGGCCTGGGCTATCGCGCCGTTTCCACGACAACGCATCCCGCCATGATCCGTGCGCGCCTAGACTCAGCCAACTGGCGCATGCACCGGGCGCCGGCCTTTGCGGCGGGGCACGAAGGCAAGCTGCGACATGCGACGACCCGGCTGACCGCGAGTTTCACCTTTGTCGGCGCGCCGTTGCCCCGACCGCTGGCCGAGGCGCTTCTTGAATGAAAACGTGATGCCATGGCCCGACGCAAGCCACCACGACTGACGGCGGCGCTGCAGCAGCGGATCGTGGCGGCGATCCGGGCGGGCGGTTATCCGCACATCGCCGCCGAAGCGGTGGGCGTGCCGGCGGCACTGTTTGACGATTGGCTGGAGCGCGGCCAGGTCGACGGGGCGTGGGAACCGTATCGATCGTTCGCCGAGGAAGTGCGCGAGGCACGCTCCCAAGCGCGGCTGCGTGCCGAGACCGAGCTGTTTAAGGACGAGCCAAAACGCTGGCTGGCGCACGGACCAGGCCGGGACAGCGCCGACAATCCGGGCTGGTCGACCGCGGTCAAACCGGCAACGACCAACGCCGAGGCGCGCAACGCCCTGCTCGATCAAAACTTCATCCAATTGGTGCGTGAGTTGCTCGAAGTGCTGAAGGTGTTTCCCGAGGCGCATCGCCAGGTGATCCAGTTGCCCAGCGTGCGCGACCTTTTCCGGGCGGCGTGACGAGCAGCCACCAGCAATCGTTAGACTTGGGCGGACATGGCGCGCTCGGTCGATGCGCGGGTCGCGCGCGGCCGCGGCGGCTGGGCAGCGCGGTGTTCCAGGGCGATGCGGACAGCACGTGTCAATTCGTGCGGCTGGAACGGCTTGGCGACGAACCCCACGGCGCCACATTGCTCCACGGCGCGAACCGCCGGTCCCGTCGGATAAGCGGCGCACAGAAGCATGGGGATCTCCGGCGCCACGAGCCGCAGACCCGTCAAGAACACCGTGCCATCGAGATCGGACTGAACCCAGTCCAGCAGCACGAGGTCGATGCCCTTGTGTTCCCGGCGAATCAGGTCGAGCGCGGGTTCACCGGCGCCGCTGACGAGGACACGGTAGGCCTGGTGCTCGAGAATGTTCTTGCCGATGCTGCGCACGACTTCGTGATCGTCGATGAGCAAGATGGTCGCCGTCGGCGTGGTCGGCTCGGCCATTCGCGCCGGCGCCGGCGCCAAAAGCCGAGGCACATAAAGATCGAAACGCGTTCCCTCGCCGGCAGCGCTGTGGCATTCGAGCCAGCCGTCGTGGTCTTTCGCAATACTTGCGGCCATGGCCAGGCCCAGACCGGTGCCACGGCCCAGACCCTTGGTCGAAAAGAAGGGTTCGAACAAGTGTTCGAGCACCTCGGCCGAGATGCCGGCGCCGGTGTCGCTGACCCGCAGCCGGACGAATTCACCCGTGCGGCTATCGGGATGCATCACCGGCAGAATCAGGGCTTGGTCGCCGGGCGGCAGCGGGCGGTGGGCGGCGGCTTCGGGCACCAGCGTCACGTTCTGCGTCTGCACCGTCAGCGTGCCGCCGTCGGGCATGGCCTCTTGGGCATTGCCGAGCAGATGTCGGGCCACTTGCTGCAGCTGGGCGGCGTCCATCAACACCAGGCCGAGGTTGGGATCGAGATGCGTGTCCAGGCAAATGGTCGAACGCGTGGTAAAGCCGGCCAGAACCTGGCGAACGCCATCGTTCAGCGACGCGGGTTCCGGGCGGGGCTGCACACGCCGCGAGAAGATCAGCAGCTGGCGCGTTAATTCGGCGGCGCGCTGGCTGGCGGCTTCGGCGTGCCGCAGCAATTCGGCGACTGCGGACGCTTCGGGCCAGGCAGCGCGGCTCAGTTCCAGCTGGGCCAAGCTCAGATTGCCAAGCACGCCGGTCAACAGATTGTTGAAATCATGCGCGATGCCGCCCGCAAGCTGGGCGATGGCGCTCATCTTTTGCGCCTGCCGCAGCTGCGCTTCCAAGCAGCGCTGCTCCGAGATGTCCCAGAAGATGCACAGGATGCCCTGAATTTCGCCGCCCGGGCTGCGCACCGGCGACTTGACGACGCGTACCGTGCGCAGCTGGCCGCCTTGCAGATTCTGCTCTTCCACTTCCAACGCCACGCCTTCGCGCAAGATTTGTTGATCGTCGGCGCGGTACTTTTCGGCCAGGCCGCGCGGATAAAAGGCGAAATCGTCCTGGCCCAGGATGTCGGCACGAGGGCGACTCAAGCCGGCGCAGAACGCCTGGTTGACGGCCACGAAGCATCCCTGACGGTCCTTGAGGAACACGCTCTGCGTCAATTGGTCGAGCAGCGTCTGTTCGGGCGCTGCGTGGACAGCGGAATCGGCAACGAGTGACACGATCGAGTTCCGTGAGTGTCGATAAGGCGGACGAGCGCTGCGGACAGACCGCAGCGACGCGGCGGGGATGAGGGGTGCTTGAGAATCACGAAGACGGGATGGGATTCTCGGTTCCAGAGGCCGGCGCCCGTGGGGGCACGAACGCTGGCCTGGCTCCATTCGCAACAAGCTTAGCTCGTGAACAGGGCCAAAGCAAACGCCCCCAGCCGGCGAAATCCCATTGCTGATCTCCCCGGCCATGGCGTACATTGAGCAGCGACGATCCGTCGCTGGATGTAACACCTTGGCGAGAGCGACTATGCGATTGCTCCCTGGCTTGATCCTTGCGAGTCTGTCTGCAGTTGGGGCTGCGGTTTTTGGCAATGACCCGCCCGTCGCCCAAGCGCCCGAACTTGCAAAGTACGATGCCCAGATCAAGCCGGAGCACCGTCTGCACTGGTCGTTTCAGCCGATCAAGAAGCCGGCCGTGCCCGTGGTGAAAGACGCGGCTTGGTCGAAAAACCCCATCGATGCGTTTGTTGCCAAGGGGCTGGAAGAGCAGGGGTGGTCGCCGGCGCCGGCGGTCGAGCCGCGCGTGCTGATCCGACGTTTGTATTTCGACCTCGTGGGCTTGCCGCCGACGCCGCCAGAGGTAGAGGATTTTGTGAAGGCGTGGGCTGCGCCGAGCGCTAAACGGCAAGCCAATTCCGCACTCGAAAACCTGGTGGAGCGCCTGCTGGCATCGCCCCACTATGGCGAGCGCTGGGGCCGGCATTGGCTCGACGTGGTGCGCTTTGCCGAGACCAACGGCTACGAGCGCGACGCCGCCAAGCCGAACATCTGGCGCTATCGCGATTACGTCATTCGGGCGTTCAATCAAGACAGGCCGTTTCGGCATTTCATCATGGAACAACTCGCCGGCGATGAAATCGAGGACGTGAATGCCGACTCGCTCATCGCGCTGGGCTTCAATCGCCTCGGGCCGTGGGACGACGAGCCGGCCGATCCGAAAGAAGATCGCTTCGATCAACTCGACGACCTGGTGAACGCGACCTCGTTGGCTTTTCTGGGCCTGACGATGGGCTGCTGCCGGTGTCACGATCACAAATTCGATGCGCTGACCCTGCATGATTACTACCGTATGGTGGCGATCTTCAATCCGCTGCAACGTCCGCAGGCCGGGCGGACGGAACTCGATCTGCCGGTGGGGACGAAGCCGCAACTGGAGAAGCAGGCGGAGCGTGATCGCCAGATCGCGGAGTTAGCCAAGAAGGCGCCCGCCGGCAAGCCGTTGCCGCCGGATATCGCAGAACAAGTGGCGCTCTTGAAGAAGGCGACCCCGGATTTGCCGCGCGGCTATTTCATGCAAGAGCGCGGGCCGGCGCCGGACACGCATCTCTTGATCCGCGGCAAGGCGTCGCGGCCGGGGCCGAAAGTCGAGCCGGGGCTCCCCGCCGTGCTGGTGGACAAGCAGCCGCCGTTTCCACCTCCCGGTGCCACGAGCCGGCGCCGCCTGACGTTGGCGAAATGGATCGCCAGCCCGCAAAATCCGCTGACCGCGCGCGTCATCGTCAACCGCATCTGGCAGGGCCATTTCGGTGAAGGCCTGGTGCGCACGCCCAACGACTTCGGCGTCATGGGCCAGCCGCCGACGCATCCGGAGCTGCTCGATTGGCTCGCCGCCACGTTCATGGAAAACGGCTGGTCGATCAAGAAACTGCATCGTTTGATCGTGACCAGCAACACGTATCAAATGAGCAAACGCACGAATCCCGCCTACGCCGCCAAGGACCCGGAGAACCAGCATCTATGGCGCTTCCCCGTCAAGCGCCTCGAAGTCGAAGCGATCCGCGACGCGATCCTCAGCGTCAGCGGCCGGCTCAATCCCACGATGTACGGCCCGAGCATGTATCCCGAAGTGCCCAAGGAAGCGCTCGCCGGCAACAGCGATCCGGACAAGATCTGGAAGCCGTTCGTGGAGAATGAGGCATCGCGCCGCACCGTGTACGCGTTTATCAAGCGCTCGTTCGTCGTGCCGCTTTTGGAAACGCTCGACCTGTGCGACACGACCCGGCCCGGCGACAAACGGCAAGTGACGACGGTCGCCCCGCAAGCGCTGATGTTGTTCAACGGCGAATTCGTCAATCGCCAGGCGAAATACTTCGCCGACCGGCTGCGGCGCGAAGCGGGCGATGATGTGGGCAAGCAGATCGAACGTGCGTATCTGCTGGCGCTGTGCCGGCGGCCGACGCCGACGGAAAAGACGACGATGCTGGAGTTTGTCCGCCGCGAGTCCTTGGAGCAGTTGTGCCGGGTGGTGTTTAATTTGAATGAGTTTGTGTATGTGGATTAGGTTGATCCGGCGCTTGGCGATGAGGTAAACTGAAGGTTGATTCGACCTATCGACTCAGCCGTGACGATGTCGCTTTTAGTGCTGGCAAAGGGGGTGACCCGATGGCTTCAGTACCTGTCAAACAGCCGCCGACCGCAAAACAAACCGAATCGGTCGAGCAACGCTTTCGTCGTCTCGAAGCGCTGTGGACCGCTGACACGGGCTATCTATCGTCCGACACGGAAATCGTCGGGCACCCGGCCTTCCAGGAAATCATCAGTATGGGGGACGCCGTCGTGCCATTCATGATCAGAGACTTGGCTGCGCGGTCATCCTTGTGGGTTTGGGCGCTACCCGACCTTACCGGTGCCGACCCGGTTACCCCGGAGGATCGAGGGAACATTCGCAAGATGAGCGAGGCTTGGCTGCGCTGGGGTAGGGAGCATGGCTACCAATGATGAGCGCAATCGACGCTATCTTTCCAGGGCTGGCGGGCAAGGACTTCAAGGTGACGAGCGCCAAGGATGCCGACTACAACTGCATCGCCTGGGCCGTTGGCGTCACCGACGATTGGTGGTGGCCTGGAGGCACGCGAAGAACCCATTGGCCTGCCGGTGTGCCTCGGCAGGAGACCATGAATGCGTTCCAGTTGGCGTTCGAGACGTTGGGTTTTGAAAGCTGCTCTACGGAAGTAGCCGAAGCCGGTTTTGAGAAAGTCGCAATCTTCGCCGACTCTCAAGGCATTCCAAAACACGCGGCGCGTCAGCTGATGACAGGTCGGTGGACGAGCAAGCTTGGCAAGATGGAGGATATCGAACACGATTTGCATAAGGTGAATCCAGAAAAATAATCATCCCATAGAATGGTTCGGTCAGCTGATTGACAGCTGGTCACGGAGGAGCCATTCTCATGGAATTCACGGACGGAATCAAGCACTACTTGCAGGCTGGC